>OGDN01001058.1_pt1 | contig 49541 bp, 42 predicted proteins | sample 1570271 | NCBI WGS metagenome assembly OGDN01 (sample SAMEA4384481, study PRJEB24528) | human gut metagenome | reverse complement strand
GCGACATCCTGCTCCCAAAGCAGGCGCGCTACCAAACTGCGCCACATCCCGACGCGACGTTAAAACATTATAACAAAAATAGCGACGTATTTTTCTCTATTCTATTAGCGGAATATACGCTTTTGACAGGGCGATATAGGTATTTCTAATAATGCTATCCCGATTGACAATTAATACTATTGGATGTTTTCCGAGTAACCGCAAAGAATAGAGCTACAGAGCCAAACGTATTCTATTTGATACGCGTCTGAAAGGAAGAGCAATGCAAGTATCGGGTCATACACAAACTATCGCATTAATCGGTTCCCCAGTTGAGCATTCTTTATCACCAGCTATGCATACTCAATCGTTCAATGAGTTGGGCGTAGATTGTGTTTATCTTGCATATGACATTGAACCACAAGACCTAGAGTCTGCTGCTGTAGGTATGAAGAAGATGGGATTTGCAGGGTATAACGTTACTATGCCTCATAAAACATTCATTCCGAAATACCTTGACGAATTATCCGATGCTGCAGAGTTGATGGGTGCTGTAAACACGGTTGCTATCAAGCAAGGAAAAGCCATCGGCCATAATACTGATGGGGCTGGCTTTATGAGAAACCTCAAGGAAAATGGAGTCGATGTTATCGGAAAGAAGATCACGATCGTCGGCGCAGGTGGTGCAGGATCGGCTATATACACTCAAGCGGCACTTGATGGTGTTGATGCGATCGATGTCTACAACATCAAGGATAAGTTCTTTGATGCGACCGCTGAACGTGTAGCGGAAGTTGCCGAAAAGACAGGTTGCAAAATGCGCCTTATCGATCTTGAGGACAAAGAATCACTCAAACAGTCTATCGCTGAATCAGCGTTGTTTGTTAATGCAACACGCGTTGGCATGGGGGATTTAGCTGATCAGAGCGTTATTTTGCCTGATTATCTTGTCGATGGCATTGCAGTAGCTGATACGGTTTACGAGCCACGTAAGACCAAACTCTTGAAGGATGCCGAAGCAAGGGGACTCAAAGCAATCTCGGGTCTGGGTATGCTGCTCTGGCAAGCTGCGATCGCTGAAGATATTTGGGTGGGTAAGGAAATGCCCACGAAGTTCATTGAAGAGGAATTCTTCAACTAAGGGTTGTTGCCATAGGTGTCTTTAAAGAGGACCTCAGTGGCCTATCTGTTCAAAATCTTCCCTTGCATTGATTTGGCAAGGGTCACAAAGAAAGGGATTTCATCATGGCAATCAGACTAGCAGTTTTTGGACTCAATCAAGGATCGAAGATAGCTCGAGACGCAAAGGCAAGCGAGGAGTTCGATCTGGTGGCAGTTGCAGGTTTTGGCCAGCAAGCTGAAGACGTTTCAGCAGAGCTTGAGGTGCCGCTTTATGCAGATTTCAATGATCTTTTAAAAGAGATTCCGCTTGATGCAGTTGCGATCGCACTTCCAAACGGGCTTCATGTAAGCTCGACGCGTGCATGTTTGGATGCGGGGGTTAAAAACATCCTATTAGAGAAACCTATTGCTAATACGGTTGAAGAAGCGCAAGAAATCATCGCAATGTGCAACGAAGCAGGTGCGATGCTGCTCATTGGCCATCATCGTCGTTCTTCGTCAAAGTATCTTTTCCTGCGTGATTTTATCGAATCGGGCAAGCTTGGTGATCTTGTTGGCGTGCAGGCTTCTTATGCGATCGCGAAACCGTATGCTTACTATGATGTCGAATGGCATACCAAAAAAGGTGGCGGTCCGTTTCTCATCAACGCGATCCATGATATTGATGATCTAAACTACACTACTGACATGAAGGCTAACCGGGTCTATGCGGCAGCTCGTAATACGATCCGTGGTAACGAGATCGAAGACTCAGCTTCGATTGTTATTGAGTTCGAAAACGGCATCACGGCTACCTATTTCATTTCCGACGGCACTCCTGGTCCTTGGAACTACGATTTGGCTGCAGAAGAGAATCATTTCTTCAAGTGGTGCCCAGGTGAGAATAGTCTGCGTTTCTTCGGAACAAAAGGTTCGCTTGGATTCCCGAACATGGACTTCTATCATTACGCCGATGACGATCATTATGGTTGGGGAGAAGAGCTGATCGTTGAGCATTACGAGATCGAAAAAAATGATCCCATGACAGCTGAGCTCGAGCATTTTGCTGATCTGTGTACGGGGCGCGAGACTAAACCTCGTTGCACTGGTGAAGACGGCATTGCAACGCTCAAAGTTATCAATGCTATTCTTGAATCAGCAGAGACGCGTAAAGTTGTTGATATCAAATAAGCTATGATTTTATTTGGCAGTTCTTTCTCGGATCAACGTTAAGCAGAAAGCTCAGTGAGTGAATTTTTCTCATCTAACATATTTCAAAAAGCTTGCAGAAGTGAAGCATTTCACAAAAGCCGCTTCAGAGCTTTACGTTTCGCAGCCAACGCTTTCTGCCGCTATTTCTTCGCTCGAAAAGGAACTAAATACCCGTTTGTTCTATCGTGCGAACAATAAGATAGAACTAACACCATGCGGAGAAGAATTCTATGATTACGTTTCTCGGGGATTGCGAATCATCGAGCAAGGAATTCAAGCTGTCGAAGAATATGAAGGGAAGATAAATGGAACCTTGAACCTCGGCACGCTTTACGCAATACAGAGTAAAGATTGGTCGCAGGCGATACAGTCCTTTCAAGATGAATGTGGAGCTGGTCTGACGATCAACATAACTCAAGGTTTCACCCCTTCTTTATTTGAGGGACTAGAGTCGGGAAAATTGGATGTCATCTTCGCAGGAAAGCCTCAAACTTCGAATAAATACAACTGTACCTATTGCTGGGCGCAAGAGTTAGCAGTTGCAGTGAACAAGAAGCATCCTCTCGCGAAAAAATCGGTTGTATCGCTTGCTGACTTAGCTGAGTTTCATATCATTTCATACCATGAAGAGTCACCGGTATACGATGAAATGAAAGAATTGTTTCAGCAGGCAGAATGCGAATTGGATGTCGAATATGCTTATAACGATGAAATCACTTTATCTTCTCTAGTGAACTCAGACACCAATGATGTTGCATTATTGTGCTATTCGTTTTTAGTCAAGGCTTTTGACGATGTTGTTTATCTGCCTCTTCAAGATGCTCCTAGAGAGTTTCATAAAGTTTATCTGATCTCTAATAAAGCTATTACGCAGCCAAGAGTCGTATCAGATTTTGTCACCTACATGAAAAACTACCATTTTCCAACCGCAACAGTACGTCCTTTACAGAAATAATGGGGGGGGGAGAAAGCAACTTAGAAAAAAACAATGGCGTTTACTTTTCGCCGTGGTGAAAAGCATCATATGGTATGCCTCAGCCACTCTTTGAATCGAATATTGTTTTCTTAAGACAAAAGCAACATTAAGGCAAACACTTCTATTGCATATCTCTATTTCATGGTAAAAATAGTAGGTAAGCAACTTGCTATTTGTAGTGAATATTGGATATTGTGGAACTGCATTATTGCAATATCTCAATAGAAGTAAAGGATCTGCTATGCCTAATATCTCTGGTTGCACGAAAACAATCTGCCTGATCGGCTCCCCGGTGGAGCACTCGCTTTCACCAGCTATGCATACGTTTTCCTTTGAGCAGCTCGGTGTCGATTGCGTCTATCTTGCTTATAATGTCGAACCCGAACAACTTGAAGCCGCTGCGAATGGCATGAAGGAGCTTGGCTTCCTTGGTTATAACGTCACGATGCCGCATAAAAGAGTTATTTCGCGCTATTTGGACGAGGTCTCTCCAGCTGCTGAGCTGATGGGTGCCATCAATACCGTCGCCATTAAAGACGGTAAGGCTATTGGCCATAATACCGATGGCGCGGGCTTTATGCGCAGTGTCAAAGAGAACGGTGTTGATGTTGCTGGCAAGAAGATCACCATGATGGGCGCAGGTGGCGCGGCTATGGCAATCTATACGCAGGCGGCTCTCGATGGCGTTGCTGCGATCGATGTCTATAAGCGAAAGAATGATTCGTACGATGCCGCAGCAGAGCATATCGCGCATATTGCTGAAAAAACCGGGTGCAACATTCGTTTGGTCGATATGGCAGATAAGGATGCCATGAAGGCTTCCATCGCGGAATCGGTATTGCTCATCAATGCTACCAATGTAGGCATGGGCGATCTGGAAGGAATAAGCGTTGTTCCTGCTGAGCTCTTAGTTGAGGGCCTCGTTGTTGCGGATGTCATCTACGTGCCACGCAAGACGAAGTTGCTCGAAGATGCTGAAGCCAAGGGGCTCAAGACCATCAATGGTCTTGGCATGCTCCTGTGGCAAGCTGCTATCGCTGAAGATATTTGGGTAGGTAAGGAAATGCCCACGGAGCTGGTCCAAGAAAAATTCTTCGACTAAGGACGCGTTATTCATGATCTCGTGCATGGTGTTCGAGGGTAAGCACCAGAGATCTTTTGGGTACACAAGGAAAAATGGAGGGGTAATAACATGGCTATTAGATTTGCCGTATTCGGATTGAATCAGGGTTCGAAGATCGCGCGTGATGCGAAGAAGAATCCCGATTATGATTTGGTGGCAGTTGCTGGCTTCGGTCAGCAAGCTGAAGATGTCGCTGCAGAGCTCGAGGTGCCGCTCTATGCGGATTATACCGAGCTGCTCAATGAGGTACCGCTCGATGCGGTTGCGATCGCGTTGCCGAATGGCTTGCATGTGAGCGCGACCCGTAATGCGCTCGACGCGGGTGTTCGCAATATCTTGCTCGAAAAGCCCATTGCCAACACGGTTGAAGAGGCGAACGAGATCATCGCGATGTGCAAGGAGGCAGATGCCACGTTGCTCATTGGCCATCATCGCCGTTCTTCCACGAAGTACCTGTTCCTGCGCGATTTCATCGCTTCAGGCAAGTTGGGTGATCTGGTCGGCATTCAAGCCACATATGCTATTGCGAAACCCTATAACTATTGGGATGTGGAATGGCACACGAAAAAGGGCGGCGGTCCGTTCCTCATCAATGCGATCCACGATATCGACGATTTGAACTACACCACCGGCATGAAGGTCACGCGCGTTTATGCTGCTGCACGCAACACGATTCGCGGTAATGAGGTCGAGGATTCTGCTTCTATCGTGATCGAATTCGATAATGGCGTTACGGCAACCTACTTCATCTCCGATGGAACGCCGGGCCCGTGGAACTATGACCTGGCTGCTGAAGAGAATCATTTCTTCCAGTGGTGTCCAGGCGAGAACAGCCTGCGCTTCTTCGGCACGCAGGGTTCGTTCGGTTTCCCGAACATGGATTTCTACCACTATGTCGACGACGATCATTACGGCTGGGCAGAGAAGCTGGTCACGGAGCACTTCGATGTTGAGAAGAATGACCCGATGACAGCAGAGATCGAACATTTCGCAGACCTCTGTCTTGGACGAGAAACGGTGCCGCGCTGTACCGGTGAAGATGGCGTTGCAACGCTCAAGGTTATCAATGCGATCCTTGAATCAGCGGAGACCGGCAAGCTCGTCGAAATCGATTAAGACACTTTCCTTTACTTCAATACAGCAGGAAAAGGCTTCCTTCGGGGAGCCTTTTCCTGTTTCGCGTTGTTTTTTCGCACTCGTGTGGCTTGCAGCAGACGCAGTTGAATTCCTAGGCTATAATAATCACGTTTTGCGCCCATAGCTCAGCTGGATAGAGCAGTGGACTTCTAATCCAAAGGTCGTAGGTTCGAATCCTACTGGGCGCGCCATAAAAATCTCTCTGCCTGCCTTGAGCAGGCTCTTTTTATCATGTATGTTTCACATGGTAAACTTCATTTAGTTGACACTATTCGTATGTAAGCTGTTAGAAGAAAGCTTTGGTAAAGAGGAATCGTATGGAGCAAACGATAAGAATAGCGATCGATGGTATGCACTGTGCGAATTGCGTCGCAAATGTCGAGAAGCATTATCGTGCACTGCCAAGCGTCATCGACGTAGCGGTCAATCTTGCAAACAACACCGGGCGTGTGACGTTCGATCCTGCTCAAGCAAGCGTGGATGACATGCTGAAAGTCTTCGACGATCTGCCCTTTACGGCAGAGCTCATTGCTGAAGATGCGCCGCTGGTTGATGAGAAGCGACGCGCGAAAGAGGCTGCTGAGCGCAAGCATGATCTCAAGGTATTCGTGGTGTCTGCCATTCTTACCCTGATCATCTTCTCGATCGGCATGATCCCTGGCTGGCATATGGCGGTAGGCCACTTCATCGCAAGCGTTATCTTCGGCAGCGCTGCAACGCATGTGCAAGCGATGTTCGCTGGCAATATCTTGCTCCTCGTTCTCACGCTGCCCGTGCAATTCGGCTGCGGCCTGCGTTTCTACAAAGGTGCATTCGATTCCCTGCGCAGTGGGAGTGCGAATATGGATGTGCTCGTTGCGCTTGGTACCACGATCGCATTCATCTTTTCGCTTTGGATCACGTTCTTGCCCGTTATCACGAACAATTGGAGCGACGCTGAAGTCGCCCTTGCTATCAATGAAGGCATGCCCTATTTCGAAACTTGTGCGATGCTCATCACGTTCGTTCTGCTCGGAAAGATATTGGAGACGCGCGCGAAGGGGGCGACCAATCAGGCGATTGAAGCGCTCATCAACCTTACGCCGCCGACAGCGCAGGTGCAGCGCGGCGGTACGGTGGTGGAGATCCCGCTTGCCCAGGTGGTAGTGGGTGACAGCGTACTCGTCGGGCCAGGTGAAAAGGTGGCAGTCGATGGGGAAGTGATCGATGGCTCGACTGAGATCGACGAATCCATGCTCACTGGCGAAGCGTTGCCAGTGATGAAGCAGCCGGGCGATAGCGTTACGGGTGGCACGGTGAATACGACAGGTGCCATTACTGTGCGTGCACTGCGTGTGGGAAGTGATTCGACGCTTGCGCGCATCGTTCGCGCCGTTGAAGATGCGCAGGGCTCGAAGGCGCCGGTGCAGCGCTTGGCGGATAAGATCGCATCGGTCTTTGTGCCATGCATCTTAGGGATATCACTCATCACGTTCTGCATCTGGTTCTTCTTCGTTCCGCCAGTGGGTGTGAACACCCTGCTCACGCAGTCTCTTTTGCCTGCGATCGCGGTCATCGTTGTTGCGTGCCCCTGTGCGCTTGGCCTTGCAACGCCAACTGCGCTCATGGTGGGCATGGGCAAAGGCGCCCAGCTCGGCATTCTTATCAAAGATGGTGAAGTGCTCGAACGATTAGGGAAGCTCGATGCGGCGGTGTTCGATAAGACTGGCACGATCACAGTGGGGAAGCCCCAGGTAGTTTCGTGTTCGCTCACGCCCGAGAACCTTCGCCTTGCCGCTGCGCTTGAAACGAAGAGTGAACATCCGCTTGCGCGCGCAGTCGTTGAATACGCCCAGGCGCGTGGGCTTGTGCTTCCTTCACCGAGCAGCTTTCAGGCGCTTGTCGGCGAAGGGGTCGAAGGCGAAGTTGAGGGACATCAGGTGAAGGTTGGCTCTTCGGTCTTCGTTGACGGCGCCAGCGTAGGCGGATTCGAGTTCTCCGATGAAGCTAAGCCAGACGCGCAGCAGACGATCGAGGAACTGAAGCAAAGCTACGGCATTACAAGCTACATGGTTACGGGCGATAACGCCGTGCAGGCCACGCGCATCGCTTCCGAGGTTGGCATAACAGCAGATAATGTGTTCGCGGGGGTCAAACCGCTTGAGAAAGCAGAATGCGTTGAAGCCGTTAAGGCAGCGCTTGAAGCAGCCGATTCTCGCGCCAACTCAAAGCAAAGCATGAGAACCGTTGCCTTCGTGGGAGATGGCATCAACGATGCACCAGCACTTGCGGCAGCAGATGTTGGTGTCGCGATGGCGTCAGGCACGGATGTCGCACTTGAGGCAGGTTCGGTCGTGCTCATGCGCAATCGCTTGCATGACCTGGTCACGAGCCTTCGCCTGTCTAAAGCAACCATGCGCAAGATCAAGCAGAATCTGTTTTGGGCGCTCATCTATAACTGCATCATGATCCCACTTGCAGCGGTGGGTATCCTCGCACCCGCACTTGCGGGCGCCGCCATGGCGCTCTCAAGCGTGACGGTCGTTTGCAACTCGCTTCTTCTGAAGCGTTTTCAATAGCGCAAAGCTGTTTTCGCAAGGCACACGCCGTTTCGCCCAGAAAATCGCAGACTTCACCTGCCTTAGGCGCTAAAGCGCGCGAAGAGATATACAATAAACTTTTCGTTTGAAACAACCTTCAAGGAGGACGCATGTCGTACGCGCTTTCAGGTAGGCATTTTCTCAAATTGCTCGATTTCACTTCAGAGGAGATCGTTGGCTTGGTCGATCTGGCTCAAGATCTCAAGGAGAAGAAGCATACAGGCATTCCGCATCGCTATCTTGAAGGCAAGAACATGGTTCTCATCTTCGAGAAGACTTCCACGCGTACGCGTTGTTCGTTCGAGGTAGCCGGCCACGATCTGGGCATGGGTGTTACCTATCTCGATCCTTCAGGTTCCCAGATCGGCAATAAGGAATCGATCAAGGACACCGCGCGCGTGCTCGGACGCATGTTCGACGGCATCGAATATCGCGGCTATGGGCAAGAGATCGTCGAAACGCTCGCTGAGTATTCGGGCGTGCCCGTGTGGAATGGTCTTACCGATGAATTCCATCCTACGCAGATGATCGCTGATCTGCTCACGATCCGTGAGAACTTCGGCGATTTCCAAGGCCTTAATCTTGTCTTCATAGGCGATGCGAAGAACAACGTAGCGAATTCGCTCATGGTGGCCAGTGCGAAGATGGGCATCAACTTCACCGCATGCGGGCCGGCAGAATGCATGCCTAACGACGAACTGGTGGCCACCTGTCGCGCGATCGCTGCAGAGAACAACTGCGAGATTCGCCTCACTTCCGATGTGGAAGAGGCGTGCACGGGCGCGAACATCATCTACACCGATATCTGGGTCTCGATGGGTGAGCCAGCAAGCCTCTGGGAAGAACGCATCCGCCTGCTTTCTCCCTACCAGGTGAACGCGAAGGTCATGGCCATGGCTGCTGATAATGCGATCTTCTTGCATTGTCTGCCAGCATTCCACGACACCGATACGTCGGTGGCGCAAGACATCGAGGCGCGTTTCGGCCTCACTGAAATGGAAGTGACCGACGAGGTGTTCGAGTCCGCCCAGTCGAAGGTCTTCGATGAAGCGGAAAACCGCATGCATTCGATCAAGGCGATCGTGCTTGCTACGTTGGGTTAGAACGCCCTGTTCAACATGAGTTCATCGCCTGAAGAGGGGAGCGGCCCCGCGGGCGAATCGATAGGAAAGAGAGAAGGAAGATCCGCATGACGGTTCGTGAATCTTTGGAAGAGGTCGTGAGCAGTGCGCTTGCTGCGTGCGTGAACGATGGGAGCCTTGCGCTTGAAACGGTGCCTGAGCCAAGCCTTGAGCGTCCGCGTGAAGAAGCGCATGGAGACTGGGCTTGCACGGTCGCAATGCGTCTTGCGAAAGTTGCTCACAAGAATCCGCGCGAGATCGCACAGATCATTGTCGATCATCTTCCTGAAAATGCCATCATCAAAAGCGTGGATATCGCTGGTCCTGGTTTCATCAATTTCACGCTCGAACCTTCTTCTTTCCAAGAAGTGTTGCGCGCGGTGCGCAACCTTGGAGAAGAATACGGCAAGTCCCAGCTTACTGTTCCTTGCAAGGTGAACCTCGAGTATGTTTCCGCGAATCCCACCGGTCCCATGCATGTGGGCCATGGCCGTTGGGCGGCGCTTGGCGATTCGATGGCGCGTGTCATGCGTCATGCAGGTTATGCAGTGGATGAAGAATTCTATGTGAACGACGAAGGCAACCAGATGAACGTCTTCGCTGATTCGCTCGTGGTGCGTTATCAGCAGTTGCTGGGTGAAGCGGTCGAGATGCCCGAGCAGTCCTATGGCGGCGCGTACGTGAAGGATCTTGCGCAGGTCATCGTCGATGCCGATGGCGATAAATGGCTCTTCGTCGACCCCGATGAACGCAGGCAGGCGTTCCGTGAGCGTGGCTATGCAGCCATGATGGAGTCCGTGCGCGACACGCTCGAGCTCTTTGGCACGCAGTTCGATACTTATTTTTCTGAGCATTCGCTCTTCATTCCTGGTGAGGATGGCAAGACGAAGGTGCAGCATGCCTTTGATGCCATGAAGGAGCGCGGCTACATCTATGAGAAGGATGGCGCAACGTATTTCAAGTCGAGCGAATTCGGCGATGAGAAGGACCGCGTGCTCATCAAGCAGAACGGGGAGCTTACTTATTTCATGAGCGATGTTGCCTATCACTACGATAAGAAGCAGCGCGGTTACGATCTCTTGATCGATATTTGGGGTGCCGATCACCATGGCTATATCCCACGTTGCCAGGCGATGATGGCGGCATGGGGCTATCCGAACGATCTTGAGGTGGTGCTGGGTCAGCTCGTGAATCTCTATCGCGATGGCGCGGCAGTTCGCATGTCCAAGCGCACGGGTGAGATGATCACGTTCCGCGAACTCATCGATGAGGTGGGTGTGGATGCAACGCGCTACCTTATGCTCTCGCGCTCTTCCGATCAGCCGATCGACTTCGATATCGAGGTTGCGAAGAAGCAAGATGCCACGAACCCGGTCTATTACGTGCAGTATGCTCATGCGCGTATTTGTTCCATCTTGCGCAAGGCTGCAGCAGAAGCGGGCATCGAAGATTGGGAAGCGCTTTCACCTGATGAATTGGCTGCGAAGCTCAACTTGGATGATGCGAAGCTCGAGCTGCTCACCCATGAATCGGAGCTTGCGCTCATGAAGGCCATCGACGGCTTCACCGACCTAGTGGCGGGTGCCGCGCGCGACCGTGCGCCGTTCAGGCTTACGCACTATGCACAAGATCTTGCTGGTCTCTTCCATTCGTTCTATACCAATTGCCGTGTGCTCGGCGAAGAGGCGGAGCTTACTAAGGCGCGCTTGGCGCTGGTGGATGCTGCACGCATCAACCTTGCGCAGACGCTCGGCTTGCTCGGCGTTTCTGCACCAGCAGTGATGTAAATCGTTCCTTTTGTTTCAGCTCTGTTAAAGGTAAGCTGCTGCATCTTTTCCATCTTTTGAACATTTGGTTAAATACACTTACCGAAAAATTCATTAGGAGGTCACATGAGTTACGTCGAGTCCGTCATCGAGCTTGTCAAGGAGAAGAACCCGAACGAGCCCGAATTCATCCAGGCTGTTACCGAGGTCCTTACCTCTCTCGAGCCTGTCATCGAAGCCCATCCCGAATACGAGAAAGCATCGCTGCTCGAGCGCTTGGTCGAGCCCGAGCGCGTTATCATGTTCCGCGTTCCTTGGGTAGACGATGAAGGAAACGTACAGGTCAACCGCGGTTATCGCGTGCAGTACAACAGCTGCATCGGCCCCTACAAGGGCGGCATCCGTCTGCATCCTTCCGTGAACCTCTCCATCATCAAGTTCCTCGGCTTCGAGCAGATCTTCAAGAACTCTCTCACCACGCTTCCTATGGGCGGTGGCAAAGGTGGTTCTGACTTCGATCCTAAGGGCAAGTCCGACAACGAAGTCATGCGCTTCTGCCAGTCCTTCATGACCGAGCTCTGCCGCCACATCGGCGCAGACACCGACGTTCCTGCAGGTGATATCGGAACCGGCGCTCGTGAGATCGGCTACATGTTCGGTCAGTACAAGCGCATCAAGGATGTCTGGGAAGGCGTTCTTACCGGTAAGGGTCTTTCCTATGGCGGTTCGCTCGCTCGTACCGAAGCAACGGGCTATGGCCTCGTGTACTTCGTTCAGGAATACCTCAACTGCCACGATGACAGCTTCGAAGGCAAGACCGTTGCTGTTTCTGGCTCGGGTAACGTTGCGATCTATGCGACCGAGAAGGCTCAGCAGCTCGGCGCTAAGGTCGTTACCATGTCTGACTCCACTGGCTGGATCTATGATCCCAACGGAATCGATGTGGCACTCGTCAAGCAGATCAAGGAAGTTGAGCGCGGCCGCATCTCCGAATATGCGAAGCGTCGCGAAGGCGTTGAGTACAAGGACGGTCGTGGTGTTTGGAGCATTCCGGTCGATATCGCTCTTCCTTGCGCAACTCAGAACGAGCTTCACCTCGAAGATGCTAAGCAGCTCGCAACCCATAACTGCATGATCGTTGCAGAGGGCGCGAACATGCCTACCACCATGGAAGCAACCGAGTACCTCATGAACAACGGCGTGGTCTTCATGCCGGGCAAGGCATCGAATGCTGGCGGCGTTGCCACTTCTGGTCTTGAGATGTCTCAGAACTCCGAGCGTCTTTCTTGGACCTTCGAAGAGGTCGATGCGAAGCTCCAGCAGATCATGAAGAGCATCTACCATGCTGCTGATGATGCTGCTAAGGAATATGGCCACGAGGGCAACTATGTGATGGGCGCCAACATCGCTGGCTTCAAGAAGCTCGCTGATGCGATGATGGCTCAGGGCATCGTCTAGTCTTAAGCTCTGCTTCAAGCACACTAAAGCACACGCATCTTGGTTGCGCGTCGCTCATAGAGCAACTATCGTAATAAAGCTCCCCGATCTGGGGAGCTTTATTCATGTTCGAGAGGTTTTGAATCGGCTGTTTCGAGCAGGATTATCTTGTGGCGGCATCAAGCTCGAGAACTGAAAGAGCTCCAGGTATGAGCGAGATATTGTATTCATAGGCAGGAATCGGTTCACCGTCAACCTGAGCGGGCACGATATCCTTGAAGGTGATCTTGATATCCTTTCCAGCAAGGAAGTGGATGTGAGGGTCGTGTATATGCTTGCCATCCTTCGCCTTCATGAACAGGCGCACTGCCTCGAATTTCGAGAGCGGGGGAGCGGCATAGCAGATATCGAACATGCCATGGTCAAGCTTGGCTTGCGGGCATATCTTGAAGCCACCACCGTACGTTTGACCGTTCTGAACAGCGAACGTGTAGAATGTGAGATCGTCATAAGGTTTTCCATCGATCATGATCTGAGCAGAGATGGCATTGAGATGGTTCTTGATCTGATTGAAACCGCTTTCGATATAGAGGATCGTTCCCGTCTTGTTCGTTTTCTTGCGGCGTTCCATCGTCTCAAGCGCGATAGCAGCATCCACTCCGAACGAGAGCGTTTCGCAGAAGTAGGTGTCGTTGACCTTGCCGATGTCGATGGTCTTCTTCTCGAGGTTGGCAAGCTTATCGAGCACTTGGAGCGGGTTGAGCGGAAGGTTGAGGCTTCGGGCGAAATCGTTCCCTTGACCAGCGGGGAAGATGCCGAGTGTGGGCCGCTTTCCCTTTTCGATCTGCATGAGGCCGTTCACCACTTCATGCACGAGGCCATCTCCGCCGAGCGCGAAAATCGTGTCGAAATTCTCGCCTAGCTCATGCGTGATTATGACCGCATCGAGCGGATGGGTGGTCTCGATCACTTCGAAATAGTGGCCACGGGTAACGTTGGTGATGCTCTCGAGCAGGTGCGCGATCTCTTCGCGCACATGACGTGCGCGTCCGCTTTGCGCCTGAGGATTAACGATCAAAAGGGTATTTCCGAACATAAAAGGATCCTTTCAGCGCAATGGGAATCAATCTAGGCCCCTATTGCAGGGGATGAGGCATACGTTAGAATCAATAGTAGAAGATTGAAAGCGTGATTTTCTTTGTCAATGCAAAGGTAACTGAACTGATACGTTTTCGTGAGACGCTACAACACGCTCTGTTGGCGCTAGGCCGATGCGACACTTGCTCATTTTCCTCGCTTCGACCAAAGCGAGCAGCGATCCTTGAAGGCATGAAGAGAAGGGCTGAATACGATGAGCGCTGAACCTACCGCTTCGTCACCACACAACGATTCTCATACCGACAACACGTCCAAGAGCGGCTTCGATGCTCTCTCCACGCTTGGTAAGAACAACGAGGACGAGCAGGTTTATTTCACGTACGAAAAAGCTGATGGGACCACGGTCGAACAACTGGTCCGTTATCCTGAGGTCACCTATACCACCAATTTCTTGCTCCGCGAGGATCTCCCCGGCATCTTCCATAGCAGTTATGTGGTCGATAATTTCTACTTTACTGACCGCATCGACGAATTCGCGGTGATCGATCCCGGCAAGAAAGCGCTCTTCGTTGATGTGGGCCTCTATGATTTCTGTGGCATCGAATTCCTTGATGAAGCGCTCGCGCGTACGAACACTCCTTGGGAAGATGTTGTGGTGTTTCTCACGCATTCTCACGACGATCACGATGGCAACGCCTTCTATTGCCTCGATAAGGGAGCGCAGGGTATCCTCATGGGCGATCTGCCTCCTTTTAGCCCGGCTGTGACCGAGACGTATATGAACGTGACGGGTATGACGCGTCTGTGCACCGAAGATGTCGGCTTCTATGTCACCCGTCTGTTAGGGCGCGCAGAGCTTTTCGATGATTACCGAGATAAGATCACTGTCGTGCATCAAGGCGACCGGATCGAAGTGGGGGATTACCACTTCGAAGCGCTCGAAACGCCCGGTCATACCATGGAGCATCTCTGTTTGCTCGAGCGCGAAAAGGGCATCTTGTTCGCTGGCGATCACATCCTTGATACGGCTCCTGGGCTCATGTGTTATTACCCAGATGCTCATTTGCTCAAACGTTTCCTCGACTCTATCGCGTATCTCAAGACGCTCGATCTTGAATATGTGTTCATGTGTCATCGTGATGCGCTCATCGGTACCGACGAGATCAACGCATTCCTCGATAAGATCCTTAAGAACTACGAGCGCCCCATCAATAAGATGGCCGGTCTACTTGAATCGGGTCATCCGCTCACCATCTACGAATTAGCGCAGAAGTACTATTCTTACCTGCCCAGCTGGACCGAACAACCAGCCATCTTGCTCTCACGAAGAGTGGCAGTTGCCTTCAGCTATCTCGAGTATCTCTACGATGTTGGACGCGCCAAGCGCACGAGTGCTGAAGACGGAGCGCTCGAATATTGGTGCGATTAACGCTGCACCAGGCTCTTTGTGCTGGTGCTCTTTGATGCAAGCAAGTGGTTCATCGAGAGCAGTGAATGGATCGCGCTTGCGCTGCGAAACGAGAGCAGCGGCATTGCAGGCGACATTTCAGGAAAGCAAAAGAAAAGGCTGGGGGAGACCAGCCTGAAAGTTCATGGTGGATCGTCGGGGACTCGAACCCCGGACCTTGGGATTAAGAGTCCCCTGCTCTACCAACTAAGCTAACGATCCGTTTCGTATGTAATGCGTTTGTGCGCCTTGCTATTTTAGGCTATCGACCGAAGTCATACAAGCATAAAATCGAGCAGCTTCACAAAAGCTCAAAAAAACGCGCTGGGGTGGATGAAGGGACTTGAACCCTCGATCTCCAGAGCCACAATCTGGCGCCTTAGCCAACTAGGCCACACCCACCATATGCGCAGGAAATATTATATGGAAATAATTCTCACATGCAAGCAAAGATAAGAAAACATGTGAATCTTGCGCAGCGGACGGACAAAACCAGCGAATCGGTGGCGTATTTCGCTAGTATAGAGAGCAAACAAGACAACGAAGGATAGATCTGTGGCAACATTTGAACTGATATTACTGCTTGCAGTAGCGGTTCTTCTGTCTTCTATTCTCGATCAGATCGTTCCTAAGGTTTCACTACCGCTCATCCAGATCGGCCTGGGCGTTATCATCGCGTTCTTGGCGGTTTCTCCTATCGAGATCAATATAGAACCAGAACTCTTCTTGGTGCTGTTCATCGCCCCCTTGCTCTTCAGTGATGCGAAGGATTCGAACAAGAAGAACTTATGGGATAACAAGGTGACCATTCTCTCGTTCGCGATCGGGCTGGTGCTCATCATCACGCTCTGTGTGGGCTTCATGGTGAATTGGCTCATCCCTTCGATCCCGCTTGCTGCAGCGTTCGCGCTCGGTGCTGCGCTCGGCCCAACGGATGCGGTTGCGGTTCAATCGCTGCGCAACGAGGCGCAGCTTGGCAAGCGCGAAGGGGCGATTCTGCAGGGTGAAGCGCTCCTGAATGATGCATCGGGTGTTGTCTCGTTCCAGTTCGCTATCGCTGCTGCAGTTACCGGTGCCTTCTCGCTTGCGGATGCTACTACCTTCTTTGCGGTCAGCTTTGTGGGCGGCATCGCGTTCGGTATCTTTCTTGCGGTGCTGTTTTTGTTCATCTCTTCGAAGGTGCGCGATCTTGGCCTTGATAGCACCACGTTCCACGTGCTCTTTGAAGTTTCGATGCCTTTCGTCACGTTCTTGGTGTCCGAGATCATCGGCGTGAGCGGCATCTTGGCCGTTGTGGCATGCGGTATCGTGTGGTCGATGTATAACACGCGTAAGATCTCGCCGTATCGCTCAAGCCTCAATATCGCCCTATCGAGCGTGTGGAAGGTGATCGGGTTTACCCTGAACGGCATCGTGTTCGTGCTCTTGGGTATGCAGCTTCCTATGGCTACGCAATCTACCTGGAATGATGTCTACATCAACAATTTCGCGCTCATTGGCTATGTGCTGCTCATAACGGTACTCATCGTGGTCTTGCGCTGGATGTGGGCGCTTGCCATGTTGCTCATCACGAAGAATCCTGATACGAATCGGCGCGATAAGATCAACAAGAAAACGATCATCAACGCGCTCGTTACCACGGTCGGTGGACCAAAGGGCGCGATCACGCTCTCGATCATCTTCTCGATGCCGTTCTTGCTCTCCGATGGGTCGGTCTTCCCGCAGCGTTCGCTCATCATCTTCTTGGCTTCAGGTGTCATTCTCTGTACCTTGCTCTTGGCCAACTTCGCGCTTCCTGTGCTTGCGCCGAAGGATGTTGAGGAAGACGAAGAGGAGCGGGAGCACAATCTGCTCATGCGCATCGAAATATTGCGCACGGTCATCGAGCGGTTGCTCGTTGAGGCAACGCCGGAAAACGATAATGCAACCAAGCTTGTGGTCGCATCGTACAACAATCGCATCGCGACGATCCGCGATTGGGTCGATATCGAACCACCGTCTTCAACGCAACTGCGCATTCAGGTGATCAACCATCAGGCAAATGCGCTCATCGAAAACATCGAAGCCCGCAATGTCGATCCCTATGAGGGCTTTGCTTATTTGCGCACGTTGCTTCATCAGAAGAACCTGCTCACGCATACTAAACAGCGGTTCATGTCGATCCAGATGCTGTTCATGGATATCGTACGCTTCTTCCGTGAGCTGAAGAATCGCTTTTTCGCATTGCTCCATCACGAATCCATGAATGAGAACCTGATGCAGCATCAGGTTCGCATGATCTGTGAACAGGAAGCGATCAGCTATCTTCATTCATTGGTAGATAATCCGAATTATCCGAGCGAAGTGGTCGCAAAGCTGCTCATCGCTCACGAACGAGTGCTTGCAGCCTTGCAAAGTGATGCAGGACGTGCCGATCATGTGGTGGAACAGGCTACCGCTAACAGCGACTCGATCCAGCGCATGGCGCTCCAGATCGAACTTGAAGTGGTCGATGATTACTATGCTTCGGGGAATATCTCACGCGCTGAAGCTAAGAAGCTTCGCGATAATGTTTCTCTTATGATGCTCGATCTGGACGATCATATCTAAGCAGTGCTGTGCTGTCTCTAACGAGTCGTTTCGGGAATAAGGAAGATGAACGATCAAAAACTCGAAGATATCAAACGTCAGCTTGCCGCAGTGCCGGCGCTTCCCGGCGTGTATCTTTGGAAGGACAAAAAAGGGCGCGTCATCTATGTAGGTAAGGCTAAACAGCTGCGCGCTCGTATGCGCCAATATGTGAACTTCCAAGATACGCGCGAGAAGATCCCGCTGCTCGTTTCGCAGATCGATTCGTTCGAATACATCGTGGTCGAGAATGAGCATGAATCGCTCGTTCTCGAGAAGAATCTCATCCAGCAGTATTCGCCCTATTTCAACGCGGACTTCAAAGACGACAAGAGCTATCCGTTCATCGCACTCACTACCGGCGATGTATTTCCGGCTATCAAATACACACGCGAAGCCCATAAGCCTAACACGCGCTATTTCGGTCCCTATACTGATTCGCGTGCTGCACGCGACCTTGTCGACATCACGCGCCGTATCGTGCCCATCTGCGCTTCTTCGTGTGCGGAATGGCGCCGCCTTACTCGTCGTCTTGAGAATTGTTCGTACGACGAACTCGAACTCTCCGACCGCCCGTGCTTCGATGCTCATGTGGGGCTTGGCCCTGGTGCTTGTTGCGGTGCGATCGATCCGGAAGAATACCAACTTCTCGTAAAGCGGGTGGCGCGCTTTCTCTCTGGTCAGCATAAAGAGTTTCTCGATGAGCTCGAAGAGAGCATGCAAGCCGCCGTTGCTGAGCTCGATTTCGAGCAGGCATCACGCATCAAAGGCCGCATCGATACGATCAATTCGCTTGAGAGTAAACAGCATGCGGTCTCTTCGCTCAACCTCGATTCCGATGTGATCGGCATCTACCGCGAAGAAACGATCGCAGGCATTTCGCTCATCAACGTGCGTGGCGGCAAGGTCATCAATACGAACGAATTCATCTTCAACAAGGGCAAGGATGTTCCGTTCGAGGACCTCGTGCGTATGTTCATCCTGCGTTATTACGATAAGACCTCATCTATTCCGCACGAGGTCATTCTTGAAATGCTCCCCGAAGACAGCACGGTCATCGAAGAGTGGCTCACCGAAAAGCTTGCGAGCCCCTATGGTGCCAAGGTGAACTTCATCGTTCCCAAACGAGGAGAGCGCTCGGCGCTCTTGCAGATGGCGAACACGAACGCGCGCCATGTGCTCATGCGCTACAAAGCACGCAGCAACTATGACGATGAGCGCATCAATGCAGCACTGCTCCAGCTCGAAAGCGCGCTCGCGCTCGATAGGCCGCCCTTGCGCATCGAGTGCTTCGATATCTCCACTATTCATGGCAAGCATTCGGTCGCTTCGATGGTGGTGTTCGTGAACGGCAAGCCTGATAAGAGTCAGTACCGCCGTTTCAAGATCCGTCTTGAGACTGAAGAAGCGAACGATTTCGCCATGATGAGCGAGGTGTTCGAGCGACGCTACAACGCCGAGAAGATGAAGGACGAACGCTTCGCCCAAAAGCCCGATCTTATCGTGGTCGATGGTGGCAAGCCTCAGCTTACGGCGGCGCTCAGACAGCTTGAAGAGCTTGGTGCTGCCGATATTCCCATTGCAGGCCTTGCTAAGCGCGATGAAGAGCTCTTCGTTCCCTGGCAAGAAAGCGGACCGGTTGTTTTGCCCAGTGGGTCGCCAAGCCTCTATCTGCTCAAGCAGGTGCGCGATGAATCGCATCGTTTTGCCATCACGTATCATCGCGAATTGCGTCGCAAGGCTATGACCACGTCCATCCTCGACGAAGTGCCCGGGATCGGTCCGAAGCGCAAGAAGCAGATCCTCAAACATTTCGGTTCGTTTTCACACCTCAAGCAGGCGAGCTTGGACGACATAAAAGCTGCTAGAATTGTTCCTGATAGTGTTGCAGAAGACCTCTATGAGGTACTTCGTACAGAATATGGAACCGTTACGCTAGAAACATCTCCGGATGATAAGGACTAGATATATGACTGAGCAAGCATCTGAAGCGAAGAGCACCGAAGAGCAACAAGACGAACGTGTGGAGCCTACCGTTGTCATCATCACTGGTATGAGCGGGGCAGGGCGCACGGAAGCGGTCCATGCTTTCGAGGATCTTGGGTTCTTCTGTATCGATAATCTTCCACCCGAGCTCATCATGAGCATCGTGAGCCTTGCGAATATCCCTGGCCAGAATGAAGGCTTGCGTAAGCTCGCCATCGCTTGCCCGATCCGCACGCAGAGCTATTACGACCAGCTTGTTAAAGAATTGGCCAATCTCGATGAAGCGGGCATCGGATATCGCCTCGTGTTCCTTGATTCCACCGACGAAACGCTCATCGCTCGCTACAAAGCCTCGCGCCGCCTTCATCCGCTCAGCATGGAGAACAACCTCACCATCGGCCAAGCGATCGAGCGCGAACGCGAGCTCAATAAAGATTTGCCCAAGATCGCCCATTCCTATATCGATACCTCTCAGACCTCTACGCGTGTGTTGCGCGAACGCTTGCGTGAGCTCTATTCGCTCGAGACCAAGCGTGAAGGCTTGAACGTGGTCGTTTACTCGTTCGGGTTCAAGCATGGAGCACCGGTCGATGCCGATATCGTCATCGATGTGCGCTTTCTCCCGAACCCGTTCTACATTCCCGAAATGCGCGTTCTTACCGGTCTCGATGAACCCGTGCGCGATTTCGTGCTCTGTAATTCTGAGACCGAGGCGTTCTTGACTTCATGGAAGAATCTTCTCGATTGCGTGATGCCGGGTTATGTGGCTGAAGGAAAACATCATCTGGCCATTGCGGTCGGTTGCACGGGCGGACAGCACCGCAGCGTGGTGCTCGCAGAGCAGACGGCGAAGATTCTGAAAGAGGAAGACTATAACGTTTCGGTCTATCATCGCGACATCGCGCTGGCCGATACGGAAAAGGCAGCCACCAAATGAGTAGCGAGGCCTTCAAACAAGAGCCCACGCTCACGTCCATGTTCCAAGCAATCGATCGCATCGATACGCAATTCCCGCATGGCTATAACGACTTGAAGGCGGTCGTGATCGGCGGCGGCACGGGCGCGCCGGTCTCGATCCGCACCTTGCTTTCGATGGGTATCCAAACATCGGCCGTGGTGGCTATGGCGGATGACGGCGGGTCAACGGGCATCTTGCGTGCTGAAGCAAAGGTCACCCCACCAGGCGATATCCGCAAATGCCTTGCCGCGTTCGCAGAGAATCCCGATGATCCCTTCACGAAAGCGTTCAAATATCGCTTCGAATTCGCGCGCAATCATACGCTTGGCAATCTCATGCTCTCCGCGCTCGAGGAAGCAACTGGTTCTTTCCCTGAGGCGGTGAAGATCTGTGGCAAGCTGCTCGGAAGCAAAGGCAGGGTCTATCCGTCCACGCTCAACAATGTGGTGCTCAACGCGCGCACGCTCGATGGGCGCACGCTTCACGGGCAAGCGACCGCCTGCAAGTCGGAGACGGCGCTTGATACCGTCTGGCTCGAATCGGCTGGTCAACCGATGCCCTATGTTGAGGCCATTCGCGCGATCTACGATGCGGATTTCATCGTGCTCGGCCCGGGTTCGCTCTTCACTTCGATCATTCCGAACTTGCTCGTTCCCGGCATCCCCGAAGCGATCGAGCGCTCGAAGGCAAAAACCATCTTCGTGTGCAGTCTTGCCGATCAGCAAGGTGAGACCTGGGGCCTTTCAGCCATCGAGCATGTCGATGCGCTGCGCCGCCACGGCATCGGACGCAATCTCGATTATGTGCTCATTCACAGTGCAGAGAAGATCGCGCCGCGTCCGCCGCTGCAGGATAGCTTCGAGGCTATCGCTGGTTCGGGGGCGCTTGCGAGCGCTCACCAGGAGAACAGGGAAGGCAAGCCACTTTCTGCGAACATTCGCTCGGTAGAAGTGACGTATGAGGATATTCAGAAGATCCAGCAGGATGGCACGGTGGTGCTCGTGCGCAATATGGTCGATCCGCAGCGTCCAACATGGCACTATCCGCCTGCGCTCGCTCGTGCGTTCGCTGATGTATTCAGGCTGAACACGCCTTCGAGCGGGGCATAGGCTCATGTCGTTCACTACCGAGGTCAAAGAAGAGCTTTCCCGCGTTGCCCCAGGATGTTCGCATTGCGAGAATGCCACGCTTGCAGCACTCATTCGCATCGAAGGTACGCTGCTCATGAAGGGGCAGGGGAGATATGCCCTTGAGATCGCGACCGATTCGCCGGTGGTCGCGCGCTTCATCATTAAGGCGTTGCATGAGAACTATCACCTCACGACCGATCTTACCATGCGCCGCAGCGTACTCCATAAGACGCCCAACTGGCTCATCGAAGTGCCGATGCAACCAGGGCTGAACGAAACGCTGAAGGAGCTCGGCATCCTTGGAGAAGATGGGCTTGAGCGCGGTATCGATCCGGCGCTCATCGCGAAGCAGTGCTGCGCAGCGGCGTACTTGCGCGGTGTCTTCTTGGGCAGTGGGTTCATCTCGAATCCGCGCGGAGATTTCCATTTCGAACTCAAGGTCGAGACCGAAGCGACCGCGAACGCCATCGTCGAATTGCTCAAGGAGCGCGGCATCAAGGCGCGTGCGATCCAGCGGCGCAACAGCTACCTGATCTACCTCAAGAGTGGTACGGCCATCTCGTCGTTTCTGGCGCTCGTCGGCGCTCATCAAAGTGCGCTCAAGATGGAGAATGAACGCGTGGTGAAGAGCGTGCGCAACGACGTGAACCGTCGCGTGAACGCCGAGATCGCCAACCAGGCGAAGGCTTCCGCTGCCTCGGTCGAACAGATCATGACGATCCGCTATGTGCTCGAACATCGCGATCTTGCAACGCTTCCGCAAGCGCTTCAGGAATACATCAAACTGCGCATCGCATACCCCGATGCGACCTTGAAAGAGCTTGGTGAAGCTGCTGACCCACCACTGTCGAAATCTGCGATCAACCATCGTGTTCGCCGGGTCGAACAGCTCGCACAAGAGATCGCGCGCAAAGAACAGCGCGGATAATGCGTGCAGTTCATGTGAACTATTTTGTTCACGCACATTTCTCTGGTGAAGATAAGCTCGCGCCATGTGGTCAATCTTTAGATTATGAGTAGTTTTACTGGGGTGAATCCGCTGAACGCTCTGAGTGCAATCGTGTTTCTGGTATAGTGAATACGTTAGTTCATCTAGTTTGTCGCTTGTCGTATGGGCGGCAAAAGAAATAGTTGTAAGGGTTTGCATGCGCAAGCCGCGAAAGGGGAAACCTATGACAACCAAGGTTGGTATTAACGGATTCGGTCGTATCGGCCGCTTGGTATTCCGTGCCATGGAAAACGATCCTGAACTTGAGGTTGTTGCTATCAACGACCTGGGCGATATTCCCACCATGGCTCACCTTTTGAAATATGATTCCATCCATGGCCGCGTTTTCGAAGAGGTCGTCGCAGAAGCCGAGGGCTTCGTAGTGAACGGCCGCAAGGTCAAGGTTCTTTCAGAGCGCAATCCTGAAGATCTTCCGTGGGGTGAGCTCGGTGTCGACATCGTGGTCGAATCCACCGGTCTGTTCACCGATGCAAACAAAGCGAAAGCTCATCTGGATGCGGGCGCTAAGAAGGTCATCATCTCCGCTCCTGCGAAGAACGAGGACATCACCATCGTTATGGGTGTGAACGACGATCAGTACAACCCAGAGACCGACAACATCATCTCGAATGCATCTTGCACCACCAACTGCCTTGCTCCTATGGCAAAGGTGCTGCTCGATAACTTCGGCATCAAGCGCGGTTTTATGAACACGATCCATGCTTACACCAACGATCAGAAGATCCTCGATCTTCCACACAAGGATCTGCGTCGTGCACGTGCTGCAGCGCTTTCCATGATTCCGACCACCACGGGTGCTGCTCGTGCTGTTTCGCTTGTTCTGCCTGAACTCAAGGGCAAGCTCGACGGCTTCGCTACGCGCGTTCCTACTCCTGATGGCTCTATGGTCGATCTTACGGTCGAGCTCTAGAAGAACGTTACGATCGAAGAGATCAATGCTGCTATGAAGGCTGCAGCTGAAGGTCCGATGAAGGGTATCCTTGAATACGTCGACGAGCCCATCGTTTCGACCGATATCGTTGACGATGCACATTCCTCGATCTTCGACAGCTTGCTCACCATGGTTCTGGGCGGCGAAGGCAACTTCGTGAAGTGCATTTCCTGGTACGACAACGAATGGGGCTATTCGAATCGCGTGAAGGATCTCGCGAAGATCTTGCTTCCCTAAGTTTGGTATCACGGTTTGAACATGAAGGAGAGTATTTTCATAAATGCTCTCCTTTTATTTTGAAAGGATCACTATGAGCGACCTCAAGTTATATACCGATGCCGATGTTTCGGGTAAGCGCGTGCTCGTGCGCGTAGATTTCAATGTACCGCTCAAAGATGGCAAGGTCGAAGACGATACGCGTATTCGCGCTGTGCTTTCTACTATCGAATACCTGATCGACCACGGTGCGCGCGTTATCCTTGCAAGCCACTTGGGCAGGCCTGATGGTACGGGCTATCAAGAAGAATTCTCGCTTGCGCCCGTGGCTGCGTATCTGCAAGATCTGATCGGCAAACCAGTAGCATTCGCTACCGACACCATCGGAGATTCAGCTAAAGAAACGGTCGCGGCGCTCGAAGACGGCGATGTAGCACTGCTTGAGAACCTGCGTTTCGATAAGCGCGAGAAGAAGAACGACCCTGAATTCGCTCGTGAGCTTGCTTCGCTTGCTGATCTCTATATCAACGATGCCTTCGGGGCTGCGCATCGCGCTCATGCTTCCACGGCGGGTGTTGCGCAATTCTTGCCGGCTTACGCGGGTGCGCTCATGGCAAAAGAGGTTAATACCCTCACTTCCATGCTTGACGATCCTAAGCGCCCCTTCGTCGCTATTCTGGGTGGTTCGAAGGTCTCCGATAAGGTGAAGGTGATCGATGCGCTCATCGATAAGTGCGATAAGCTCATCATTGGCGGCGGTATGTGCTTCACGTTCTTGAAGGCGAAAGGCTTCTCAACAGGTACGTCTCTTATGGAAGAAGAGTGGGTCGAACGTGCGGGCAAGATGCTAGAGAAGGCCAAGGAAAAGGGCGTTGAGATGCTTTTGCCGGTCGATGTTGTGTGCGCCGATGAATTCGCCAACGATGCTCGCAAAGAGGTCTGCACGGTCGTTGAGATGCCAGATGACATGATGGGCCTCGATATCGGACCAGCTACCGCTATCGTCTATTCCGAAGCGATCGAGGACGCGAAGACGGTGTTCTGGAATGGCCCGATGGGGGTATTCGAAATGCCTTCATTTGAAGGGGGCACGCGTGCGGTGGCCGAGGCAGTGGCAAACAACAAAGCAGCAGACACTATCATCGGTGGCGGCGATAGCGTTGCGGCGGTGAATAAGTTCGGTCTCGCAGATCAGATGACCTTCATCTCGACGGGCGGCGGCGCTTCGATGGAATTGGTACAAGGCGAGCTTCTTCCTGGTGTTGAAGCTCTGAAATAAGGGGGATATATGCGTAAGTACATGATGGCAGGCAACTGGAAGATGAATAAGACCATCCCAGAAGCCATCGCACTCACTCAACAGCTCTGCAATTATTACAATCGCGCATGGGACAAGGTAGAAGTGGTCCTCTGCGTTCCTGCGATCGATATCCGTCCGGTGCAGACGGTCATCGATTTCGACAAGACTGATATCGAAGTCGCTGCTCAGAATGTCTATTTCGAGCCTTCTGGCGCTTATACGGGCGAGATCTCGATCCCGATGATCAAGGATGCGGGTTGCACCTACAGCATCGTCGGTCATTCAGAGCGCCGTGAATATTTCGCTGAAACCGATGAAACGGTGAACCTGAAGGTCAAGGCGCTTGTTGCTGATGGCCTTGGTGCGATCGTATGCGTGGGTGAATCGCTTGCTATCCGCGATGATAATCGCTATATCGAATTCGTCGTGGCGCAGGTACGTGCCGCGCTTGCTGGTCTCGATGCAGAAGATCTTGAGCATGTCGTTGTTGCGTACGAGCCCGTGTGGGCAATCGGTACGGGTCGTACCGCTACGCCTGAGCAGGCTGAGGAAGTCTGCGCGGCTATTCGCCAGACCATCGCGGATATGTTCACAGCAGAAGCAGCCGAAGCGATCCGCGTTCTCTACGGTGGTTCCATGAACACGGGTAACGTCGACTCTCTGCTTGCAATGGCCGATATCGATGGTGGTCTTATCGGCGGAGCAGCGCTCGATGCCGATTCGTTCAAGCAGCTCATCGAAGCTGCGGCAAAGGCTTCTGAGGAGTAGGGCATGACCGAATGCTCTTCACTTACCTTGCCCGCATGTCTCATCATCATGGATGGGTTCGGACTAGCGGATCCTGGAAGCGGGAATGCCATCTCTTTGGCAAACACGCCTCATCTCGATGAGCTTTTCGTCGCCTGTCCTCATATAGAGCTCGATGCTTCTGGTAAGCCGGTCGGTTTGCCAGAGGGTCAGATGGGCAATTCCGAGGTTGGGCATTTGAATATCGGTGCAGGACGCACCGTCCACCAAGAGCTCTCGCGTATCGATAATGCCTGCGAGAGCGGGGAGCTCTTCGAAAACGAGGTGATCGCCTCTGCGATGCGATCGGTCGCTGAGCATGGTTCTACCTTGCATCTTATGGGACTCCTTTCTGATGGCGGCGTGCATTCGAACAATGCGCATCTTTATGCATTGCTCGAGATGGCCAAGCGTCTTGGCGTGAAGAAAGTTCGTGTTCATTGCTTCATGGATGGTCGTGATGTGCCGCCGTGCAGCGGCAGCGGCTACATTGAAGAGCTTGAGGAGAAGATCGCTGCTATTTTCAACGATGTGCCTGAGGCTGATGTGCACATCGGGGTGATCTCAGGTCGCTATTATGCGATGGATCGCGACAATCGCTGGGATCGCGTTGAGCAAGCTTGGCGTGCAATTTGGCTGGGTGAGAACGCGACCGAGCGCAGTGCACGAGAGGTCATGGAAGATTCGTATGCAGCAGACGTGACCGACGAATTCGTCGTTCCGGTCAGCTTGACGGGCGAAGCAGCGAGTGCGCAGGATGCGTTCATCTTCTTCAATTTTCGTCCTGATCGTGCTCGCGAGATCTCGCGCGCGCTTTGCGACCCCGCATTTGATGCGTTCGCTCGTCCTGGCTGGGAAAAGCCTGAATTCGTCTGTCTCACCGAATACGACCCCACCATTCCCGCACCTATCGCGTTTCCGAAGGTCTGTCCCGATCACGTGCTTGCCGATGTGCTTGCTGAAGAAGGGCTTCGTCAATACCACATCGCAGAAACGGAGAAGTATGCGCATGTGACCTTCTTCTTCAATGGCGGGGTAGAAGAGCCGAAAGCGCTCGAGACCCGCACGCTCATCCCTTCGCCTAAGGTGGCCACCTATGACCTTCAGCCGGAAATGAGCGAGCCTGAAGTCGCAGAAACGCTCCTGGCTGCGATCGATAACGATGAGGCGGATGTCTATATCGTGAACTTCGCCAATTGCGATATGGTGGGCCATACGGGCGATCTGGATGCTGCCATCAAGGCCGTGGAAGCGGTCGATTCAGGTGTTGGTGCGGTCGTTGATGCGATAAAGCGCAAAGGGGGAGTGGCGCTCGTTACGGCTGATCATGGCAATGCGGATTGCATGATCGCAGAAGATGGCACGCCGTTCACCGCGCATACCACGGCTCCCGTGCCGCTCATCCTGGTCGATGGCGCGAATAAGGGTTATGCACTCAAAGATACGCGCGGCATCCTCGCGAATATCTCTCCAACGCTGCTCGATATGATCGGGATTCCGCTACCGAGCGAAATGACCGCAGAATCTCTTCTTGAAAAGTAGTAAGCTGTTTGTCATAATAAGTGTTTTGTATGGCATAAATCGTATGAGATAAGGGATCAACTTGTCAGTACTCGCAATCATCTTTTCCGTCTTGCTCGTTCTTTCGGGCATCGGACTCATCATCTTCATCCTGTTGCATTCTGGTAAAGGTACCGGCGTTTCGGACATGATCGCTTCGAGCGTGTATGGTACGAACCAGGGAACGAGCATCGTTGAGAAGAACCTCGATCGCATCACCATTATTCTGGTGGCGGTGTTCTTGGTATCGCTCATCGTGCTCATGATCATCTTCCCACACGGCACGATCAATCCTGGCCAGTAGGCAGAATGAAGGCTTCGAGCGCGCTTCGTGCCGCTCGGAGTTCCGTCTGCAAGAAATTGTCTATCGCTTCTTGCAAGATCGCAAACTTTTGATAAGATAGACAGCGCTGAAAACACGTCGGAGTGGTGGAACGGCAGACACGCTAGCTTGAGGTGCTAGTGCCCATTTGAACGGGTGTGCGGGTTCAAATCCCGCCTCCGACACCAGCTAAAAAAGTAGGGCTCTCGGAAACGAGGGCCTTTTTCATACTATGGAACCAAAGTTCAGTACGATCTTCTGCTGAAGCATCGTTGCGATCACCTCGGAGCGTTATGTCTCATTTGAGCCTACAGAATCATGAAAAGCGAACGAGCACCGTGAGGCGTGTGCTGCTTGCGGTGCTCTTGCTCAATCTTGCGGTGGCACTCGCGAAGTTCGTTTACGGAACCATCTCGTATTCGACCGCAATGCAAGCCGATGGCATCCATTCGATCTTCGATTCTGCGGGCAACGTAGTTGGCCTCATTGGAATCAGCCTTGCTACGCGTCCAGCCGATAAAGAGCACCCCTACGGTCATTTCAAGCTGGAGACCTTCGCTTCGCTTATGATCGGGCTCATGCTCATCTTCGCCGCCTATCAAGTTGGGTCGAGTGCGGTCACTTCGCTCATTGAAGGCAGCTATCACACGGAAGTTACGGCTATCTCGTTCGTTGTCATGGTTGGCACGCTCGCGGTCAATCTGTTCGTGACTACCTACGAACGCAGGATGGGGAATCGCCTTAAGAGTGACATCCTCAAAGCCGATGCTGCGCATACGCTCTCAGATTGCCTCGTTTCGATCGGCGTTATCGTTGGGCTCATCTTGGTCGCCTGCGGGATCGAGATGGCAGACGACATCATGGCGCTCATCGTCATGGTGGCTATTCTGTTCACCGCCTTCGATATCTTCAAGAGTGCGTTCGCTACCTTCACCGACGAAGCACGTATTCCTGCTGCAGAGATTCGTGAAGTGGTTGAGAGCGTAGAGGGGGTTCAAGAAGCCCATCAGATCCGTACGCGCGGACTGCAGGGCGAGATCTACCTCGATCTGCACATTCTGGTCGATCCTGAGATGACGGTCATCGCTTCGCATAAGGTGGTCTCAGAGATCGAACAGAAGCTCTCAGAGACCTTCCCTGAGGTCCAAGACATCCTCATCTACGTTGAGCCGAACGACGAAGAGCATCGTATGGACAAGGGCTCTATCGGCAATACGGCTACGAATAAAGCAACCACCGAAGAATAGTCAAGATTCCTTTGTCTTCGATGGGGCTAGTTCTCGTCGCCAGACGCATTGGGGTGTTCGATGTAGGTGGTGACCGTGGGGTTCGCCTCGATATAGGCACGCAATTTCTTGATATAGCGCTTTGCCAGTTCGCTCAAGTCATGCGCAGCTTGGTGAATATAGCCAACGGTCATCTTCTCATCTGCTTCGAGTGGGATGGCAACGATGCCTGCATTCATCTCATCGGAGAGCACGCCGGTCGCAATGGTATACCCGTCAAAATTGGTCAATAAATTCGAGAGCGTTCCGCGGTCCGAATAGGTGATCTGCTTCTTATGGGGAAGATGGCTAAGCGGCTCCTCTGAGAAGAAGAAAGAATTATTCGCGCCTTGTTCGAACGAATAGCGCGTGTAGTCTTCAAGCTGTTCGGGTTTGACCGACGTTTCTTGTGCAAGGGGATGGTGCTCACCAACGAAGACATGTGGCTCTGCTTCAAAGAGCGCAACGAATTCGAGCCCTGCATCGCTGAGCGCCTTCGATATCACGCGCTTGTTGAAGTTGCTGAGATAAAGCACGCCCAACTCGCTTCGATAACTTTTCACATCTTCGATGATCTCAGCAGTACGAGTTTCGCGAAGCGTGAACTCATATTCGTCTTGGTCGTATTCTTCGACGAGGTCAACGAAGGCTTTTACACAGAATGCATAGTGCTGCGAAGAGATGGAGAGCTTCTGCACTGCTTTATTGCCCGTGCCGCTATAGCGCGCTTCGAGCAGATCGACCTGCTCCAGGACTTGACGGGCATAGCCCACGAATTCGACACCTTCCTGAGTAAGGGTGATGCCGCGATTGCTACGATTGAATATCTCGATCCCGAGCTCTTGTTCGGCATCCTTGATGGCGGTGGAGAGTGCCGGTTGAGACACATACAGGTTCTGGCTTGCGGCATTGATCGAGCCACATTCGACCACTTCAGTGATATAGCGCAGTTGTTGGAGCGTCAGATTCGATTGCATAGCGTTTCGGTGCCTCTTGATGGTGAGTTGTTCATGAACATACCGTATTGTAGCGCAATGAGACTCATTGCTCCGAAGGGGAGTGAGCAAAAAAGAAGACCCGACAGAGTGCCGGGTCTTCATAGATCAATTGAGTCGAGCGTTTAGAATACGGTGAGCACCGCGCCCGAGTAATTCTCATTGATATAGTCGCGTACTTCATCGCTCGTCAGAGCTTTAGCGAGTGCTTTGATCTTCTCTTTGTCCTGATTGCCGTCCTTCACTACGAGCAGGTTAGCGTAGGTCTGAGCAGCCAGCGAATCGCTCGTCTCTTTCACGAGCGCTTTGTCGATCAGGTCGCCCTCAAGAGCATAGTTCGCATTGATACCAGCGAGCGCAACATCATCGATGACTGTTGGAACGGTTGCAGCTTCGATCTCGACGATCTCAAGATTCTTGGGGTTGCTCGTGATGTCAGCCTTCGTTGCGGTCACGCCTGCGTCATCCTTGAGTTCGATGAGTCCGTTCTCTTCGAGCAGCAGCAGTGCACGCGCTTCATTGGTGGCATCGTTGGGTACTGCAACTTTAGCGCCGTTGGGGATCTCGGAAAGATCAGTGTATTTGGTCGAGTACAGACCGAAGGGCTCATAATGAACGCCAACCACGTCTACCAGGTGCGTTCCCTGCTCTTCGTTGAAGTTGTCAAGATAGGGCTTGTGCTGGAAGTAGTTCGCATCGACCTCTTCCTGCTCAGTTGCCGTATTGGGCAGGACGTAATCGGTGAACTCTTTCACCTCGAGGGTGTAGCCCTCTTTCTCGAGCGCAGGCTTCACAACATCATTCAAGATCTCGGCATGGGGGGTTGGGACCGCTGCGATGGTGATGGTCTTGTCTTCAGACGATGAACCGCCGCCCGAGCAGCCAGTGAGCGCCAGGAGGGAGAGCGCGAGTGCAGCCACTACTGCAACAAGTAGCTGGGGGAATCGTTTTGCTTTTTCCATTGAATGAGTTCCTTTCTGTGTCTTCCTTATCGCGTGGTGTCCTTCTGATCCACGAACGATCAAGCTCGAATTCAATGGTGATTAGTCTAAACATTGCGTTTTCCGAGCACAATCCTTCTTGTTATCATCAGTTCTTCTAACTGGTTATAGCGAAGCAGCGTTTGGGACCAGATGCTCTCTTTGCAGCGCAGGTGATCACGAGAAAATCAACTCACTCATGCATGGTCTCATATGTAGTGGGCTCGTATAACCCGCTCTTACCCCTTGCTAGCTTTTGGCGTATCATAGAAGCGTTTCATAGGCTATTGAATAATCGAATGTAAGAAAGGTCGTTCTCATGATCGATGTAGAAGAATTGCGAAGCGCGCCCATAGCGGTTCTCGGTGGTGGCGCAGTTGGTAAGACGTGTGGTGCGGATTGCGCGCTTGCAGGGCAAGAAGTTCGTATCTGCGATCTTGATCCCTTCTTCGAATCAAGCCTTGGTACGGTCGAACGGACCGGCATCACTATCGGTCAGAAGCTTCCCGGCACGCAGACGAAATACGGGTTCGCTCGTTATGGCCGCGCAGAATTCGCGAAGGTCACCAATTCGGTCGCTGAGGCAGTGAAGGGCGCGAAGCTCATCGTGGTCGGCATTCCTTCCATCGCTCATGAGGTGTTCTTCAGCGCACTCATTCCGTGCCTTGAAGATGGTCAGATCATCCACATCATCCCGGACAACTATGGCACGCTGAAACTGCGCAAGATGATGCGTGAAGCAGGTTGCACGAAGAAGGTCATCGTAGGCGGCTGGTCGAGCGCTCCTTACGGCACGCGCGTCGATACTGAAGGCGGCATCATGAATGCGCATGTGAGCTTGGTCTATCGTGCGATCACCTTGCGTGGTGCGGCGCTTCCGATGACCGATCAGGAAGACTTCCTTGAAAGCTCCAAGGCGCTCGGCTGTTTTGACGCCATAACCCAGGGTGATGGCGTGGTCAGCGGCGAGACCGTGCTCGATATCGGTTTCTCGAACGTGAACCCCGTTATCCATGTTCCTGGTACGCTCCTGGGCGTTTCCACGATGGAGAACTTCAACACGGTGCTCCATATGAACAAGCACGACTACAGCATCTACAGCCACAGCTTCTGCCCTTCGATCTCAGAGGTGCAGTATCAGTTCTATAACGAAGAGATCGCGCTCGCTAACGCGATCGGCGTTGGTATCCAGCCTTTCGATAAAGAGGTCTTCTATCAGCGTACGAGCGTGCTCGGTCAGGAATACATGGGCGAGGGTTGCGACGTTCCGTTCGACGAGGAATGGGAAGTGGGCTATGGCACCGGTCCGTTCACGATCCAGAATCGTTACGTAACGGAAGACGTGCCCGTTGGCTGCCATGTCTATCACGAACTGGGTAAGAAGTTCGGCGTTCCGACGCCGATCATCGACTCGATGATCGTGCTCGGCGGCGTTATGAATAAGACCGACTATTTTGAAAGCGGCTTGAAGCTCGAGGATTTGGGTATCGGTCATATGGATAAAGAGGCGCTACTCGCGTATCTGAATGAGGGCGTCTATACCGAATAACCGTGTGCAAGCACCTTACGTTAGGAGTTGTAGCATGACGTGGCAACGCCCGTTCGTGAATTCTCAAGATCTTGCGGGGACCTTCTCGGTTCCCGCTCATTTCACGTCAGGCCATGCGATTGGAGTGATCGCGGTCGATCTGAAGTATCCGAAGCTTCCCGGAAATGTGGTGAATGCGACCACGTTCGATTTTCCGGTGCTCTATAAGAAGGTCGAATTCGATATCGAACTGCTCTTCGAAGGAGCTCCCGAGCTTGAGATGGTCGTTGTCGAGGCCGCTAAGGAGCTTGAGGCTGAAGGCGTGCGGGCGATCGTGGGGGCGTGCGGATACTTCGCGCATTTCCAAAAGCAGGTTGCCGATGCGGTGAACGTCCCCGTCTTCCTTTCGAGCCTCTGCCAGCTTCCGCTCATCAAGCTTGGCTTGAAGCAAGAGCAGAAGATCGCGGTGTTCGCCGCGAGCGCAGACAATATCGATGATGAGATATTGAGCGGTGTTGGGGCGCAGTTGGATGATCTTGTCATCCAAGATGTGGGCTCGATGGAGAGCTTCGCACCTATCCGCTGGGGTGAGGAGACGCTCGATAACAAATGGCTTACCGAAGATCTTGAAAAGACCGCCCATGATCTGGTCGAGCAACATCCCGAGATCGGCGCGATCCTGCTTGAGTGCAGCGACCTGCCGCCGTATGCCTACGCCATCCAAGCAGCAACGGGGTTGCCGGTGTTCGACTTCATCACGCTTATCAAATGGGCGCATTCGGCCGTCGTGCAAACGCCCTATTATGGATATTTTTAACCAGAGGGCTTGACGGTCTTCGTGGTTCAGGTATACTAATCAACCGCTGAAAGGCATTCTGTTTAAGTGGGCGATTAGCTCAGCGGGAGAGCATCACCTCGACACGGTGGGGGCCACTGGTTCGATCCCAGTATCGCCCACCATTTAAACAGACAACATGCGGACGTGGCTCAGTTGGTAGAGCATCACCTTGCCAAGGTGAGGGTCGCGGGTTCGAACCCCGTCGTCCGCTCCAGTGTTAATTTAAGCTGTTATTCGCAAGATTCAACGGCTTTTATGGCGACGTGGCCAAGTGGTAAGGCAGAAGCCTGCAAAGCTTTTACCCCCGGTTCGAGTCCGGGCGTCGCCTCCATACAAGTTCAAGACCGCTCAGCGGTCTTTTTTATAAAGGATGGCATTTGTGCCCATGTTCGACCTTTCGATCTTCACCACACCAGAAGCATGGATCAGCCTTATTACGCTTCTGTTCTTGGAGGTCGTGCTCGGGGTCGACAACCTTGTCTTCATCGCCATCACTACCGATCGACTCCCTGCCGAAAAGCAGCATCTCGGTCGTAAGATCGGTCTTTTGGGTGCGCTTTTCATGCGCATCCTTTTCTTATGCTTCGCATCGTTTCTCGTGCACATGACCACGCCGCTCTTCACGATTCCGTTCATCGAGATCCACGGCGAACCAATGGGCTTTTCCGTGCGCGATCTTGTACTGTTGGCAGGCGGAATCTATCTGATCTACAAGGGGATCGATGAGATCAGAAGCGTGCTCAACTTGACCGAAGAAAAAGAGCAACATGAACCTGAAGTGCACAGGAGCGCGATCACGTTGCCTCAAGCGGTCATCACGATCATGATCATGGACCTGGTGTTCTCGATCGACTCGGTCATCACGGCAGTCGGTCTTGCTCAACACCTCATCATCATGATCTTGGCAGTTATCATCGCGGTCGTGCTCATGATGGTCTTCATCGATGCGATCTCGAACTTCATCAATCAACATACCGAGATCAAGATACTCGCACTCGTATTCATCGTGATGATCGGTATTCTGCTCACGCTTGATGGCCTGGGTATCAATTCAGGGATCGAGATTCTCGACATGCATCTCGAAAAGCTCATGGTGTACTTCGCCATGGTGTTCTCGATCATTCTTGAGCTCATTCAGATGAAGTACAAGAAGAACTATCAGATGTGGGTCGCGCGCAAGAATCGCGAGATCCATTCAACGGAAGATCGGCACTAAGCGGGCTTTGCGGTTGTTTTGAGCTCTTCGAAGTAGCGAATGCAATCATCGGAAACGATATAGCGCGCCGCCCTCGGCAGGCAACGCACCGTAAAAGGGGTGTGAAGGCGTGTCGGTTCGCCATCGTATTCCATATACATCTCAGGTGTTGCTTCGATCGTGATTTCGCGCCCGCGATACACCTCTAAGCTGCCGATCTTCTTGGCCAGATTGCCACTATGATCGACCGCCTTTGCAACCAGTGTAGGTAGCAGCTCGAGCGCGGTCTTCGTTTTGATGATAACCACGTCAATCAATCCGTCTTGTGGCAAGTTCATGTCCGAGACCATCAGATCGAATTGAATGCGTGAAAAATTAGTGAACACGACAGCGATGCCGCTGCTTTCAATACGCTGCCCGTCGATATTGAGCACGAACTGTGAATGCGGGGGAGTGGGGTTGGTGAAGGCTGCATGGAAATAGGCAATCGGACCAAGTACCTGTTTATGCTGTGCGGCGAGGCGCATGATGATCTCATCGTAGCCACAACCTGCCATGATCGTGAAACCGATCGAAGCTTCAGGGGTTTCGATCTCGCCCAAATCGAAGTACATCGTCTGCCCTTGATCTGCTACTTTGCAGAGCGCATGAGGTTCATTAGGTGAAGAAAGATTCATAGCGAGCAAATTTGCGGTTCCTGAAGGGAAGGGAAGGATGGGAATATCTGAATAGCGCAACTCGTAGGCGACTGCAGCGATCGTGCCATCTCCTCCGCTTGCGACTACGAAGTCGTAATCGCGTGCATCTTCGAGCAGGGTCGCAAAAGGGGTGTGTCCATTGAAGGTGCGCAGCGTGATCGTATCGCCATCTTCGGCATAGGAACGGATGAAGTCGTAGATCGCTCCGGCTCCATGGCCTGAGCCGATGTTATGAATGACAAGAACTTTCACCGTCGCCCCTTCGCGCTCCTTCATGATGCTCTTTAATGCATTATAGTAGTTCGATGTCCTGATCGAGAACTGGTTTATATAAACGATGACAACGAAACAACTCATAGACACCGAATCCGCGTTCCAGGCTTTCGTCGAAGCTTGTGAGGCGAGCCCCTATATGGCGATCGATACCGAATTCCTTCGCGAGAAGACCTACTATCCGAAGACCTGTTTGGTGCAGATCGGCATCGAAGGCATGATCGCGATCATCGACCCGCTTGCACTCAAGAGCTTGAAACCGCTGGCGCAACCCTTCACGAATCCGAACATCTTGAAGATCTTCCATGCGTGCAGCCAAGACATGGAGATACTCCTGCGTGAGACAGGAGTACTGCCTGCTCCAGTGTTCGATACGCAGATCGCAGCAACGCTGCTCGGCAAGAATCAGCAGCCTTCGTATGCGCTATTGGTCTCCCAGTACTGCGATGTTGAGCTTGCGAAGAAGGATTCATTCACTGATTGGTCGCACCGGCCGCTTTCTCCGTCTCAGATTCGCTACGCTGCTGAAGACGTGCTCTATCTGCCTGAGATTCATGAGAAGATGGTCGAGGCGCTCAAGAGCAAGGATCGCCTTGCATGGCTCACTGAATCGTTTGAGGAGCTGAGCGAGCCCGATCGCTATATAAGCGACCCTTATACGCGCTTCCTCAAACTCAAGCGCGTTAATCAGCTCAAGAATCATCAGCTTGCTGCCGCGCGTGAAGTGGCTGCATGGCGTGAACTCGAAGCTCAGAGTCGCAACATCCCTCGTAAATGGATTCTTTCCGATGAGCAGATCGTTGAAGCATGTCGTAGGGAAGCTACGACGCTCGATGAGCTTTACATGGTGCGTGGAATGCGCGAATCGCTGCGCACGAACCAGGCGCGCAAGGTGCTCGAATGCATCAAGAAGGGTCTGAACTGCCCTGAAGATGAGCTGCCGCATATTCAGAAGAAATCGAAGAGTGAGCAGAATGTCGATGCGGTCGTCGATGTGCTCTCTGGAATAGCGCGCAAGATCGCTCGTGAGAACGACATCGCCCCTCAAACACTCGCGCCCCACAGTGAACTAGTGGCACTCGCACGCGGTCATTGGGATGAATGCGAGCTCATGAAAGGTTGGCGTAGACATATGCTCGGCGAAGAGCTCGCTGCTTTCATGGAAGGAAAGTGCACGCTTTGTATTGCTGAGGGAAATCTGGAGATTACACGCTCATAACGCTTTGTGCTTCACTCTCGCGATAAAGTACTATGCAAGAAAAGAATCGTGCTGTTCTTGCAACGAGGCACGGCTCTGTTATGGCCACTCAATCGGTATAAGGAATGATCCACGTGACCTATCTTTTGCTCATACTCGTTACCTTTGCGATCGGTTTCGGCGCGCAAGGGTATGTGAATCATCAACTCAATAAGTACTCTCATGTGCCCAATACCAGCCAGATGACCGGCCGTGATGTTGCCGTTGGCATGCTCAACTACTACGGCATCCAGGGCGTTGAAGTGCGCATGGGAAGAGAAGGACAAGACTTCTTCAATCCGAAGGATAACTCGATCACGCTCGGACCCGATTCGTATAACGGTCGTTCGATCACAGCAACCGCAACTGCTTGTCATGAGGTGGGGCATGCGTGCCAGTTCGCACAAGACTACAAACCTATGAAGGTGCGCTCTGCGCTCGTGCCTGTGGTGAATCTCGCCTCGAACACCTGGATCTTCATCCTGCTCGCTGGCATTATCCTGAACGTGATCGGTCTCGTTGATGTTGCGATCGCGCTCTATGCGGTCGCGGTCCTCTTCCAGATCGTTACGCTGCCCGTAGAATTCGACGCAAGCCGCCGTGCGCTCGCCTATATGCAATCGACCGGTATTCCGGGTGGCGAACAAGCGGGTGCAGCCAGCGTATTGCGCGCTTGCGCTTTCACCTATTTGGCAGCGGCGCTCATTTCCATCCTGCAGTTGCTCTATTTGCTCTCTGCGCGAGACAACTAGGCGTTCACGATGACCTTTTCGTCGAACGAACGCTTCGATTCCGCTTCGAACGTGCCAGCTGAAGAGCGTCCCGTCAACGAACGCAAGGCGCTCAGCGTCTCAGCAGCGCTCAATATCGCAAAATCGATCATCTCCGAAAATGCCTTCCATATCGTGGGCGAGGTGAGCGAGCTCAATCAGAAGCCTGGCTACAAGGCGGTCTACTTCACGATCAAAGACGAGAACTCGGCGCTGCCGTGTCTTATGTGGATGAACCGCTACAAGAGTGCCGGAGTTCCGCTCCGTTTAGGTGCACGTGTTGAAGTGGTGGGCAAGTTCACGATATTCACGCCAAAGGGGCGTATGAATTTCGATGTGTCTTCGCTCAAGCTCGCTGGTGAAGGCGATCTGCGTGCACAAGTTGCTAAACGGGCGCTCATGCTGAAGAACGAAGGCCTGATGGATCCTGCGCGTAAACGAAGCGTGGTCGCGTATCCTTCTACGATCGGTCTTGTCACCTCTCCGCGTGGAGCTGCTGTGCATGATGTTCTGCGCACGCTGCGCCGTCGCTATCCGCTTGTGAAGATCCTTTTCGCGGGTGTTCCGGTAGAAGGGAAGCAGGCTGCTGCCGATCTTATCTCGGGGCTTGAGACGGTCATTCGTGCGGGAGCTGAAGAAGTGCTGCTCGTGCGCGGCGGTGGGTCCTTCGAAGATCTCATGCCGTTCAACGATGAGACCCTTGCGCGCTTCATCGCGCAAAGTCCTGTGCCTATCATCACGGGTATCGGGCACGAACCTGATACCTCGATCGCCGACATGGTCGCCGACGTGCGCGCTTCGACTCCAACAGCTGCAGCCGAAGCGGTCAGTCCGAGCCGTTTTGAGCTTTTGGAAGCGCTCGATTCGTTCGGCGCACGTATGAGCCAGGTCTTCTTGCATCGCATCGAACGCTCGATCAACTACGTGAATGCTTTTGAGAACCGTCCGCTCTTTAGGGATGCGCACTATCTCTATGCCAACGATCTTCAGTGGCTCGATCATACGCAGGCGCGTTTGGAAGGTGCTCTTGGACGTTTTGGAGAAGCGGATAAGGTGAAGCTCGAAGGTGTGGGGCTGCGTCTTACGAGCGCGCTTCCGCATATGATCACCTCACAGCTTCAATCGCTTGATCAGCTGGCGCGCACCTTCGCTACGAGCCTTGATGCCCAGTTCACCGCACGCAACCATGACCTGTCGCTCTACGATCTTGCGATGGCGAACACGGGCAAGACCGTGCTCGAGCGCTTCTTCAATCAAGCAGCCCTTGCGAGCGCACGGCTGAATGACCTTTCACCACTGGGAGCACTCGCGCGTGGTTGGTCGATCACGAACGATGCTTCAGGTGCGCTGGTGAAGAGCATCGAAGGCGTTAAGCCGAATGATAGGCTGTCGATCCAAGTATCAGATGGCGTTATCGATTGCGCGGTTGCTGCTACGCATGAAGAGGTCATCATCGAATTCGAAGAGACAAACTGATCCGTTTTGATTCGTAGGGTTCGGCCCTGTAAGGAGAGATTATGGCAAACGAAGAGATTACCCTCACATTCCGTGAAGCGATGAATGAGCTCTCTGCGATCGTAGAGGCGCTCGAGAGCAATACGCTCGAGCTTGAAGAGAGCCTTGTGAAATACGAGCGCGGGGTCGCGCTTCTGCGCTATCTTAAATCGAGCCTCGCCGATGCGCAGCAAAAGGTCGAGGTGCTCATGGGCGAGCTTGATACGAACATCGACGATACGCAAACCGATACAGAACTTTCCAAGGCTTAGTCTCGCCTGATAAGGGTGAGGTGTTCCGTTCGGGTTGCGTGCGCAGCCGTCCACCCAGTCACCGATAAAGCCATCGTGCGTTAAGAAGCCCTCCAAGGTCAGAACGTATAATTATTCAAAGGCTTTCGGAAGGAGTTTCGTTGAAAACCCTCGTTATCAATGCAGGATCTTCGTCGCTCAAGTATCAACTCGTCGATCTCAATTCCAATAAGGTGCTTGCGCGCGGTTTGTGCGAGCGCGTCGGTTCTCCCGATGCTTTCCGCAAGCATCGTGTTGACGATAATGAGGTTTTGATCGAGGAACCTCTGAAAGATCACACTGAAGCACTCAAACTCGTCATCGATTCTCTTCTTTCTGGGGATGATCCGGTCATCGCGTCGCTTGACGAGATCAGCTCGGTCGGGCATCGTGTCGTGCATGGTGGCGAATACTTCGATCGCTCGGCCTTCATCGATGATGATGTCATCGCGAAGATCGAGGAGCTGGCAGAACTCGCTCCGCTTCACAACAAAGCAGCGGTCGCTGGCATCAGAGCTTGTCGAGAGCTCATGCCGGACACCCCACAAGTGGCGGTGTTCGATACGGCCTTCTTCCAGACCATGCCCGCAAAAGCATATATGTACCCGATTCCGTACGAATACTACGAGAAGTACGGCATCCGCAAATATGGGTTCCATGGTACGTCCCATAGGTATCTTTCCGAACGCGCCGCTGCGATCCTTGGTGAAGACCTGAGCGATCTTCGCATCATCACCTGTCATTTGGGCAATGGTTGTTCGATAACGGCAGTCGATCACGGTATCCCGGTCGATACTTCGATGGGCTTCACGCCGCTCGATGGCCTCATGATGGGTACGCGTTCAGGTTCGATCGACCCTGCGATCGTAACGTTTTTGATGGAGCACGAAGGGCTTTCTACCGAAGAGGTCAACGATGTGCTCAACAAGAAATCGGGTCTTTTGGGCGTTTCTGGCATCAGCAACGATCTTCGTATGGTGCGTGACGCTTCGAATGCGGGCGATGAGCGTGCGATCCTCGCGTACGAGATGTATTCATCGATCTGCAAGAAATATATCGGGCAGTATCTCGCGCTCATGTCAGGCGCAGACGCGATCGTGCTCTCTGCGGGTGTGGGCGAGAATTGCCAGAAGATGCGTCGCATGATCTTCTCCGGTTTCCAGCCTCTCGGCATCATCCTCGATCCTGAAAAGAACAAGCAGCGCGGCTTCGAACGTATCATCTCGACCGATAATTCGGATGTGACCATCATCGTCATCCCGACCGACGAGGAATACATGATCGCACGCGACACGTACGAGATCGTGCATGAAGCTTCTCAGATCATCCCTGTTTCATCTGTTCAGGATGAATTCAGCACTGAGGGGCGCTAAACGTTTCGGGTATTCGACCTTCTTATCAAAACACTGTGCACCAAACGAGCGATCGGGCGAGCATCATGTGCTCTCACCTGATCAGAAAGCGAGTCGTTCCAATGTCAAAAGGCGCTTATGCACTCACTACGCCTATCTACTATGTAAATGCAGCTCCGCACCTGGGAACCGCCTACACCACGATCGCAGCTGATGCGCTCGCGCGTTATGAGCGTATGAATGGCTATGATGTCTCGTTCGTTACCGGTATGGACGAGCATGGTCAAAAGGTCGCAGACACGGCTGCCGCTCACGATATGGAGCCGCAGGAGTGGTGCGATTCGATGGAGCCTGCATTCCGCGACGCATGGGACATGCTCGATATCACCTACACCGATTTTGTGCGTACCACCGAACCGCGTCACGCTGAGACCGTGCGCAAGTTCTGGAACGATCTGTATGAAAAAGGCTTTCTGTATAAGGGAGCCTATGAAGGTTGGTACTGCGTTCACGAAGAAACCTACTACGCTGAATCCGACCTCGAGAAGAACGAGGAGGGCGAATACGTTTGCCCTGATTGCAAGCGCCCTGTTCAGAAGACGAGCGGGGAAGAGAACTGGTTCTTCAAACTTTCCGATTTCGAAGACAAGCTGCTCGAATTCTACGAGGAGAACCCTGATTTCATCCGCCCGGTCACGCGTAAGAACGAGATTGTTTCGTTCGTGAAGAGCGGCCTTAAGGACCTTTCCATTTCGCGTTCAACCTTCGATTGGGGCGTTCCGCTGCCCTTCGATGAAGGTCATGTAGCCTATGTGTGGGCGGATGCGCTTCTGGCGTATCTTACAGGCATCGGCTATAGCGATCCTGAGCGCGCTGCAGAATATGAGGCAGCGTGGCCCATGCAGTATCACTTCGTGGGCAAGGATATCATCCGTTTCCACTGCGTTATTTGGCCCGCCATGCTCATGGCAGCTGGTATGCCAATCACGCACACGGTCTTCGGCCATGGCTTCTTGCTCACCAAGGGTGAGAAGATGTCGAAATCGCGCGGCAATGCTTTGAAGCCCGCGGATCTGGTCGAGGTCTTTGGCGTGGATCCGTATCGCTACTATTTCCTTTCCGATGTGCAGTTCGGTCACGATGGTTCCATCTCGATCGAGCGCATGGTGCAGGTCTACAATGCCGATCTGGCGAATACTTGGGGCAACCTCGTATCGCGTGTGTTCAACATGACGAACAAGTATTTCGATGGCGTGGTGCCTACGCCTCCTGCCGGTGCAGAGGACAATCCGCTCGCTGAGATAGCTGCTGATCTGTACAAGGAATACGACGAAGCTATGGCGAACGTCGATTTTTCTGCGGCGGCCGCTGCGGTGCAGAAGCTTGCGAGCCGTGTGAACCTCTATGTGGAAGATTCTGCTCCCTGGAACCTTGCTAAGAGCGAAGTAACCGCCGATGAACTTGCTGCGGTCATCTACAACGCACTCGAGGCGATCCGCATCATCGCGTTGTTCATGGCACCGTTCATGCCTACCACTTCAAATGAGGTCTTCAATCGCATGGGTCTGGGAGATGTCACTGATATCACCGACATCGAAGCGGCCAGTGCTTGGGGACAGCTTACGCCTGGTCTTTCGGTAGAGACCGGTACGCCGCTCTATCCACGATTGGATGTAGATGCGATCGACTTCTCCCTCGAATAATCAAACCGACCTGCTCTCCTATTCCTTTGGAGAGAGCATGCCTCTTGCGGACCTTGCTCCGTTTGCGCGCGATATGCTCTTCTATCAGAAGCGCAAGAAGGAAAAGTGCCGTCTTGTCTCTCCGCCGAAGTTCGATGCGCCTATCGCCGATACGCATGCACATCTCGATATGCTCGGCAATCCTGCGCTTGCGCTCGCCAGGAGCGCGTTTTATGGCATCAAGTTCATCTGCTCGATCGTTGATGTGCAGGAAGATGATCGTACCACCTTCGAGCAGCTTGATTCGTGGTTCGAAGAGGCGAAGCACATCTACGATTCCTACGAGCTTCCGGGTTTCGAGTTCGCCAAGCCAAAGGTGAGAGTCGGGATCGGTTGCCATCCGCACAATGCGAAATTCTACGATGACGCGCTTGAAGAGAAGCTGTTGCAGGACTTGCGTGACCCGCGGGTCGCTGCTATCGGTGAGGTGGGGCTCGACTATCATTACGATCATTCACCGCGTCCTGAGCAGCGTGAAGCATTCAGGCGCCAGATCCGCCTTGCTCACAAGACCGGACTGCCGCTCCTTTTGCATATGCGTGAAGCTCACGATGATGGTTTCGCTATCTTGCAAGAAGAGGGGTTTCCTAAAGCGGGGGTTTTGCTGCACTGCTTCAACCTTGACCCAACCATTCTCGAGCCGTGGGTAGAGGCTGGTTGCTATGTGGCGTTCGGAGGACCCGTTACCTTCAAGAAGTCTCCTGAGGTGGGTGAAAGTGCGCTCCAGGTGCCGCTCGATCGTTTGCTCACGGAAACCGATTCGCCGTTCATGACCCCCGAACCGCTGCGCGGTATTGAATGTGGGCCAGAATTCACGATCTTCACGGCAGCCAAACTGTGCGAACTGTATGGATGCGCCACGCTCGATGAACAGCGCGGTTTTCTTGAGCAGCTCTTCAGCAATGCCTGTTCGCTGCTCGATAGGGAGCTTACCCCATGGCAAATTGGGTAATACTGGTAGGCTCTCCCTACGATCAGGGAAAATGCAGTAATGCTGCAACAAGGATCGCGGGTGCGCTTCGCGAACTTGGCAGCCATGTTGAGCTCTTCTCATCCGCTCGCATCATGGTGCATGGGTGCATCGGTTGCGATCGTTGTAAAGAGAACTTCACTTGCATCTACTCTGATGATCTTGCGCGCATCTCTTCCGCTCTCGATACAGCAGATGCTGTTCTGGTGGTGAGCCCTATCTATTTTGCGGGCGTTCCTTCGCAGTTCAAGGCCGTGCTCGACCGTTTTCAGCCCTACTTTTGGAAACGTCAGCAACAGATCGAACAGAGAAGGCCGCTGCCTGCTAAACGCGCACTGTATGTGGCGCTCGTTGGCGAAGGGGGAGATCCGTATGGCGCCGCTCCTGCACAGGCACAGGTCGCATCTCCTTTTGCTCTTGCGGATTTTTCAGTGGTTGACGCGCGTGATCTCATCGCTGTCGATGAAGATACGATCGTTTCTGAAACATTGCAGATGATCGAGCAGGGAAGAGGGGAGTAACGAATATGGCGCGTCTCTCTTCGCTTGCTTCTGTTGCGGATACTAGGGCAGTGCTCGACCGATTCGGATTGAGCACGAAGAAATCGCTCGGGCAGCACTTTCTCATCAATGATGGGGTGGTTGAGCGCATCTGCAATCTTGCAGAGCTTTCTCACACGGATCGCGTGGTAGAAGTTGGCCCAGGGATCGGAACGCTCACTGAAGCGCTCTTGAAGCGCAGCGGTGAGGTGGTCTCGATCGAGCGTGATACCGACCTTATCGAGGTACTTGAAGAGACCTGCGCGCCTTTTTCCGACACATTCTCGCTCATCTCGGCTGATGCGTTGGATGTGCAGGCAAGCGAGCTTCCTTTCGTTCCGAATAAGCTGGTATCCAATCTTCCTTATGCGGTCGCTGCCACGATCGTACTCGATTTCTTCGAGCGCTTCGAGAGCCTTGAGAGTGCAACGATCATGGTGCAAGCTGAAGTGGCTGATCGCATGAGTGCGGCTCCTGGATCGAAGAACTATGGTGCCTACACGGTCAAGTTGCGTCTTTTCGCCAAGCCTACGGGGAAGTTCTCAGTGGCAGAGAGCAACTTCTTCCCTCCACCTCGCGTGAAGAGCACGGTCATCCGTCTGGACCGTATTGCAGAAGAGCGCAGCAGCGAACTTACGCAGGCGACGATGCTCATGGCCGATGCTGCGTTCGAGAACCGTCGTAAGACCATTGCGAACTCGATGAAGCGCTACTTTGAGCGAACCGATCCTTCGTTCGATGCATCGTCGCTCCTTCCTGAGCTCTTCGAGCGGAGCGGTATCGATCCAAAAGTGCGCGGTGAGGCGCTTGCTGTTTCAGACTTCCTTAAGCTGGGTGAAGCATACGCTGCGCTGGTTCGTGCATGATCGAGCGCTCACCATCGAATCAGGACTAGTTTCTTAACGAATAAAAAGCACCGCTGGTGAAAAAACAAACGTAGCTGTTATACCTAGATTTGAGCGCGTGCTATTATAAACGAGTTTTACTATGCCTTTTTGAGGAAGTGTTTATGGATTTAGCAAAGCAAGCACAGATCGTCGATAGCATTCATGATACGTTAAGCGATTTCGTTGGCCAGAAGCTTCGCGTTCGTGCGAATATGGGTCGTTCTAAGATCGTTGAGAGCGAAGGTGTCCTCATGCAGGTCCATCCTAAGCTGTTCATCATGGAGGTCAAGCGTAAGCGTGGTGTTGCGGCTCGCCAGTCCTATCAGTATGTTGATATCCTTACCGGCATGGTCGAGCTGAGCCAGAATGGCGAAGCGCTCTTTGGTCCCTTCATCGAGGAGATCGAGGCAGAAGATGAGCTCGTTCCTGTTATCGCTGAAGGCCAGCAGGAATCGTCTGAGGCTGAATTGCAGTCACTCCCTATGATCTAAGCTCATCGATCCACGATCGTCAGTAATCGAAGACCCCGCACCATACTGGTTGCGGGGTCTTGTTCTTCTTCCAGCCAAAAAGATGACACAGGTGACAAACTACCCGGTCGTTCGACACCTTTCGGCGTTATTCAGGCGGGCGAAGAGGCGATTGTTGGTATCGAGCCAGCTTTCTACGGTGCCGGTATCGAAGCCATCCTCTTCGTTGATGATGAGCGCATACATCTCTTCTTCTTTGAGCACCTCGTCGAGCGCATCGGTGAGTTGAATCTCTCCGCCTGCGCCAGGCTTTACTTCGGCAAGGAGCTCCATAACGTGCGGGGAGAGGAGATAGCGGCCGAATACCGCAAGATTGCTCGGAGCTTCTTCAGGGGCAGGTTTTTCGCAGAGCGCTGAAACCTTCCAGACATCATTTGCGATTTCTTCTCCTGCGATCACGCCGAAACGATCGACTTGCGTCTCAGGAACAGGAAGCACGGCGATCACGTTGGCGCCGTTATGCTCATCCGAGATCTCCTTCATGCGCGTGAGCATGTTGTTTTCAGGAACGAGCACATCGCCAAGCAGAACGAAGAACGGTTCGCCTTCGATCTTATCAGCAGCGCAATGAACGGCATGACCAAGGCCAAGCGGTTCATCTTGATAGACGTAGGAGACATTCAAACTGCCCGCGTGAGCTACCTTATCGGCATAGCTATCCTTACCGCGGCTACGTAGTTCCGCTTCCAGATCGGGATCGGGAGTAAAGTGCGCTTCGATCGACTTCTTGTCGCGACTGTTGATGATGATCACCTCATCAGCACCGGAAGCGAGCCCCTCTTCAACAACATATTGAATAGCTGGCTTGTCAACAACGAGCAGCATTTCTTTTGGTTGTGCTTTAGTGGCAGGGAGGAATCGACTTCCAAGACCTGCGGCAGGAATGAGCGCTTTCATGTATACCTCGTTTTTGCTCTTGTTCGATGTGGAACTATTCTATCAAATCTTATAGAGCCAGGCGTCTTACATATCTCTAGAGGTTCGTGAGAGCAGACCAAAACGATAGCTCTCTAGAGGTACTCAGCCGCTGCGCAAAAAAACCTGGCTGCAGCTTTCCAGGGCAAAAAGAAACCCGGCATTGAGCCGGGCACCTTTTTCGATATGCGGACGAATCCGAGATAGAGTGGCGAGATTATGCTTCGTCAGTTGCTTCTTCAACTGCAGCTTCTTCGACTTCTTCAGCAGCGGCAGCTTCGTCTTCTGCGGCTGCAGCAGCTTCAGCTTCTGCCTTCTTCTTAGCGGCAGCAGCCTGCTCCTTTTGCGTCTTCTTGCGGCGCTTATCCTTTTCCTTTTCAGCAGCAGCCTGTGCCTCTTTGCGAGCAGCTTTTGCAGCAGCCTTCTTGGAACCGGTCTTAGCAGGAGCTTTCTTCTCTGCTGGCTTATATGCGGCGATGTCTTCAGCGGTGACGACCGTGTTAGCAAGCTTCATGATGCCAGACTTGCGGTTAGCAGCCTGGTTCTTATGGATAACACCCTTAGTGACAGCGCGGTCGAGCAGGCGGCAAGCAGCGAGCGCAGCAGCATAGGCCTCTGCACCGTTCTTTGCTTCTACTGCGTCATGGACTGCACGCGTTGCGGTCTTGAGCTCAGAGCGTACTGCGCGATTGCGCAGACGAGCTTTTTCGTTGGTGATGATTCGCTTCTTTTGACTTTTAATGTTCGCCACGTTTTATCCTCCATTGAAATACAAGTTGTAGACGAAAGCCTTAGAATCGTATCACAACTTTCCAAAGCCGTGTAGTGCGCTTCGATAAAATGTTTGTCAGTGCTTGATCGGGCTGGGGAAGAGGTCGCAGGCGTTTCTTGCGCTTTTAGCGAAGAATGAGTGCTTGCGCGCCCTGAATCCTGGCAGTGCTTGATAGAATCACGAAGTGCCTTGGGCGGCCTTGCTTCGTTGAACACTGGTAAGCAGGCGCTTGGCGATGAATGAATGACCCTCCGTTTTCTTATAAGAGAAGGATTGAACGATCCATGCCCATCGACCCGAAGTATATCCGCAATTTCTCGATCATCGCCCACATCGATCATGGCAAATCGACGCTCTCTGATCGTATCCTTGAACTTACCGAAACGGTCTCTTCGCGTGATATGAAAGAGCAGTTGCTCGATTCGATGGACATCGAGCGCGAACGCGGCATCACGATCAAAAGCCAGGCGGTACGTGTCGACTATCGCGCCGAAGACGGTGAGCTCTATCATTTCAATCTGATCGATACCCCTGGTCATGTCGACTTCACCTATGAAGTTTCCCGCTCTCTTGCAGCCTGCGAAGGTGCGGTGCTCGTGGTCGATGCCACGCAGGGCGTCGAAGCGCAAACGGTCGCGAACGCCATGATGGCGATGAATGCCAACCTTGAGATCATCCCGCTCATCAATAAGATCGATCTTCCAGCAGCTGATCCTGAGCGCGTGCGCGCCGAGATCGAGGATTCGCTTGCCCTTCCTGCCGATGATGCCATCCTTGCTAGTGGCAAGACCGGTGCGGGCATCGAGGACTTGCTCGAATCGATCGTCTATACGATCCCAGCTCCAGTAGGAGTGAAGGATGCGCCACTGCGTGCACTCATCTTCGACTCCTATTTCGACGCGTACCGTGGCGTGGTCGCGCTCGTGCGCATTGTGGATGGGTCGCTCAAAAAAGGCCAAGAGATCCGCATGATGGCCACCAATACCACCGCGCTCGTTGAGGAAGCGGGCGTGCGCAAACCCACCGAGGTGCCTGTCGACGAGCTTGGCGTTGGTGAAGTGGGCTATTTGGTCACGGGTCTTAAGGATCCCGCGCAGGTGAAAGTGGGCGACACGATCACGAACGCCACAGGTGGCTGCACCGAACCGCTCCCAGGGTATCGCGATGTGAAACCGATGGTCTATACGGGTCTGTTCCCGATCGATGGTGACCAGTACGAACCGCTGAAGGATGCGCTCGAAAAGCTCTCGCTCAACGACCCTGCTCTTATCTATGAACCGGAAACGTCGCACGCGCTTGGGTTCGGCTTCCGTGTCGGTTTCTTAGGATTGCTCCATATGGAGGTCATCAAGGAGCGTCTCGAGCGTGAGTTTGATCTCGACTTGCTCGCGACAGCACCTTCGGTGGAATATCATGTGTTCAAGAGCAACGGTGAGATGCTCTCGCTCCACTCACCGCAGGACATGCCTGATGCTTCCGAGATCGATCATATCGAAGAACCCTACCTTAAGGCGAAGATCCTCATTCCGCCTGATTATGTGGGTGCGGTCATGGATCTTACCGTGGCACGACGGGGGAACTTCATCACGATGAACTATCTTTCGACCACTACGGTCGAGATGCTTTGGGAGATCCCGCTCTCGGAGCTGATCATGGACTACTTTGACCAGCTCAAGAGCCGTACGAAGGGCTATGCGTCGCTCGACTACGACTTCGATGAATACAAGACCTCGAAGCTCGTGAAGCTCGATATCCTGCTTGCAGGCAAGCCTATCGACGCGCTCTCTTTCATCGTTCACAACGATAAGGCTTATGCGCGCGGCAAGGTGCTGGTCGAGAAGTTGAAAGGCATCATCCCGCGTCAGATGTTCGAGATCCCCATTCAGGCTGCGGTCGGCTCACGCGTGCTCTCGCGTCAGACCGTGCGTGCGATGCGCAAGGACGTGCTCGCCAAGTGCTATGGCGGCGACATCACGCGTAAGCGCAAGCTGCTCGAGAAGCAAAAGCAAGGTAAGAAGCGCATGAAGAGCATCGGAAGCGTCGAGGTGCCCCAAGAAGCCTTCATGGCCATTCTCAAAGTCGACGAATGATCCGACGGTTCTAACGAGATGGAAGACCTGTTCAAGGATAGACGCCTTATTCTTGCGCCGATGGCCGGTGTGACCGATGAGGTATTTCGTGGACTTTGCATCGAAGCAGGCGCGCAGCTCACCTATACCGAAATGGTCTCCGCGAAGGCGCTCAGCTACGGTAGTGGCAAAACGCGCGATCTGCTCGTGCTGGCTCCCTCTGAGAAACAAGTGGCCGTTCAGATCTTCGGCCACGAACCAGAAACGATGGCGCAGGAAGCCTATGAGCTTGAGCAGATGCTCGGAGGCGCGGTATTTTCCTTCGATGTGAACATGGGCTGCCCGGCACGCAAGATCGCGGGCAAGGGTGATGGAGCTGCGCTCATGCGCGACCCTTTGCTTGCAAGCCGCATCGTTGAGG
>OGDN01001052.1_pt1 | contig 49745 bp, 38 predicted proteins | sample 1570271 | NCBI WGS metagenome assembly OGDN01 (sample SAMEA4384481, study PRJEB24528) | human gut metagenome | reverse complement strand
TAACCGTAAAGAGGCTGCTGCACTTGGATTTTTTCCTTGTGCAACAGCCTCTTTTCTTATGTCTCAATACGTCGTGATCGTCGTCCCAACGAAATAATGCGTCAAAATATCCTGATAGCCCCAGCCGTTGCGGGCGTAGCCGATGGCACCCCACTGGCTCATGCCGCAGCCGTGGCCGTAGCCGTAGACATCAAAGATAAAGCAGTCCAGATCGGCGTTGTAGCTGACCGTGAAGCACTGGCTGCGCAGGCTGCGCCCGTCAACGCTCTGGCGGGCCAGCAGATTCTCGCGGAACCAGCGCCCGCTGACGGTGCCGACGCCCGCGTCCGGGCCGACCTGGATCTTGGCGACCCAGCCGTACTGGTTGGCGGACTGGATCGTGAACCAGCTGTTGGGGTCCACGCCGGACAGGTCAATGTCCATCACATCGCGGATGCGGTCCTGCAGTGTCTGGCGGGAGAAGCGGGCCGTGCCGCTGGAATTGCCGTTCGTGTTCCAGTGGCTGGACACGCTCTGGTCATACGGGCTGTCCACGGCCTGCAGCCAGGCGCGGTCATTGCCCCAGACCTCGGCAGCGGAGGCCGTGCCGGTGCTGGCCGACGCAAAGTACGGCGTGAAGCAGACCTGCCCGTTGTAGGTAACCAGCACATGGGCGACCTCCTGCGCGGCGGCCAGCGCGGCAGCGCCCGGCTCGGCACCCAGCACCGACGGGTAGCCCGACTGGCTGATGATCCAGCAGTGGGTCGCCACGCACTGAGCCTTGTAGGCTTCGGCGGGTGCGTTGGGGCCCAGCTCGTTCTGGGCTACCATGGCCAGGCACTGCACCAGATCCATCGTCTGGGCCGTGCCGTTCATCGTCACGTTGATGGTCTCCCCTGTGCCGCTGTTGTCGGGCTGAGGAGCCTCGGTGGGGGCGGCTGTCGGCTCGGTCGTCGTCTCACCGGCGGCGGAATCCGCCGGAGGCTCGGTGGGCGCAGGCGTGGCCGTCGGTTCCGGCGTGGCGCTGGTCTTGATCTGATCCACCGTCACGGTCTGCTCGGGCAGACTGCCCTCGGCGCCCTTGTTCAGGTCGGCCTCCGCGGCGGAGGTCGAGCCGGCCACGTCGGTCAGGCCCGCCAGCAGCTTGTCGGTGCTGGCCAGCAGGCTGTCCGTGATGGCCTGCAGGTCGTCCGCGCGCTGTGCCAGGTCCGCCGTGTCCGCGGCGGTGTCGCTGCCCGTGCCGCCGTTCTTGCGGGCGGCCTGGGCGGCGGCGCTCTGCTGGGCGTAGCGGTCCACACTGGCCTGCACCAGCGTGCTGACCGTCGGCATCGGCTGGCCCTTGCGCTCATACTGGGCCGCCGTCAGCAGCGGCTCCTCCGCTGCCGCGATGGCCGAGGTGTTTAAAAGCTCTGCCTCTCCCTCGCGGATCAGCCGCCCCGTGATGCAGAGCAGCACGCTGCTCTCGTCACTGTGGGTCGTCACGGTCAGGAAGCGGGAGTCGTCACCCACGTCAACGCCGGTGTCAAACAGGCTGCGGGCCTGAATGCCCGCAACGAAGGTCAGGTAGTCATAATAGCTCGACAGGTCGGTGCTGCCGTACAGGTCAAAGGCGCCCGCGCCCTGCTCGGACGGGTCAAAATAGTAGACCGCGATGGCTTTGAAGCGGTAGGCACCGCCCGCCGTGTACAGCGTGAAGCCGCTGTTCTGCTTGAGTGTATCCTCGTCGGCCAGCGCCTTGTAGTCGCTGCCCGTGCATTCCACCACGGTGTTGCCGGGGGTGGCGGCGTCCAGTGCGCTGGGCGTGGCAAAGCGGACGATGGACGGGGCCTCGCCGCTCTCGGGCGTTTCCGGGTCGGGCGTGTCTGCGGCGTAAACCAGCGTGCCGTCCAGCCCGGGCCAGCCCAGATAGCCGACGACGCCGGGGCGGCGCTCCAGCGCCTTGCCCAGGTAGCTCTCGGCGGTCGTATCGTAGAGCGCCGTGCCGTAGCTTTTGGCCGCGGGGCGTGCGCCCAGATCGCAGCGCAGGAACAGCCACAGCACCCCGCCGCCCAGCACAAGCACCAGCGCCAGCACGACAAGCCCCAGAATAACGGTGCGTCTGCGGCGGCGCTCGCTCTTTTCAATGATCTCAAGGCTGCGGTTCTTGATGCTGGGCTGCACCGGCCCGTTCTCGGGCTTTTCGGCCTTGCGGCGGCGCTTTTTGTCGGTTTTCCGCGCGGCCTTTTCTGCGGCGGCCTCCTCAACGGCGCTGGCGTCAAACAGCTGGGTCGCAGCGCGGGTAAAGTCCTCTACGCTGGCGCTCTTGCCCGCGGCCTCGGCGGCGTCATCGGCAGCCTGCGCGGCGGCTATGGCGGTGGGGTCAAGATCCGCGGAGAAGTCGGGGATGTCATCGTCCAGCACCGACGGTGCGGGGGCACGGCCCTGCGGGACGTCGGGCAGAGGTGCTTCGTCCGCCGGGGCGGGCGGCTCCACGGGCCGGGCACGGCGGATGCGGGCGTGCCGCGGCGCTTCCGGTCCGGACGTCTGGACCGGCTCCGGGGCCGCCGTCTGCGCGTCCGCGTCCGTTTCAAAGCGGATGACGCCTGTCGGTTCGGAGACCTCGGGCGGCGTCGCGGCGGCGTCGCGGCGGTGCGGGGCCGCGGGGTCGGGCGCGGCAGACTGCTCCGGCTGCGGGAAGCTCGGCGGGCTGACCGGCGCGGGCCGGTCAAAATCGAGCATCGGCTCAAAATCAGCGGTATGGTCGGCGTCCCGCGTGGGCGGCGTGCGGCGGCGCAGCGAGAACCGCACCGTGTTGCCGCGGCTCCGGGCGGCCTCCGACACAACGAGCAGCGGCCGGTCATGGCCGGGGCGGAACGTGATGCAGGAATCCGTCAGCTGCAGGCCGAACAAACGGCGGCGCAGCAGGTCCAGGATCTGGTTGCCGATGAAGGTATCGTTCATATCGGGCGGCAGGGCGCAGGCCACCGCGCCGCGGCGGTCACACACCAGCACAAAGGGGCACTGCCCGACGCTGGCGGGCATGTAAGCGGCAGCGTAATCCGCGCCTGTGACCTGCAGCGCGGCCAGCGCACGGCCCGCTGCGGCCTGCACAATGTCGCCGGGGAAGCGCCGGAGCAGCTGCTCCGGCACGGTGATGCGGCGGGATTTCTGCGGGTCGGCGTAGCTCTCGGTGCCAAAGTCAAAGACGGCCTCGCTGTGGGGCAGCGGCTGCAAAAGGCTGCCCAGCAGGCGGCCCGTCGGCTCGTCCACGGCAACCAGCAGCTTGCGTTTTTCCAGCAGAGCGTCCAGCGTGGCCTGGGCCAGGCTGGTCTCCCCCTCGGCAAAGACATCGTCGCCGAACTTGGCGCGCAGCCGCGCGGCCCATTTATCGCAGTATTGCTCCGCCATGGCGCGGTTGGGAGCGCTGACCTGCACACAGATGGCAAACTCGCCGTCCCGTTCCAGCAGGCGCAGGCCGGGGCAGCCATCATCCCGGATGCCCCGCAGCACGGAGGATACCTCCGCGCCCGTGGGCCCGAAAACACGCAGGATTTTCAGTTGAGTGTTGACCATGGTGGAACCTTTCTTGTGTTGAATTGTCTTTTCCTTTGGGGCTGCGCCCGCAGGCGCGTGTCGAAGCGCAACCGCCGAAGGTGTCTGCGGCCCCGCCCGCAAACGAATGAGGGGCAGCCTTGCCACAACCACCCGTAAACGGGCGGTCCCGGGAGCTTTCACCTCATCCGCCGCTGCGGCGGCACCTTCCCCTCAAGGGGAAGGCTTGGGGCTTTATATATCCAGTTCTCTGTCCGCCATCTCCGGCGTGAAACGCACGCTGTCCGGCACATCGAGGCCCAGCGCCATGCGGCGGAGCATATCCAGCGCGTATAGGGCAGCGCGGGTGCGGATGATCTGGCGGTCCTGATAGCCGCCCAGGGTCAGGCGCATTAAATACCCCGTGTCCGTGCGGGTGTCGGCACCGGCCAGATAGACCGTACCCACCGGCTTGCCGGGCAGTGCGCCGCCGGGTCCGGCCAGTCCCGTGATGCCCACGGCCAGCTCTGCACCGGATTCCCGGGCAGCGCCAAAGGCCATGGCCGCGGCCACGGGGCCGGACACGACGTTGTACTTTTCAATGACAGCCGCATCCACACCCAGCAGCTTTTGCTTGGCGGCCTCGGCGTAGGTGACAAAGCCGTAGCCGAACACCTCGCTGGAGCCGGGCACGTTCGTCAGCCGCTCGGCGATCATGCCGCCGGTGCAGCTCTCCGCCGCGGCGGCGTGCAAGCCGTGCTCCCGCAAAGCGCGTACCACCGTGTATTCCAGCGCGGGCACGTCCACATCGTAGGCGGCTGCGCCGAGAATCTCTTTAAACTCCGCAATGCGGGCATTGCAGGCGGCCTCGGCGGCCTGCTCGGTGGCCTCGCGGGCCGTCACGCGGATCTCGCACTCGCCGGTCTTGCAGTAGATGGCGGCGGTGAGGTTCGCGGCTTCAAACAGCGGCGCGACCTTGCTGGCAATGGCGCTCTCGCCGCCCAGCACCCGCAGCGTGCGGCTGTGGATCGTGCAGTTTTGCCGTTTCAGCAGAATCGGGCGGACCTGTTCGGCCCACATGGCCTTCATCTCCCGCGGGACGCCGGGCATCAGCGCGGCGCAGTGGCCGTCGGCGTCCTCAAACCACGCGCCGGGGGCCGTGCCGTGGTCGTTGATGAGCTTGTGGCCCACCGTCGGGCACATGGCCTGCTTGCGGTTGTTCGGCGTGGGACGTCTGTTTGTCCGGGCGAAAAAGTCGATGATCTTCTGCCACTCGCCCTCGTCAAAGGCCAGCGTATCGCCGAACGCCTCGGCCACGGTCTCTTTCGTCAGATCGTCCTCGGTGGGGCCGAGACCGCCCGAAAAGACGAGCAGGTCGCTGCGGCTTTTCGCCTGCAAAACCAACTCCTTCAGGCGGGCGGGGTTATCGCCGATGACATGCTGGTGCATCACGCTGATACCCAGCTCGGCCAGCTCGCGGCTTAAAAACTGCGCGTTGGTGTTCAGGATGTCGCCCAGCAGAAGCTCCGTACCTACGCAGATAATTTCAGCAGTCACAGCAGCTCGTCATCTCCCATGCGGATATAGATTTTCTCGACATTCTCGGCGGCCTCGGCTTCCAGCGCGGCCAGGCCGGGCATAGCGGCCTCGGCGGCCAAAATCTCGTCCAGCGTCGGGTTCGTCTTGGGGTGCGGCGGGGTAAAGATCGTGCAGCAGTCCTCATACGGCTCGATGGACGTCTCAAATGTACCGATCTTACGCGAAATATTGATGATCTCGATCTTGTCCATGCCGATGCAGGGGCGCAGCACGGGCAGGTCCTGTGCCTGGTCTGTGCAGGCCAGCGCGGCCATGGTCTGGCTGGCGACCTGAGCCAGGCTCTCGCCGGTGATGAGGGCCTGCAGCTCGAGCTTTTTCGCCACCTGATTGGCAATGCGCAGCATGCTGCGGCGCATCAGAACCGTGAACAGCACGTCGGGCGCGTTGTCACGGATATACTCCTGCGGCTTCGTGTAGGGCACGACGAACAGCGTGCAGTTGCCGGTGTACTCGACCAGCTCGCGGGCCAGGTCGCGCACTTTCAGCTTGGCGCGCAGGCTCGTATACGGCGGGCTGGCAAAGTGGATGTGGTGCAGCGCCAGACCGCGGCGGGCCATGCACCATGCGGCGACGGGGCTGTCGATGCCGCCGGACAGCAGGTTCAGCGCGCGCCCGCTCGTGCCGACGGGCAGACCGCCCGCGGCCTCGACCTTGGGGCCGTGGAGATAGGCGGCGTAGTCGCGAATTTCCACCATGATCTCCAGCTGCGGGTTATGCACGTCGACGCGCAGATGATGGTGCTTGTCCAGCAGGTAGGCACCCAGCTCGCGGCAGATCTCGGGGCTCTTCATCGGGTAGGTCTTGTCGGCGCGCTTGGCCTCGACCTTGAAGATGCGGATGCCGCGCAGCGTCTCGCCGAGATACGCCTCGGCGGTCTCGCATATTGCGGCAAAGTTCTTCGGGCACTCGACGGCGCGGCTCAGCTTCACGATGCCGAACACATGGGACACGCGGCGGAACGCCTCGTCCATGTCGAGGCCGTCCTCCTTCGGCTCGATGAAAACGGTGCTCTGGGCCTGATAGATCTTGAACTTGCCCAGCGGCTCCAGCCGCCAGCGGATGGTCTTGGCCAGCCGCGCCTCAAACTTGCCGCGGTTCAGGCCCTTCAGCGTCATTTCGCCCTGATAGGCGAGGATGAGTTCTTTCATAGGAATATTCCTTTCCATATAAATCCTTGGCTTCCCCCTTGGGGGGAAGCTGCCGCCGCAGCGGCTGATGAGGGAAAAGTTTACTGCGGCAACCCGTTCACGGGTCACACCAGCAAGGCCGCCCCTCATCCGGCTGTGGTCGGGGCCACAGCCACCTTCAGTCTACGCGCTAAGAGCCGCCTACGGCGGTTGCGCTCCGACACGCGCCTGCGGGCGCAGCCCCAAGGGGGAAGGCATCACAGCTTTAAATATGTTGCAGCTCCTTCAAGCCATCTCTTACCCCCGCCAGCAGCGCGTCCACGTCCTCGGCGGTGTTATCGGCGCAGAAGCTCACGCGCAGGGCGGTGCGGACGGTCAGGTCGGCGCAGCCCATGGCCAGCAGGGTGTGGCTCGGCTCGCCCTTGTCGCAGGCAGAGCCGCCCGAGACATAGACCGCGCGGGTGTTCAGGTAGTTGATGAAGGTCTGGCTGTTGATGCAGCCGGTGGAGAAATTCACGATCTCCCCCACCGCGTCGTCGGGCGAATTGAGCGTGATGCCGTCCAATTCTTCAAGCCCCGCGCGCAGCTGCCGATTCAGCGCGGCAATGTGTGCAATGCGGGGGCGCAGTTTCTGCTGGCCCTGCGCGGCGGCCACGCCGAGACCCACAATGTAGGGCGTGTTCTCGGTGCCGGGGCGCAGGCCGCGCTCCTGATGGCCGCCGAGATAGGGCGGTTTGAGCGTCTGGCGCTGGCTGTCCCGGATGAACAGTGCGCCGACGCCCTTGGGCGCGTGGACCTTGTGGCCGGAAACGGAGAGCGTATCGACCTCGCGCCATTTCTGCAGGTCGATGGGCATGCGCAGCCACGCCTGCACGGCGTCCACATGGAAGTGGGTGCGGCTGTTGCGCGCCTTGATGCCCTTGCCCAGCGCCGCGATGTCCTGCACGGCGCCGGTCTCGTTGTTGACGGCCATGCAGGCGGCCAGCACCGTGTTTTTGTCGATCTCGGCCAGGAATTTCTGCGTGTCAATGCGTCCGTCCGCCCCGGGCATGACCTCGACGACGGTGAAGCCCTCGTCCTTCAATGCGCGGATGGGGCGCTGCACGCTGGGGTGTTCAAAGCCCGTGACGACGATTTTATTGCCCCAGTGCTTACGCGGGCGGGCCGCGCCGGTCACGGCCATGTTGTTGCCCTCACTGCCGCAGGCCGTGAAGTAGATTTCATCGCTGCGGCAGTGCAGCGTTTTGGCCACGCGGGCGCGGGCCGCGGCAATGGCATCCTGCGCGGCAACGGCGGGGTCATACAGGCTGCTGGGGTTGGCCCAAAGCTCAGTCAGCGCCTCGCTGACGGCCTGCGCCACCGCCGGGTCCACCCGGGACGTGGCGGCGTTATCAAGATAATGCAGCTGGGGGTCGGAAAGCATAGCACTCATTCCTCACATTATTGCACAAAATTATACAGATTAAATTATACACGTTCGCCTAGCAAAAAACAATATTCAGAAACAAAAAAAGGCTTCCCCCGTGGGGGAAGCTGGCCGCGAAGCGGACTGATGAGGGCAGAGTTCATCCTGATTGCCCATTTACGGGCTGTAACTCGGTAGGGGCCGGGCATGTGCGGCCCGCGGCTTACCGGCAAATGTGCGATTGTGGGAAGACCGCTTTATTCTGTTGACCCTGTAGGGGCGCATTCTATATGCGCCCGGGCAGCTTGCGGCTGCGAAAGCCCCCACGGGCGGATATGGAATCCGCCCCTACGCCTTGTTTTATCTACCCTTACTCCCCAAAATCCTCCGCGGCCTTCTGCATCATCTGGCGGATCGGCAGGTTGTACGGGCAGCGCGGCTCACAGGCACCACACCGGATGCAGGCACCGGCCTTGGTCTGCAGCGTCGCATAGCGCTCGCGGCCCCACTGCTGCAGGCCGTAGCGGTTCAGATACCCCTGGAACAGGAACACACTGGGGATGGAAATCCCCACCGTGCAGGGCGCACAGTAGTTGCAGCGGCGGCAGAACTGGGTGCCCAGCGCATCGCGCACCTTCTGGCAGGCGGCCTCCTCCTCGGGCGTGAGCGGGGCGGTGTTGGCCGCGCCCGCCACGTTGGCGTTCAGCTCCTCCACCGTCGCCATGCCGGGGATGGACACCGTGACTGCCGGGTTGGACAGCACGTACCGCAGTGCCAGGCGGCCATCCTCAATGGCACCGCCCGCCAGCGGCTTCATGTCTATAAAGCCCTTGCCCGCCGCGGCGCAGCGGTCGATCAGCTCCCTGCCCTGCTGCTCCACGATGTTGTACGGGAACATAATCGTCTCGATCTCGGGGATGTCCAGCGCGGCCTCAAACACAGCGGCCAGGTGCGCCGTGATGCCGATATGCCCGACGATGCCCCTGGCCTTTGCCTCGAGCAGCGCCTCCATTGCGCCGCCGGGCGCCAGAATGGTTTTCAGGCCGTCGAGGCTCGGGTTGTGGAACTGGAACAGCTCGATGTGGTCGGTGCGCAGGTTTTTCAGGCTCGTGGTGATCTCGGCCTCCATGTCGGCTTTGGTCAGCGCGCGGCATTTGGTCGCCAGAATGAAGTCATCCCGCAGCCCGGCCTCCTCCAGCGACTGGCCGATCCATGCCTCGCTGACCGTGTAGGCGCGGGCAGTGTCGATGTAATTGATGCCCGCCTTATGCGCGGCGATCAGCAGCTCCCGCGTGCCGGGCTGGTCGATGCGCTGAATGGGAATGCCGCCAAACCCAAGGCGGGAGATTTGTAAGCCTGTGGTGCCGAAATTGACGTATTGCATGGTGTTTACCTCTTGTATTGCTCTCCGTTTGCTGCAGGGGTCGATGCCTGCATCCTTTACGCTTATTATAGCAAATCCAACGTAAAAATCCAGTCCCCCTAAGCCCTCCCCCGCGTGGGAAGGCAACCGGCTTGCAAGCATGGTGCTATTCTTCTATAATAAACAGTACAAAAACGAAATTTTTGCGGGGTACAGCCACCTCTACGACCCGCTGACCGGGTGCTGGCCGTTTCTTGCGGGGCCGGAGCGCCGCTACGGTGTGTGTGTCGATTTATTGGTGGAGGAATTTTTGCCCAACACAACTGCTGGCGCCTGACGGCAGCCGCGACCACTAGATGCCCGGAAAGTTGTGTCCGCGGTGTCACAATTATCCACAAACAGACCCCATGGATGTTGAAAATTTCGGCGTTTTTCTGTGCGATTTTCCACCCCCGCCTACTTGCGGCGGGGGCCTTTTTCGTGGTATGATTCATTTTGTAATAGTTTATCGCTTTTTAACTGTGAGGAACAGGAATGTTTAATAAGAAGAACCCCATGCGGTATTTCTCCGGCAGCACCTTTGCGCGGCTGCCGCTGTATAAGCTGGCCGCGGGCGGCACGGCGGTGGTGCTGACCGCCAGCATTGGCCTGGGCGCGTTTGCGGCCAGCGTCGGTCCGCTCTCCGCACCCGAGCCCAGCCCCACGCCCATCGTGACGGCCACCCCCGAGGCGGCGGCCACGCCGACCCCTTCCCCGACGCCGAGCCCCACGCCGGAGCCGGACAAGCCGCTGACGATGGAGGCCAGCGTCATCCAGCAGGACGTCGGTGTGACGCTCTACGTCGAGAACGCCCCCGAGCCCAGCCCCACGCCCGATGCGTCCGCCTCGCCGTCCCCGACGCCGTCCAAAAGCGCGAAGGAGGATGACGCCGAGGACGAAAAGACCCCGCTGCTGGGCGTGGCGGCAACCATCACACTGACCGACGCCAAGGGAAATGCCACGGATTACGAGCTGGATACCGAGACCGGCACCGCACTGGCCGAGGACGTGACCCCCGGCGACTACACGCTGGCGGTCCAGCCCATCGAGGGCTACACGCAGCCCGAGGCCCAGACCGTGACAGTCAAAGAAAAGGTCGTCTACAAGGCGGACGTCAAGGCCGTTAAAGAGAAGATCGTCCAGGCAAGCCAGGTCAACGAGAGTGCCGAGGACTCCGGCGTCAGCAACGCGGGCTCGGCCCCCATCGTCAACGAGGTCACCGACACCGTGACCTACGCCGACAGTGCCAGGACCGAGACCGGCAGCAAGACGAGCTACACAGCCAAGCTGAGCAGCAGCGGTCATCTGCTGCTGGCCGACGGCACCGAGACGCCCTACCTGCCCGTTTATCAGGACGGCACGAAGGACCTGATCGGCGCAATGCGCGATACGAGCTACGCCGCCAACACAGCCACGGCGGCCTGGCTGCCCGGCGCGGCGGATTCCGTCACGCTGCTGGGCGCGGCCAACACCCGCATGGCGTGGGTACACCGCGCGGACGAGCCGGTGACCGTACAGGAGGACACCGGCGGGACCGCCCCGACTGCCGAGGAGACCCCTGCCCCGGCGGACCCCACGCCGGAACCGACCCCCGAGATCACGCCCGAGCCGACCCCGGAGGCGACGCCCGCCCCCACCGAGGCCCCGACGGAGACACCCGCCGAAACGCAAACGCCTGCCCCGACAGAAGCCCCGACGGAAGCCCCGACAGCGGCTCCGACGCAAGCACCCATCCAGGTGCCCGACCCGACGGCGGGCTGGCCAGATAACATTGCGGTGCAGGAGCTGGCCAACTACGGCTTTGCCGTGACCAGCGCGACCACCACGATATACGAGTACACCGGTTGGCAGGATATTGACGGCACAACGTATTATTACGACCCGTCCACCCACCAGCCCGTCACGGGCCAGCAGGTCATTCAGGGCAATGTCTACACCTTTGCGGCGGACGGCGCACTGAACCGCACGGCCCGCGGCATTGATGTCTCGAAGTTCCAGGGCAGCATTGACTGGAACGCCGTCAAGGCGGACGGCATCACGTTTGCCATCATCCGCTGCGGCTACCGCGGCTACGGCAGCGGTGCGCTGGTCGAGGATTCTACCTATCGCCGGAACATTCAGGGCGCGATCAACGCAGGCCTGCGCGTCGGCGTTTACTTCTACAGCCAGGCCATCAACGAGGCCGAGGCCGTCGAGGAGGCCAGCATGGTGCTGAGCCTGGTCAGCGGCTACAGCCTGCCGCTGGGCGTCTACTATGACACCGAGAGTGTCGGCGGCGGGCGCGCCAACGCCCTGAGCGCCGCCGAGCGCACGGCCTGCGCCGTCGCCTTCTGCGAGACGATCCGCAGCGCGGGGTACAGCGCGGGCGTTTACTCCTATGCCAGCTGGTTCTATAACGCGCTGAACTTTGCAAACATCAGCAAGTACAACATCTGGATCGCCCAGTACCGCGACACGCTGAGCTTCAGCTACAAGCACAATATATGGCAGTACACAGGCTCCGGCAGCGTCAAGGGGATCTCGAAGCCGGTGGATATGAATATTGGGTAAAATAAAAGCACCTGCGTTTTCGGACGCAGGTGTTTTTGCGTTATGGAAGCCTTCTCCCTCGGGAGAAGGTGGCCGAGGCTCCGACCGAGGCCGGATGAGGGCAAAGCCCGCCATAGCGGCCAGTGAACGGGCTGCAGCGGCAAGGTCTGCCCTCATCAGTCAGCGGACGGGGCCGCTGACAGCTTCCCCCAAGGGGAAGCCTTATTTGTTTGTGTAGCAGCTCATCTTCGCGCTGCTTCCGCCCCTGACCTGCCCATTGCCGTGCACAATATATTTATACGTACACAGCTCGGCCAGCCCCATGGGGCCGCGGGCGTGGAGCTTCTGGGTGCTGATGCCCATCTCGCAGCCAAGGCCGAACTCGCCGCCGTCGGTAAAGCGGGTGCTAGCGTTCACGTAGACCGCCGCGCTGTCCACGCAGGTCGTGAACCGCTGTGCCGCCGCGGCGTCCGCCGTGACGATGGCCTCGCTGTGGTGGGTCGAATGCTTCGCAATGTGGGCGATGGCCGCATCGACGTCATCCACAACAGCCACGCTCAGCTTATAATCCAGATACTCGGTGTCAAAGTCCTGCGGCGCGGCGGGCACACCGTCGATGATGGCCGCGGCGCGCGCGTCCAGATGCAGCTCCACCGGGGTGACGCCGGCAGCGGCGCGGGCATCGACAAGGCGGGCCTTCAGCATCGGCAAAAACTGCGCTGCCACGTCCCTGTGAACCAGCAGCGCCTCCTCGGCGTTGCAGACGCTGGGGCGGCTCGTCTTGGCGTTTTCCACAATATCCACAGCCATCTCCAGATCGGCGGCCTTGTCCACGTAGACATGGCAGATGCCGGTGCCGGTCTGGATGCAGGGCACGGTTGCGTTCTCGACGCAGGCGCGGATCAGCCCGGCCCCGCCGCGGGGGATCAGCAGATCGACCAGCCCGTCCGCGGTCATCAGCTCGTTGGCGCTGGCGTGGGAGGTGTCCTCGATGAGGCTCACCGCGCACTCCGGCAGGCGCACCCTGCGCAGACCGGCGCGCAGAGCCTCCACGATGGCGTGGCAGCTGGCCCAGGCGTCGCGCCCGCAGCGCAGGATGCACGCACTGCCCGCCTTGATGGCCAGCGCGGCAGCGTCGCTCGTGACGTTGGGGCGGCTCTCATAGATGATGGCGATGACACCCATCGGCACGGCGGTTTTTTCGATCAAAAGGCCGTTCGGGCGCACAATTTTGCGCAGCACTGCGCCCACCGGGTCGGGCAGGGCCGCGACCTCGCGCATACCCTTGGCCATGTCGGTCAAGCGGCTCGGCGTCAGCGCCAGACGGTCCAGCATCACGTCGCTGACCCGCCCGCGTGCGTTCTCGACGTCCTGCTTATTGGCGTCCAGAATTTTATCCTGCGCGGCGATGAGCGCGACGGCCATTGCCTCCAGCGCGGCGTTCTTCGTGTCGGCGTCGGCCAGCGCCAGCGGCAGCTTTGCGCCCTGCGCGGCATGCAAAATTTCCTGCGTAGTCATGGGGTCAGACCTCCCTTATGCCTTGCGGCCCACGAACCGGGTGCCGACGGGCTTGCCCTCGACAATGTCGTACAACACCTCGGCGTGGGCACCGTTGGTAATGATCATGTCCACACCGGCCTCGGTGGCACGCTTGGCGGCGGTGACCTTCGTCAGCATGCCGCCGGTGCCCAGGGCCGAGCCTGCGCCGCCCGCCAGCATCTCAATTTCCGGCGTGATCTCCTCGACCACCGGGATGAGCTTTGCGTCCGGGTGGGTGTGCGGGTCGGCGGTGTACAGGCCGTCGATGTCGGACATCAGCACGACCAGATCGGCGTGGATGCACTTGGCCACCAGCGCGGCCAGCGTGTCGTTGTCGCCCAAAGAGTATTCCTCGCAGGCGACGGGGTCATTCTCGTTGATGATGGGGATGGCGTGCAGCTGCAAAAGACGCTCCAGCGTGTTTTGCAGGTTGTGCAGACGGTTTTCGTGGTCAAAATCCTCCCACGTCAGCAGCATCTGGGCCACGGTATGGTTGTATTGGCCGAACAGCCGGTCATAGGTATACATCAGCTCGCACTGGCCCACCGCGGCGGCAGCCTGCTTGGTGACAAGGTCGCCGGGCTTTTCAATTTGCAGCTTGCCTGCGCCGAGGCCCGTGGCCGCCGACGATACGACGATGAGCTGATGTCCGGCGTTCTGAATATCGCTCCACACCCTGACCAGATCCTCGGTGTGACGGATGTTGAGCAGCCCGCCGGGATGTGCCAGCGTGCTGGTGCCTACTTTAACGACGATACGCATAAAATTTCTCTTTCTATTCCTGTTTGGCAACCGCTTTGTAGGGGCGGGCATTGCTCGCCCGTCAGGCGTCTGCCGCGCGGGGTATTTTCCTGGAAAAGCACTTTTTTCCGTCAGGTCTGCGGGCGAGCAATGCTCGCCCCTACATTCTCGGAAGGGTTTACTTCTTCCCCAAATCCTTTGTCTTTTCAAACGCGGCCAGCACGGCGTCGGTCACGGCACCGCGGAAAGCGCGTTCCTCCAGCAGGCGCACGCCCTGAATGGTCGAGCCGCCGGGGCTGCAGACGGCGTCCTTCAATTCGCCCGGGTGCTTGCCGGTCTCCAGCACCATCCGTGCGCTGCCCAAAAGCATCTGGGCGGCGTACTCCTGCGCCTTGGCGCGGGGCAGACCTGCGGCGACACCGCCGTCGGCCAGTGCCTCGATGAACTGGTACGCCCAGGCCGGTCCGCAGCCGGACACCGCGCTTGCGGCGTCGATCAGGCTCTCCGGCACGGCGTCCAGACGGCCTGCAGGGGCCATGGCGGTGAGCCACTCGGCCATTTTTTCCGGCTCCACATCGTCAGAGCAGTACTGGATCATGCCGTCGCCCAGCGCCACGGGGGTGTTGGGCATCATACGGATGATGGGATAGCCGCTGCCCGCCATCTGGCGGATCTGCTGCATCGACAGGCCCGCCGCCATCGTGACCAGCACAAAGGGGCGGCTCTCGGCGCGGGCCTCCAGCGTTGGGGTCAGCTCGTCGAGCATATCGGCCATCATTTGGGGCTTTACGCCCAGAAAGATGAAGTCGCAGATGCCGGCGACCTCCTCATTCGTGCCGCAGGCGCAGCCGAGCTCGTCCGCCAGCGCCTGTGCCTTGGCAGGCGTGCGGTTGGCCAGCAGCACATCGCCGGACCCGGCGCCCTTGCAGACCGCGCGCGCCACAGCCCCGCCCATGTTGCCGCAGCCGATAAAACCGTATTTCATGGTAAACCCCCTATTTTATACTTTATATGCAGTATTTATAGTAGTGCAAGGCAGAAGGTTTGTCAACGGGAAAACGGGCTTTCCCCGGGGAAAGATACAGAAAGTCCATCGCATCTTTTTCTTGCCCTTATCCTGCAAACGCGGTATAATAAAATAGAATATTTGTAAAATTCCGTCCGCCGCTGCACGGCGGGCACCAGGATAGAGTTTGGAGGCAGTACCATGTCTGAATTTATTCCTCTTTCGGTTCCGAATTTCGGCGCGCGCGAGGCCGAGCTGGCCGGGCAGGCCATCACGTCGGGGTGGGTGTCCACCAGCGGCGGCAAGGTCACGGAGTTCGAGGAAGCGCTGGCCGCTTACGTGGGCATGCCCCGCGCCGTGGCCTGCAACGCCGGTACCAGCGCGCTGCATCTGGCCGCTATGGCCGCCGGCATCACCCGCGGGGATGAGGTCATCGTCCCGACGCTGACCTTCATCGCCGCCGTCAACCCGCTGACCCGCTATGTCGGCGCGGAGCCGATCTTCATCGGCTGCGACGACTCCCTGTGCATTGACCCCGACGCCGTCGAGGATTTCTGTGCGAACCGCTGCGAGCTGCGGGACGGCAGGCTGTACAACAAAGCCACCGGCGCACACATCAAGGCACTGGAGGTCGTGCATGTGTTCGGCAACATGGCCGACATGCCCCGCCTGATGGCGATAGCCAAGCGCTACGGCCTCATCGTCATTGAGGATGCCACCGAGGCGCTCGGCACCCGCTGCACCGACGGCCCGTTTGCCGGTAAGTTTGCGGGCACCATCGGCGACATCGGCTGCTACAGCTTTAACGGCAACAAGATCATCACCACCGGCGCAGGCGGCATGGTCGTGTCCAACCACGCTGACTGGGCCGAGCACGCCAAGCATCTGTCCACCCAGGCCAAGGCCGATCTGCTGCAATTTTTGCACGATGAGGTCGGCTACAACTACCGCATGACGAACGTGCAGGCATCCTTAGGGCTTGCCCAGCTCGAGCGGCTCGAGGGCTTCATCGCCCACAAAAAGGCGCTGTATGACCGCTATGTGGCCGCGCTGGACGGCGTGAAGGGGCTGCGCATCCTGCCTTTCCGCGAGGGGGAGTGCCGCTCCAACCGCTGGTTCTTCAGCCTGTATCTGAAGGATTCCGGGCTGGACCGCGACACAGTGATCGAGAAGCTGCAGGCGCAGCACATCCAGACCCGCCCGGTGTGGGCGCTCATCCATGAGCAGGCCGACTACCCCCGCAACGAGGCTTACGGGCTAGACAAGGCGCTGGACTACCGCAAGTATATTGTCAACCTGCCCTGCTCCACGAACCTGTCCTTTGAGGACTGTGACCGCGTGATCGAAGCGGTGCTGGGGCTGTAAGTGCCCTTGCCTCCCTCTGCGAGGGAGGTGGCCCCGCAGGGCCGGAGGGAGAGAACCTTGCCATTGCCCGAAATATTTCGGATAGCCGTAAGGCTCTCTCCCCCACCCGCTGCGGCGGGAGCCCCCTCGCAGAGGGGGCCAAGTAATTGCAAAGGGGGACCACCCTTGATAAAAGTAGAAGAGCTTTTTATTGAGCCCACCGCCACGGTGCTGGAAACGCTGCGCAAGCTGGACGAGACCGGTCAGCGCATCCTGTTCATTGCACCGGAGGGACATCTGAAGGCCGTCATCACCGACGGCGACATCCGCAAGTTTTTCCTGCGCGGCGGCACACCGGACCAGACCGTGGACCACGCGGCCAACTATCATCCGCTGAGCGTCTCGGTGTCCGAGCGCGGTAAGGCCCGCAGCATTTTGCAGGAGCATTGCATCGACGCGCTGCCGGTCCTGAACAAGCGCGGCATCATCACCGACATCATCTTTGCCCACGGCCTGGATTTGGACAACCGCAAGCAGGTCGATATTCCCGTTGTGATGATGGCGGGCGGGCTGGGCACGCGGCTGTACCCGTACACAAAAATTCTGCCCAAGCCGCTGATCCCCGTGGGCGAGCAGCCCATTGCCGAGCTGATCATGGACCGGTTCCGGGACTTCGGCTGCCACAATTTCACGATGATCGTGAACTACAAAAAGGGCATGATCAAGTCCTATTTCAATGAGCTGGAAAAGAACTATAACGTGGACTTTGCCGACGAGGAAGTGTTCATGGGCACCGGTGGCGGGCTCTGCCTGCTGAAAGGAAAAATCAAAGCACCGTTCTTTTTTACGAACTGCGACACGCTTTTGGATGTAGACTTCGGCGACATTTATGAGTACCATAAATCCCACGGCAACCTGGTCACGATGATCTGCGCGTTCAAGCACTACACCGTGCCCTACGGCGTGGTGGAGTTGGGCGAGAACGGCAGCATTGCCGCCATGCGCGAAAAGCCCGAGCTGGACTTTTTGACGAACACCGGCGTCTACGTGGTGGAGCCACGCGTCGTGGAGGAAATGCGCGACGGCGAGAAGATCGGTTTCCCCGATGTGATCGAGCGCTACCGCCGAGCTGGGGAGAAGGTCGGCGTCTATCCCATCAGCGAGAGCAGCTGGATGGACATGGGCCAGCTGGAGGAGCTGGAGAAGATGAGAAGAAAGCTGGAGAATCAGCAGTAAACCAGTGAGGAGTTAGGAGTGAGGAATGAGGAGTGACACATAAAACGGAGCTTTCAGCTGAAGCCAAAAACTCCTCACTCCTAACTTCTCACTCCTCACTATAAAAACCGGAGGTTTTTACCTATGCCTGTAACGATCATAGCCGAGGCCGGGGTCAACCACAACGGCAGTCTGGAAATGGCCAAGGAGATGGCCCGCGTTGCTAAAGAATGCGGCGCGGACATTGTAAAATATCAGACCGCCGTGCCCGAGCTGGTGGTCAGCAAATTTGCCGAGAAGGCCGAGTACCAGAAGCAGACCACCGATGCCGCCGAGAGCCAGCTGGAGATGATCCGCAAGCTGCATTTCTCGTTTGAGGCGCATAAAGAATTAAAGGAATACTGCGATTCCATCGGCATCCAGTATTTAAGCGCGCCGTTTGACGTGCCGAGCGTGAAGTTTCTGGGCACACTGGGTCTGCCGCTTTTAAAAATCCCCTCCGGCGAGATCACGAACCTGCCGTATCTCGAGGCCGTGGCCGCGCTGAAAACGCCGGTGCTGCTCTCCACGGGCATGAGCACGCTGGACGAGATCACCGACGCGCTGGGCGTGCTGGATGACGGCGGCTGCCCCGAGGTGACGATTTTGCACTGCAACACGCAGTACCCGACGCCCTACGAGGACGCGAACCTGACCGCCATGATCGAGCTGTACGACCAGTTTGGTCTGCCGGTAGGGCTGTCTGACCATACGCCAGGCTGGGAATGCGACGTAGCCGCGACGGTTTTGGGCGCGCAGGTCATTGAAAAGCACTTTACGCTGGACAAATCCCTGCCCGGCCCCGACCAGAAGGCCAGCCTGGACCCCGCCGAGTTTGCGGCGATGGTGCTGGCCGTGCGCCACGCAGAAGCCGCCCTCGGCGACGGCCACAAGCACCTGACCGCCAGCGAAGCCCCCAACAAGGCCATTGCCCGCAAGAGCATTGTCGCCGCCCGGGAAATCAAAGCGGGTGAGGTTTTCACCGAGGAAAATCTGACAACGAAACGCCCGGGGGATGGGATTTCGCCCATGCGCTGGCATGAGATTTTAGGCCAGACCGCGAAACGCGATTTTGCCGAGGATGAGAAGATCGAGGTGTGAGGAACGCCTTGCCGGGAGGGATGAATTCCCCCTACAACAGGCAAACGGGTAGTGGTAAAGGCTGTAGGGGGCGGCGTCCCCGACGCCCCGCGGGGGGTCAAGCCCCCTCCCTGCAAACCAATTTAAAAGGGGTACGTAGGGCGGCCTGCCCCCAGGCCGCCGCGGGAGTTAGTGGGTGAATGCCCGTTGATGGGCGGCCACGCAAGGCCCGTCGGGACCCTTCAGGCCTCGCAAGCTCGGCCAGCCCTTCGGGCCCGGACCCCTCTGTCGCTCCGCGACATCTCCCCGCGCAGCGGGGAGTCACCCCTAAAAGAGGAGCCTTTTGCGCGGGCGAAGCCCGCGAGAGAAGCCTCCCCATCAGGGGAGGTGGCCGCGGAGCAGGCCGGAAGGGTTCAGCCCGTTGACGGCGGGCATAACAAGGTTGCGGGCCGGGCATGCCCGGCCCCTACGGACTGCCGTGAATCGTCGTGCACGAGAGGGGCAAGGGAGGGCGGCAGCCCGCCCCTTCCAAGTTGGCGGGTGGTTGACCGGGAATGGGCAGCCACGCAAGGCCCGTCGGAATCCCCCAGTCCTCTAACGCGGCCAGCCCCCTTTGACAAGGGGGCCTCTACCTCACCCCTGCGGGGGTTCGGGGGAACGCCCGAATTTTAAAACGGAGCAGAGGGCGCGGGCGTTAAGCGCGAACAGTAATACTGCGTTCGCGTAGCCCGCGCACTCTGCGACCTCCGCTTTGGGAATCCAAGGGGCGTGCAGCCCCTAAGTCGCGGGTCCGCTGCGTCGAAACAGCGGCAGTTTTCTTTGCGAGCTTTCTTTTGCTGCCAAAAGAAAGCGACCTTCCGGGAGACTGCCGTTAAAAAAGAAAGCGAGAAGCATAACCATGCGTACCATCACCGTCGTTACCGCCACGCGGGCGGAATATGGCCTGCTGCGCCCGGTGGTGCAGAAAATCGCGGCGTCCGATGTGCTGGACTTGCAGCTCGTCGTGACCGGGGCGCATCTCTGCCCGCGTCTGGGCGAGACCGTGCATGAAATCGAAGCCGACGGCCTGCCCATCGCGGCAAGACTGCCGATCTTCACCGACAACGCCGATGAGCCCGTCGCCAAAACCATCGCACGCACGATGGAAATTTTCGACAACCACTTTGCCGCCCACCGCCCGGACGCCGTGCTGCTGCTGGGGGACCGGTTTGAGATCTTCGCCGTGGCCGCTGCGGCAGCGGCGCGGCATATCCCGATTGCCCATATCTCGGGCGGCGACGTGACCTTGGGCGCGGCGGACGAATACTACCGCCACTGCATCAGCAAAATGGCGGCGGTACACTTTCCGTCCTGCGCCGACAGCGCCGCGCGGCTTGTGCGGATGGGCGAAGCGCCCGACACCGTGTTCTGCGTCGGCGGGCTGGGGGATGAAAACATCCGCACTCTGCCCAAAATGAGTCGTGAGGAATTGTGCAAATCGACAGGGCTTGACCTCATGCAGCCCTTCGCGCTCGTGACCTACCACCCCGAGACCGCCCCCGACGCAGGCTCCCCCGCTGTGCAGGTACAGGCGCTGTGTGACGCTATGGCCGCCGTGGACGGCGTGTTCTGGCTCATCACCGGGTCGAACGCCGACGCGGGCGGGCAGGTCTGCACCGCCATGATGCAGACGTTCGCCGCCGCCCACCCGGACCGCGCCGGATTTGTGCAGAGCCTCGGTCTGCGGCGCTACCTCTCCGCCATGGCCTGCGCGGCACTCGTGGCGGGCAACTCGTCGTCCGGTGTCGTCGAGACGCCCACCTTTAAAGTGCCGACGGTCAACATCGGCAGACGGCAGGCCGGGCGCGCCATCTGCGCGAACGTGCTCTGCTGCGACGCCGACGAGCCGGCCATTGAAGCCGCGCTGCGCAGGGCGCTGTCCCCGGCGTTTGCCCCCGTGGCGGCCGGTGCCGTCAGCCCGTATAACGGCGGCGAGACCAGCAAAAAAATCTGCGCTGTGCTGGCAAAATTTGATTTTGCAAGACCTAAAATCTTTTATGACGGCCCTGTGCCGGAATTTGACCCGCAAAGGAGCGTTTTGGTATGAAACTTCTCATCGTCGGTTTAGGCAGCATGGGCAAACGCCGCGCCCGGCTGACCAAAGGCATTGACGCGGCTATTCAGATCGTCGGCGTGGACACCGCCGAGAGCCGCCGCGACGAGGCCCTCCGGCTAGGTCTGGCGGACGCAGCCTATGCCACCATCGGCGAGGCCGTCGCCGCCGAGCACCCCGACGCCGCGCTGGTCTGCACCGCGCCGCTGGCCCACGCGGCGGTCATCGGCGAGCTGCTGGACCACGACCTGCCCGTCTTTACCGAGCTGAATCTGGTCAGTGACGGCTACCGGGAGAATATGGCCAAGGCTGCGGCCAAAAAGCTGCCGCTGTTTTTGTCCTCCACGATGCTCTACCGCCGCGAGACGCAGTATATTAAACAGCAGGTCGCGGAATTTGGCAAGCCCGTACACTACATCTACCACATCGGGCAATATCTGCCCGACTGGCACCCGTGGGAGAATTATAAAAACTTTTTCGTCGGCAACGCCCGCACCGGCGGCGTGCGCGAGATCTTCGGCATCGACCTGCCGTGGCTGCTGGACGCCTTCGGCGACGTGGAGAGCGTGACCGTGCAGAAGGACACGATCAGCGACTTAGGGCTCCCCTACCCCGACTGCGTGACGCTGCTGCTGCGCCACAAGGGCGGCGTGCAGGGTGTGCTGGCCGCCGACGTCGTCAGCCGCAAGGCCGTGCGCAGCTTTGAGTGCTTCGGGGACGGCATCCACCTGTTCTGGGAGGGCAACCCCAAGGCGCTGTACGAGTTCAAGGACGGCGACAAGCAGTTTGTCAACACCTACGCCAGCTTTGAGCACGACAGCCGCTACAGCGACAATGTTGTAGAAAACGCCTATGTGGACGAACTGACGAACTTTTTTGGCGTGCTGAATGGCGACGAGCAGCCGAAGTGGAGCTTTGAAAAGGACCTGAAGGCAATTGAGCTGATGGACAGGGTCGAAAAAGCGTAACCCTGTAGGGGCCGGACATGTCCGGCCCGCAACGTAAAATATACCGCCCTGCTATGGGCAAGGCTGAGGGCCGGGCATGCCCGGCCCCTACATTGCATCTAAATCAAAGCAAAGGGGATCTCCTATGCGTACCATCACCGCGCTGTTCGTGGGGCTGGGCTCCATCGGGACGCGCCATTTAAAAAATCTGACCAACCTCTGTGCGGACCGGGGCTGGACTTTACAGGCCGACGCGCTGCGCAGCGACCTGTCCCGCCCGCTGCGGGACGGCGTGGCCGCGCTGCTGCACGCCCAGTACACCGATTTGGCCGACGCGCCCGCACACTATGACATGGTGTTCATCACGAACCCCACAAGCCTGCACGCCGAAGCCCTGACCCGGGTCAGGGGCCGCGGCGGGGCACTTTTCATCGAAAAGCCGATTTTTTCCGCCGACCAGACCGGACTGGATTTGGCCGACTGCCTGCCCGCGGAGCAAAAGGCCTATGTGGCCGCGCCCATGCGGTGGTGCGGCGTCATGCTGGCGCTCAAGGACCGGCTGCCCGGTCTGCACCCCTACTGCGCGCGGGTCATCTGCTCAAGCTATCTGCCCGACTGGCGGCCCGGCGTGGACTACCGCACGGTCTACAGCGCCCACAAGGCGATGGGCGGCGGCGTGACGATTGACCTCATCCACGAATGGGACTACCTCGTCGAGCTGTTCGGCGTGCCTGAAAAGCTGTACAATTTCAAGGGCACCTACTCCGACCTCGAAATCGACTCCGACGATTTGTCGGTATATATCGCCAGATACCCCACATTGCTGGCCGAGGTGCATCTCGATTACTTTGGCCGCGGATACCGGCGCAGCATCGAGCTTTTCTGCCATGACGGCAGCTATCTGGCCGACTTTGGCGCGGGCACGCTGACCCTGCCGGACGGCACCGTGCAGCACTATGAGGAGGACGTCAACCGCCGCTATGAGCGGGAGATGGAATATTTTGTGGACTACGCGCTGACGGGCAGCGGCGAGAGCTGCAACCCGCCCGCGCTGGCACTGAACGTGCTGAAACTTACCTTGGGGGAGAACGTACAATGAAAAGACTGCTCATTACAATTTGCGGCCGTGCCGGCAGCAAGGGCTTTAAAAACAAGAACCTGAAAAATTTCTGCGGCAAACCGCTGGTTTACTATTCGCTGAGCGCCGCGGAGCTGTTCATTAAAAAGCACCCGGAGCTGGAAATCGACGTTGCGCTGAACACCGACAGCGAGGACCTGGCCAGGCTGGTGGCCGCCGAGTACCCGGAGGTCATCTACCTGCCCCGCGGGGCCGAGCTGGGCGGGGACCGCGTGCCGAAGGTCGAGGTCTACAAGGACAGCTTTGCCCGCATGGAGACCCGCACCGGCAAGCAGTACGATGCTATGATCGATCTGGACATCACCAGCCCCCTGCGCACCGAGCAGGACATTGAGAATGCCTTTGCCAAAGCGCAGGAGCGCGAGGACCTGCAAATCATTTTCAGCGTCTGCGAGGCCCGCCGCAATCCGTGGTTCAATATGTTCAAGATCGTGGGCGACCACGCCGAGATGGTCATCGAGAGCCAGTTCACGGGCCGTCAGCAGGCACCCGAGGTATACGACGTCAATGCGTCGATTTACGTCATCCGCCGCGCGTTCCTTGTGGACAACCCCGACCCGATTTTGTGGCACTCCAAGTTCGGCGTCAGCGTTATGATGGACACCGGCATCATCGACATCGACTCCGAGCATGACTACCTGCTCATGGAGGCCATCGCGCAGCATCTGTACGCCCATTACCCGGAATTCAACGCTGTGCGGGAGAATATCCGTGGCTGATGCACTGTTTGACCGTGCGCTGGAGCTGGTCATGGACGCGGGCCAGACGCTGCTGGAAAACGGCGGCGAGGTGTTCCGCGCACAGCAGACCATGGAGATCATGGCCGCCAGCCTCGGCGTGCGGGACTTCCATGTCTATGTTCTGACCAACGGCATCTTTGCGTCGGCGCACCTGCCGGGGCGGGATGCCGTCTCGCTGGTGCGGCACGTGCCCACCGTGTCGGTCCATCTGGGCCGCGTCGAGGCCGTGAACGAGCTTTCCCGTGAGCTGGCCGCCGGCAGGCTGGGCGTCGTCGAGGCCGAAGCACGGCTGAACACGGCCCGCACGCTGCCGCGCAGCACACCGCAGCTGGAAATTCTGGCCTGCGTTGTCGGGTCAGCGGGGTTCGCGTACCTGTTCGGCGGCACGCTGGCAGACATGCCGGTGGCCGCGGTGGCGGGCCTGCTGGAGGCGCTCGTCTGCCAGCAGTTTGCGAGGCACGGCATCAACCGGATATTCACCGACATTGTGGCGGCGTTTTGCGGCACGATCTGGGCCATTGCGGTGCAGGCCGTCGTGCCCGCCGTCAACGCCAACGCGGCGATCATCGGCGCGCTGATGGTGCTGACCCCCGGCGTTGCCCTGACGATGGGCGTGCGGGATATTCTGAACGGCGACTACCTGTCCGGCTCCATCCGCCTGCTGGATGCCCTGCTGATTGCGGGCAGCATTGCGGGCGGCGTGGTGCTGGGCTGGATCATGGCCCGTGGATTGGGGGTGGCGTGATGCCGGTCTGGACACATTATTTTGCCCATTTTGTGGTGGCCGTCATTGCAACGATCAGCTTTGGCATCACATTCCAGATGCCGCGGCGGCACTACCTGGCCTGCGGCCTGACCGGCGCGGTGGGCTGGATGGTCTACATCTTCTGCGTGGAGTTGTTCGCGTTAAGCCCGGCGATTGCGACGCTGGTCGCCACGCTGCCGCTGACCGGCTGCGCGCGGTTCTTTGCCATCCGCCACAAGGCCCCGGTGACGATTTTTCTGCTGCCGGGCATCTTTCCGCTTGTGCCGGGCGCGGGCATCTACTACACGGCCTACTACTTTTTGCAGGGCGAGCAGGAGCTTTTCGCCAGCAAAGGCGGCGAGACCTTCAAGGTCGCTCTGGCCCTGGCGCTGGGCATTGCGCTGGTGTGCAGTCTGCCGCTGCCGGGCGGGCATGAGGGAAAGCGCAAATCGTAGGGGCGAGCAGTGCTCGCCCGCAGGCAGCCTGCCGCTGCCGTTGCCCGGCCGGGTCGATGACGAGCATCGCCCCCTCCATCGTAGGGGCGGATTCCATATCCGCCCGCGGGCGTTACTCATTGCCGCACACAGCCACGGGCGCATATAGAATGCGCCCCTACGGGTTGAAGCTGACAACATACAAAAGCCGCAGATGCGTTTTTGCACCTGCGGCTTATTTTTTTACCACAAATTATACGTCAGGATCGGCACGTTATAGCTTACGCCCTGCAAAAGCATGACTAGGAAGCAGACGCCGCTGACGATGTGCCACACCAGCGCGGCGGCGCAGACGGCCAGCCGCCAGCGGGGCACGGCCCCGGTGCGCGTCTGCTGCAAAAAGACGCTGACGGACTCGAGCCAGAACACCCAGAAGCAGATGAACGGCCCCCACCAGAGGTTGGCGTGATAGAGCCGCTCACCGCTTTCGACCAGCAGCAGCGCCTCGGCCAGCGAGAAGGCGAAGGTGAAAAGGCTGAACCGGTAGCGGAAGCGCTGCCACGCCGCGCGGCCCAGCAGCAGCCCCACTGCCGCCACAAAGACGAAGGACCGCGCCAGCCCCAGCACGCCTGCCTCGTTGAACGGCCCCCACAGCATACGATGGTGGTCAAACGGGACGGTGAAAATCAGGCGTATGCCGGAGCCTTCCTCGGCAAACAGGACGTTGGCCTGGATAAAGCAGAGCGCTACACCGGGGAAAACGCTGCACCCCATGATGATCTCATTTTTCAGATTTTTGGCGCGGGTGCGCACAAAATCGGCAATCAGCAGCACGAGCAGCGCCGGGGCGAATGCAAAGATCAGGCTGGCCTTGAAACTGGTCGCCACGGTCAGCAGCACCGTGTAGACCGCGTAGGCACGCAGATCCAGGTCATCGCGCATCGTCGGCCAGACACGGTAAAAGGCCAGCATCGCCAGCAGTGCAAAGGGCGCGAGCATAATATACGTTGTGTTGTGATAAATCGTGCCGCCGACAGTGCCCTGGTACCAGTAGCCGCCGCGGGGCATCCAGACCGCCGTGGCAAGGTTGACCACCAGACTGACCAGCAGCCGCGCCGGGCGCGGGGCATCGGGCAGGGCAGTGCGCAGGCCGTAGGCGAACACGGCGACGGCGGCCAGATGGAACGCCGCCAGCAGCACGGCAATGCCGACGCGCCCGGCCAGTGCATACGCCGGGCCGATGAGCAGCGACACGGTGGAGTAGACCATGCCGCGCTGCGCGAAGGCCAGGTGCATACCAAGGTCGGAGGTATAGGGGTCGCTGCCACCGCCGGGGGAGCAAAGCTGCTGGTAGTGCAGCCAGACCATGGCCGCAGCAAATGCCGCCAGCGCCGCAAGGCAGACCGCCCACAGCAGGCGGCGGGATTTATTTTGTGCCAAGGGCGGCACCTCCTTGAATTGATAGAGTACGCAGGGGCCGCATAGCGGCGGCCCGCGTCGGGAAGACGGACGGGCTTTTGCAGGAGGGCAGCGGGCCGGGTACGCCCGGCCCCTACGGGGTGGCAGACCAACAGGCTTTGCACTTCCGCAAGCGGGCAGGGTGGCCTGTGGGCAGGCCGCCCTACAGGCCCTGATTTGCGTTATGCGTAGGGCGTGGTGCTCCCTAATGAGCGGCCAGCCGGATGCTGTCCGCGAGAATTTCGCCGTCCAGCGTGATCATGGAGCCGTTCTTGTCGGGGTAGACCTCTCTGCGCACTTCCTCGCCGTCGGCGGTTGTGTAATAGAGCACATCATAGAGGAAGGTGCCCGCAGGCAGCCAGACCTCGACATCTGTCAGCACATCCGGGTCTGCCCCGTGGCCAAGGCCGCACCAGGCAATGTCGTAGTGCGTGTCCTGCCCCAGCGTGAACCCGACGCGGTACACCGCCTCGTCGTCGGCGTGGTCCTCGGTGCGCCAGACCTGCAGGGCGTGGGCATCGGCGTCCAGATCGCCGTAGCGCAGGAAGAAGGCGTTCTCCGCGACCTCATGGCCGCCCCAGATCATGTAATCGGTCACCACCGGCGTGTCGCCGCAGTCGGCGGCCAGGCCCGCGGCGACGCCGTCGCCAAAGACCGTATAGGCACGCCCGCCCTGGTCGTAGGCCGAGCGGGTCGCGGCGCGCTGCCAGACCACCGACCCGGCCATGCAGACGGCCAGCAGGACGTAGAGCACCGCGCGGCCCCCGGGCCACCAGCTCTTGCCGCGGGCCCAACGCAGCAGCATCACCAGCACGGCCAGCGCCATTAAACCGACGCCGAAGCTCTCCACAGTCTGGGGAATGTAGCCGTGCCGCCAGTCCACCTGACCGGGCTGCTGGTACTTGGGCGAAAGCCCGATCAGCAGTGCCGGGGCGGACAGCATGGCAAGGCCGCTTAAAAACAGCAGCAGATTTTGCTTTTTGTTCGGCAGCTTATCCAGCGCCGCCAGCGCGGCCACTGCCGCACCGGCCACCATGACGCCGCACAGCACGTCCACGGGATATATTTTCCCGGGGCGCATCTTGCCGAACAGCATCGCGTTCAGCGGGAAGCCCGCCGACATCTGCATGGCCCAGGTGCGCAGGATGGCGGGCAGGTCAAAGTTCGGGGAGATGCCCTCGATCTGGGAGACGCTGCCCGCGAGAATGCCCGCAGCCCGCAGCGTGTTCATGAGCCGTGCGCCCATATTGAAGGCCAGCGTCACGCACTCGCCCAGCAGCGCCGGGATGCTTAACCGCAGCGCGTCGCGGGCCTTGTCGGTGTAGAGCCACGCCAGACCAAAAATCGGGACGATATAGGTAAAGCCGATCTCAAACGTGGCGCAGCACTGGAACATACAGTAGCCCGCCAGCACGGCCCACCGCTTGTGGCCGGTGTCCTGCCAGCGCAGCACGGCCAGCCCGGCGACGAGCGCGGGCAGCAGCGTGCTTTGCACCAGTGCGCCGTAGGAGTAGAGGCTGTTGCCCGTGGAGTCCTGCCAGACGCTGAACATCATCGGCAGCAGGCAGAGGCAGGCAATGCCCAGCTTTTTGTTGCGGGACGCCTTGCCGACGAGCCACGCCGTCAGCACAATGTCCGCGTAGGTCCACGCCAGAATGTAGAGCCGGTAGCCGACCAGATCCCCCAGGAACCAGCTCGTCAGGCCGCGTACCGGCGGCGACGAGAAGGGCCGGAACCGCCCGTTCTGCAGGCCGAACTGCTCCCACAAATCGCCAAGGTAGTCCAGCACGCTCCGGGCAAACGAGGTGTGCGTAATATAATAGTAGTTCTGCAGGTTGATAAGCTCATCGTCGCCGCCCAGCGGCGCGCAGGTCACAATGCTTAAATACCACCAGCCGAACACGACGGACACCGCGCAGACCAGCGGCCAGAACCATCGTTTTTGCGTTATTTTTTGCAGTTTCATGCGTTACTCCTGCCCCAGCGGGATGTAGCAGAGCAACCCGCTTACGCTGTGGATGACATCCTCCGGGCCGCAGCCGGCGGCCTCGGTCAGGGCGGCCAGCGCCGATTGCTGCTCGTCCTCGGGGTAGCCGTCCAGATCCAGATAGATGCCGGTCATACCCTGTGTGCGCAGCTCGGCCACCATGGCGTCCGGCTCCAGCTCACTCGTCTCGCGGTACCAGAGGTCATTCTTCGTGCCGTAGCCCGCGCCGTAGGTGAATTTCAGCGTCTTGCTGTGCAGCGGGCCGCGCAGCAGCGTGTAATCCCACATATTGTTCAGCGAGCCGTTCTCAAAGTTCTTCATGTACGGCAGCGTGAAAAGCATCGCGCCGTCCCCTGCCGCAGCCTCGACCTCGTTCATAAAAGCCTCGTCCTGATACCACTTGTCCTGAATCTCCTCGTACTCAGGCCGGAAGAAGCCCTGCTGCTCCCAGTAGCCGTAGCCCAGCAGCAGGATGGCCACAGCCGCCAGCGCCTTGCGGCTGCGCCCGGTGCGCCGGGTCAGCTGTTTTTCAAGAGCCAGGCCGACAGCCAGCAGCGCGAAGAACGCAATGTACGGGCTGATGCGGTTGTACCCGCGGATGAACCGCACAAAGATGCCGATGATGCCGCCGAAGCCGGCAATCGTCGCCAGCAGCAGCGCCATGACGTTGAGGCGGCTCAGCAGCCAGAGGCGGTCCCCCAGCTCGGGGCGTTCGGTGCGGCCCGCCTTCCAATCCCGGCTGTGCAGCAGCATGAGCAGCAGCGCGAGGAAGCCGAAAATGCCCACAATGCCGAGGTAGCCGTAGGCGTTCTCGTTGTACATCGGGCCTTCGTCGGTGGCCAGAACGTGGAAGTAGCGGCCCATCCAGTTGGCGAGCTTCTGCAGGCCGAAGCCGTTGGGCGACAGCAGCAGGCTGCTGATGCGCAGGCTGTAGATGTCCGCGCCGACGGGGCTGCGGTAGACGCCGTTGGTCAGCGTGCTGCCCTGCCCGTTCAGGACGCCTAGCACCATCGGGAAAAAGTCGGGGATCATCCAAGCGACGATCTCGGCAATCGTGACAACGCAGGACGTGCCCGCGCGCCACCTGCGGTCCCGCAAAATCAGGCAGAGCGCCGTGACGCAGAGGAAGAAGCAGGTGAAATACGGGTAGTAGGCCGCGCCGTTGTTGGCGATCCCCCACGCCATGGCCAGCGCCAGCCAGTTGCGCTTGTTTTTGAAGAAGCCCCTGCCCGGGCGGTTGAACTGTTCATCCTCGGCGCACCAGAGACAGAGCAGCACCGAGAACGGCACAAACTCGCAGGCAGCCAGCATCATGTGCCCGGCCATGCGCTGCTGGACGTAGGGCGTCAGGCCAAACGTCAGACCGAACGCAAAGCTCAGCCAGCGGCGCAGCCCGACCATGCGGAAGACCGCGTACCCCGCCAGCGCGTTGGCAAACGGGATGACGAGGACATACAGGTTGAACACCGTGCCGGTGTCCTTGGTGAACAGGCCGACGAACCAGACAAAGATGTCGTAGATCAGATCATAGTTCGGGTCGTATCTGCCCGCGACCTCATAGAACGGCCAGCCGAGGGAGCCGGACAGCTCACCGTAGCTGCGCTGCACCTGACCGACCCAGTAGATGCCGTCGCCGCCGTAGAACATCGGCACATGCCAGTCCAGCCGCCACAGCTGGAAGAACCAGTATTCCGTGGCCGCCACCGCCGCCAGCAGCAGGATAACGGTCAGGATTTCCCGTGTAAGGTTTTGTTTTTTGGTCAGCATGGGGTCTCCTTTGTGTTGCTTGTTTCTGGGCAGGTCCCTTGCCTCCCCTTGCAGGGGAGGTGGCCCCGCAGGGCCGGAAGGGTAGAGCTTGCGGCAGCCCGAAATATTTCGGATCGCCGCAAGGTTCTCTCCCCCACCCGCTGCGGCGGGAGCCCCCTCCCAGAGGGGGCCAAGGGGGCGTCATTCCCCTCTCTGCATCGCCTCCACATAGGCGTTGCAGACCTCCTCCGCGGGGCCGTCGCCGCGCAGGTGGCCGTGGTCGATCCAGATGGCGCGCTTGCACAGCTGCTTGACCTGATTGATGTCGTGGCTGACGAACAGCAGCGTTGTGCCGCCGGAGAGCATCTGCTCCATCCGCTGGTGGCACTTTTGCTGGAACATAAAGTCACCGACGGACAAAATCTCGTCGCAGGCCAAAATGTCGGCCCGGACCTCTGTCGCAATCGAGAAGCCCAGCCGCGCGATCATACCGCTGGAATAGTTTTTTACCGGCACATCGACAAAATCCCACAGTTCGGCAAAGTCGATGATGTTCTGGAAGTGCTCCTGCATGTAGGCGCGGTCATGGCCGAGCACCGCACCGTTCAGAAAGACGTTCTCCCGCGCGGTCAGGTCCAGGTCAAAGCCCGCGCCCAGCTCGATCAGGGGCGCGATCTCGCCGTTGACGGTCACGCTGCCCGTCGTGGGGTACATGACGCCCGCGATCAATTTCAGCATCGTGCTCTTGCCGCTGCCGTTGCGGCCAATCAGCGCCACCGACTCGCCGGGCTCAATTTTGAACGAAATGTCCCGCAGTGCGTAAAATTCGTTGAAAAACAGCTGATGCTTCAGCAGCTTGACGGTGTATTCCTTGAGGGTCTCGGTTTTCTCCTGCGCGAGGTTGAAACGCATCGAGACATCCTCCACCTGAATGATGGACATGAGGGGAAACTCCTTACAGATACAGAATAAAGTTGCGCTGCAATTTACGGAACGCGGCCAGCCCGACGCTCATCATGACCACGGCACTGCCGATGCAGGCGATCCAGGTGTTGGGGCCGGGCACCGTGCCGTACATGACAAGGCAGCGCATGCAGTTGATGTAGTGGTACAGCGGGTTCAGCTTGATGACGGGCACCATGAAGGGCGGCAGCGCCGAGAGGGGATAAAACAGCGGTGTAGCGTACATCCATGCCATCGTCAGGATACCGTACAGGTATTGCAGGTCGCGGAAGTAGACCGCCAGCGCCGAAAGCAGCACGGCCATGCCGCAGCAGAACGCCAGCAGCAGCAAAAGCGGTGCCCAGACGAGCAGAATCGTCCAGTAGAACGGCGAGCGGGTGATAAGCATGACCAGCAGGATGGCCGCCAGGCTGAACAGCAGGTTCACAAAGCTGGACACCACGCGGCTGATGGGAAAAATGAACTTGGGCACGTATACTTTTTTGATAAGCGACGCATTGCCCAGCACACTGCCCATACCCATGTTCGTGCTCTCGTTAAAGAAGTTGAACAGGGTGTTGCCGCAGATGAGATACAGCGGGAAGTTCGGGATGTCGAACCGGAACATGTAGGAGAAAACGAGCGTTTGCAGCAGCATCATGAGCAGCGGGTTTAAAATGCTCCACATATAGCCCAGCACACTGCGGCGGTATTTGACCTTGAGGTCGCGGGTGACCAGCTCGCGGATGAGCGGGCGATATTTCGAGAAATTGTGCCAGCTGTTATGCAGCTGACCCTGGGTGGATTTCGACATGGGGTAATTGGCTCCTTAAAATTACAACTTAAACGGCGTATCTCCCGTCAGGCCATCGGCGCGGAGCATGTTCTCCATCACGTCGATGTCTGTGCTGACGTCGAGGGCATCGCTGGCAAACAGCTTATCCAGCTGCGTCTCAAATGCCTTGACAAGGGTATCCATCGTCTGCTCAATGCGGTGCTTGGACTCCGAGATATTCTCGCCCTCGATGCCCTGCTTGTCAAGCTCGGCGTAGGTATTGAGCAGCTTTAACGACGTAGGCAGGTAATAATCCATAAACTTGCGCATCTGGGGCAGCTTTTCGGGGTCGGCCTTGGCCTGCTCGAAAATTTTGGTGGACACGGCCTCCAGCCGGCTGATCTTGTCCGTCATCTCCTCGTCGGGGATCTCGTCGTTGACCCGGCGCAATTCGTCCAGAATCTTCTGGTATTCGTCCTTTTCCTGCGCAGCGGCGGGCTTGGCAACCTTCGCCTTGCGGGGCTTTTTCGGCTCCGGGTCGGGGGCTTTGCCGCTCACCACCAAGCATTTGCGGCGCATGTCGAGGTAGGCCTCAGGGCCGAAGACGCCCTCGTCGATGTAGCTTTCCAGATATTTGCAGCACTTTTCATAGCTGCAGGGCACCGCGCTGGCAATGTCCTGAATGTACATATACTTTGCGTCGCCGACGATGTTGTCGATCTTTTTGCGCATCCGACGGGAGGTGCGGATGTGCTGCGCGCCGAACAGGCAGCCGATGCCGGTCGTCGCGCCGAGTAGCACCGGCATCAGGTCGGACAGCAGCCAGCGCCAGTAATAGTCGCCCTCGGCCAGCGCTTCGGGCAGCCAGTAGACACCCTCCGGCAGCGCGGCCAGCGCGCCCAGCAGCAGCACGACGCCCGCCACGGTCAGCCCCGTTGCGAGCCATGCGTTTTTTCCTTTTTTGCCCTGCATCTGCGGCTTTGCGCTCGCGGCGTTCGGCGTCTGGGCGCCCTGCTCATAGACAGGGCGGCTCTGCGCCGCATAGACCGGCGTCGTGCTGACCTTATTGAAGCCCTGCACCCGGTCATGGGCTTTCTGCTCCAACCCGCCGAGCTTGCCTTTTTTCATGGCGTTGTTCAGGCCAATGAAGATAAAGCCCAGCGGACACCACACCACAAAACCGATGATGATCGCCCACCATGGGAACTGGAACGGGCCGTCCCCGGCGTGGTATTCGTCGCGGTTATAGTTGTTCTGGTAGCGGAGGCCGCTGCCGGAGTAGGGATGCTCCGGGTCAGTGTAGCGCGGATGTTCGTTGTCGTTTGGCATGTGTGGCTCCTTTACGGAATATCGCTGAGTAGGTTTTTCATATCGTCGCTGAGGTAGTAGGTGCTCCCGGCCTGATAGGGGTTGTCCTTGCTGTAGGGCACATGGGTGCAGAGATAGCTGACCCACCTGCTGTAGCCGGAGACCGTCAGATGCACGCCGTCGGGCTGGGAGAACTCCATCGAGAGATACCCGGCGTCGTCGGCAAACTCGGCGCTGAGGTCAAGGTAATAGCACCCACGCTCGGCACAAAGCTGCTGAATGGCCGCGTTGATGACCGCCAGACGGTCCGGGGCCAGACCCGGCAGACTGTCGGCGACCTTCTCCTGCGTGGCGGGCAGGACCGACTGCACATAGAACACCGTGTTCGGCAGGGCGGTGCGCAGATCGTCCAGCATTTTGCCGTAGTACGCCAAAAAGCTGTCGTCGTTGCCGGGCTGGACCAGGGCGTTCGTGCCAATCAGGATGTACAGCTTCGCGGGCTGGGCCGCGGCCAGAACGTCCAGCGGCACCTCCTCGCCGCGGTCCGGACTGGTGACGGTGGTGCGGTTGACGACGGTGTTCGGGCTGATGCCCTCATAGCCGCAGACCAGCGCACCACCCACATCAATGTTGTATTCGTTCACGCAGAAGCCCGCGGTCAGCGAATCGCCGAGGAAGGCGGCATCCGCAAACCAGCTTGTGTCCACACGGCCAAACGCCGGCAGCGCGGCGGGGGCGGCGGGCAGCGCCGTGTAGGTATAGCCCGTGTCGGCGCTCTGGCGCTGCGGGCCGACGGTGCCCCAGTTCAGGGCCTGTGCCGTGCCTGTGCTGCCGTTGCTGCCCGCGTAGGGCACGGGGGCCACAAGGCGCGTGTTGGCGGGGGCATCGGAGGTGAGCGGCGCGTCCGCACCCTTAGCGGGCAGCAGCGCCGTGATGACGCCCGACACGACCAGAATGCCGCATGCCGTACCGATCAGCGCCAGCTGACGGAGTCTGCGGCGCTTTGCCCGCGCACGGCGGGCGGCGGCGCGGCGCTGCTCCTGCGTGGAGGTGCGGCGCGGCGGCGTCTGCGGCTGGTCGGGCACCGCCCAGCCATTCTCCACATGGTACTGTATATTTGTGCGCGGGCGCTGGGGCCCGCGGTCATTCGGGGTCGGCATGGCACAGCCCCCTTTCGTTAGGATTTGTTAGGATTTGTAAGGACGGCAAATCTTAGGCATTGTAAATCAGTATTGATTATAGCACAAACCTTTTATAAATAACAGTAGGTGCAGGCAAGTTTTTACCTCTTGCTAAATGATATAAACCTATGTATAATAGTAAGATAATCAAAGCGAGCGTACCTATAGCCTTGCAGCGGGTCGATGCAGGCATCGGCCCCTACAACAACGTGACGCTTACTAATTTTGGGGTGTAATCATGGCAGACGAAAAATTTTCCAACTTCCTGACGGATATTATCGATGCCGACCTCGCCGAGGGCAAGGTCGATGTCGTGCATACCCGTTTCCCGCCGGAGCCGAACGGCTACCTGCATATCGGCTCCGCCAAGGCGATCTTCATCAACTACACGATCGCCAAACACTACGGCGGCCTGTTCAACCTGCGCTTTGACGACACGAACCCCGCCCGCGAGGGTGACGAGTACGTGCAGAGCATCCTGCAGGACCTGAAATGGCTGGGTGCCGAGCCGAACGGCGGCATTTTCTACGGCAGCGACTATTTTGAGCGCTGCTATGAGTACGCCGAGCAGCTCATCAAGGAGGGCAAGGCCTACGTGGATGACCTGACCCGCGAGGAAATGCAGGAGTACCGCGGCAACGACGCCGGCAAGCCCAGCCGCCCGAGCCCCTACCGTGACCGCACGCCGGAGGAGAACCTTGACCTGTTCCGCCGTATGCGCGCGGGTGAGTTTGCCGACGGCGAAAAAACGCTGCGCGCCAAGATCGACCTGGCCAGCCCGAACATGAACATGCGCGACCCGACCATCTACCGCATCAAGCATGTCGAGCATCACCGCCAGGGCGACAAGTGGTGCATCTACCCGATGTACGACTTTGCGCACCCCATTCAGGACGCCATTGAGGGCATCACCTTCAGCCTGTGCAGCCTTGAGTTTGAGAACCACCGCCCGCTGTATGAGTGGGTCATCACGAACCTGTTCGGCAAAGAATTCCCGAAGCAGCGCGAGTTTGCCCGCCTGAACGTGACGAACACCGTCATGAGCAAGCGTTACCTGCGCGAGCTGGTCGAGAAGAACATCGTGGACGGCTGGGACGACCCCCGTATGCCGACCCTGTCCGGCCTGCGCCGCCGCGGCTACACGCCGACGAGCATCTTCACCTTCGTGAAAGAGGCCGGCATCTCCAAGGCTGACAACCTCGTGGATATGCGCCAGCTGGAGGCCGTGCTGCGCGCCGAGCTGGAGCTGAACGCCCAGCGCCGCGTGGCCGTGCTGGAGCCTGTCAAGCTGATCATCGACAACTATCCCGCCGACCAGTGCGAGTATTTTGACCTGCCCAACAACCCGAACCGCGACGTCAACGACACGACGACCCGCAAGGTCGCCTTCACGAAGGAGCTGTGGATCGAGAACAGCGACTTCTTTGAGGTGCCGCCGCCGAAATTCAAGCGCCTGACGCTTGGCAGCGAGGTCCGCCTGATGGGCGCGTATCTGGTGCGCTGCACCGGCGTGGACAAGGACGAGAACGGCAGGGTCGTGGCCATCCACGCCGAGGCCGACCTCGAGACCCGCAACGGCAACCCCGCCGATGGCCGCAAGGTGCGCGGCACGATCCACTGGGTCAGCTGCGCCCACTGCCTGGACGCCGAGGTCGAGCTGTATGATAAGCTGTTCACCGAGGCCAACATGAACAGCATCCCCGACGACGCGGATTTCAAGGATTACCTGAATCCCGACAGCGTCAAGGTGCTGCAGGGTGCGAAGCTCGAGGAGAGCCTGAAGGACGCCAAGCCCGGTGACCGCTTCCAGTTCGTGCGCAACGGGTATTTTACCCCGGACAGCAAGCATGAGGGCGTGTACAATCGAATCGTCACGCTGAAGGACAGCTTTAAGCTGTAATTTGCAAAAAATGACCCCCATCGGATGTTGCTCCGATGGGGGTTTTGCTGTAGGGGGCGGCGTCCCCGACGCCCCGCGACAGGGTGAGGTCACCCCGCCCTACGTATTGTTTGTAAGGGGGATGTAGGGCGGCCTGCCCTCAGGCCGCCGCGGAGGGGTCAAGACCCCTCCCTGCAAAGCCATCCTTAAAGGGGCGGCAACGCAAGCCTGCGGGCCGGGCATGCCCGGCCCCTACAGGTGCGGCGGCAATTTACGCGGCATCACCCTGCCTGCTTTTTCTCCCACTTTTCCGCGCACCGCTGCATCCAGCCGCCCTTGACGTAGTACAGAATAAACAGCGCGGACGCGAGGGACCAGGTGATGGGATAGCTCATCTCCACCGTGGCGACCTCGTGGCGGATGGGCACGGCGATGAACAGCCAGAGCATCCGCAGACCGCAGACAAAGAACACGGTGATCAGCGTCGGCACGCGGACATCCCCGCAGCCGCGCAGCGCACCGGCCAGCACCTCAATGCATACGTAGGTGATGTAGACCGGCGTCAGGACGTGCATCATGCCGACACCGACGGCGACCACCGCGTCGTCCTGGCTGAACAGGCGGAACAGCACCTCCGCCAGATTGTAAAATGTAAAGCTGATGACCAGCGTCGTGCACGCGGCCATTGCCAGACAGACCCGCACGCCGCGGCGCACGCGGTCATACTGCCGTGCGCCGAAGTTCTGCCCCGCAAACGTCGTGATGGCGATGCCCAGCGAGTTGATCGTCATCCAGAACAAAAAGTCGATCTTGCCGTAGACGCCCCACGCCGCAATCGTGCTGGTGCCGAAGCTGTTCATGCTGCTCTGGATGAACATATTGCTGATGTTGTACATGGCGCTTTGGGCGGCGGCGGGCACGCCGATGGTGCAGATGGCCGCGAAAACGTCGCCGTGCAGCCGCAGCTTTTCGGTGCGGATGTGCCACGGCATCCCCTGAGAGCCGACGATGCAGCGCAGCGTCAGCACCGCGCTGGCCACCTGACTGAGCACCGTCGCCAGCGCCGCGCCCATGACGCCCCAGCCGAACACCGCAATGAACACGACGTCCAGCACAATGTTGACGAGCGACGCCGCGATCAGAAAGTACAGCGGACGCTTGGAATCGCCGATGGCACGCAGGATATTGGTGCCCATGTTGTAGAGCATCTGCGGGATCATGCCCAGAAAGTAGATGCGCAGATACAGCGCTGCGTCGGGCAAAATCTCGTCCGGCGTGCCCAGCAGACGCATTATCGGCGCGGCGGTCACAAGGCCCAGCACGGTCAGCAGCGCGCCAACGGCAGCGCTCAGCACCAGCGCCGTGTGCACCTGCCTGTCCACGGCATCGGGGTCATGTGCGCCCCAGCTCTGGGCAATGACGACGCCCGCGCCGCTGCAAAGCCCGACGAACAGGCCCACCAGCAGGTTGACGAAGGGCCCTGTTGCGCCCACCGCGGCCAGCGCGTTTGTGCCCACAAAGTTACCGACGATCAGGGTGTCCGCCGTGTTGTACAGCTGCTGGAACAGCGTGCCGAACCAGATGGGCAGAAAGAACAGGAGCAGCTGTTTGGGGATGCTGCCCGTCAGAATATCCGTTTGTTTGACGCTTTTCATAGAATTTCTCTCACTTTTCTGTTTCTCGCAACCACATTTTATGCTATAATGGCCCTAATGTAAAGAGGTGATTTTTGTGGGTCTTTATTGGGAGCCCTGTCCCGGCGGTGCGCGGCTGCTGCGGCTGCTGGGCGACACCCCCTGCCCCGCTGTGCCGGGCACAATTGAGGGGCTGCCCGTTGCGGAGTTGGGGGCGTACTGCTTTGCGGACAGGCCGGTCAGGCCCGGGGCCCGGCGCACCGGGGACGACACGCATGAGATCACCGGCAATTTTGTGGAGGAGGTCACCCTGCCCGACACCGTGCGGGTGCTGGACAGCGCGGCGTTTTACAACTGCCGCAGGCTGCGCCGGGTCACGCTGGGGCCCGGGGTCGAGGGGTTTGGCAGCGATTTATTTACGAACTGCCGCCAATTGCAGACCTTCCGCCTGCGGGCTGCCGCCGATGCCCCGACGGGCTTAAAAAAGCTGCTGGGGGCCGTCAGCGCGGACATTACGGTGGAATTGGACGGTGCGCAGCTGTTTTACCCCGAGTATTCGGAGTTTCTGGACGAGAACACGCCCGCGCATATCTTCAACCACAGCATTGAGGGCGAGGGCTACCGGATGCGGCAGTGCTTCACGCCCGGCGGCGCGGTGGATTACGCCGCGTTTGATGCGTCGTTTGCGCAGGCCTGCGTCGGCGAGAGTGAGGACAAGCTCTGCCGGTTAGCACTCGGGCGGCTTGTGCAGCCGTTTGGACTGGGTGACGACGCCCGCGCGGACTACGAGCTTTACCTGACCGCCCACCCGGAGGCAGCGTTCCGGCGTGCTATTGATGACCGGGACGAGGCCGCTCTGCGGCTGCTGGTGGGGCTGAGCCTGCCGACAGCAGACGCCGCGGTCTATTGCGCCCGCGTCGGGTGGAGCGCCGGGGCGGCGGTGCTGTTAGGCAGGGCCAAGCGAGCGAAAAAAACGTATGATTTTGACGATTTGTAGACCATAAGCGGGTGGCAGCGCAAGGCCCGTCAAAGCCCCTCAGGCCTCGCAGGCTCGGCCAGCTCCCCACATAGCGGGGAGCCTTTTGCGCGGGCAAAGCCCGCGAGGAAAGCCGCCCCATCAGGGGAGGTGGCCGCGAAGCAGGCCGGAGGGGTTCAGCCCGTTGCCGGGCAGCCACGTAAGCCCGCGGGCCGGGCATGCCCGGCCCCTACATACAGTCATGGAAGAAGGTGTCCACTATAGCCAAACATATCCAAACCCAATCGGAATGGGAACAGACGATGGCCCGCCGGGTCATGGAGCAGCTGCGGGGGGAGCTGTACCTTGACCAGCGCTACTTAACGGCAGCGCTCGGTGCACTGCCCGCGGCCCCGCGGGAAAGCGGCGGCAGCTTTGCCACCGACGGCGGGGCACTCTACTACCCCACCGCATGGCTGCTGGACACCTACCGCAGGAACCGGCGGTACCTGCCCCGGGCCTACCTGCACAGCCTGTTCCACTGCATCTTCCGGCATCTCTGGCTGCGGGACAGGCGCGACCCCGACCTGTGGGGGCTTGCCTGTGACATTGCCGTGGAGGCCACGCTGGACACCCTGAACACCCCCGCCACGAAGCGCCCCGTCGGCTGGGTGCGGCAGCAATGCTACACACAGCTGCGCGAAAAGTGCAAATTTTTAGCGGCAGGCCCCATCTACCGCGTCTTAGCACAGACCGACGCGGAGACCTTAAACAAGTGGCAGCGGGAATTTTACACCGACAGCCACCGCCTCTGGCCCGCTGACCCGGACAGCCCCGCCGCCCAGATGCGCGGCAAACAGTGGGAGAACCTGGGCCGCCAGACGGAGCTGAGCATGGAGGAAAGCGGCCGACGCGCCGGGCAGGACACCGCCGCGCAAGCTCTGCAGGCGCAGGTGCAGGCCGGGCGCAGCCGCCGCACCTACCGGGATTTCCTGCGCCGGTTCGCCGTCTGGCATGAGGAGCCGCACCTCGACCCCGAGGAATTCGACCTCGGCTTTTACAGCTACGGCCTGCGCACCTACGGCAACCTGCCGCTGATAGAGCCGCTGGAAAGCCGCGAGGTGAAGAAAATACGCGACTTCGTCATTGTGGTGGACACCAGCGAATCCACGGCGGGCGAGCTGGTCAAGGCGTTCTTAAAAGAGACGTTCACCTTATTAAAAAGTCAAGACAGCTTTTTCCGGCAGTGCCGCATTTTGGTCATGCAGGCGGACAACGCTGTGCGGGATGAGGTCTGGCTGAACGATCTGGACGCACTGGACCGCTATACGGCGCAGTTCACGCTGGTGGGCGGCGGCGGAACGGACTTCCGCCCCGCGTTTGCCCGCATTGCGCAGCTGCGGCAGGACGGTGTGCTGCGGGATCTGCAGGGCGTGCTGTATTTTACCGACGGCAAGGGCATCTACCCCGCCAAACGCCCGCCGTTTGAGACGGCGTTCCTGTTTTTGGAGGACGGCACCCCGCCGCCCAACGTGCCGCCCTGGGCCATGCGCCTGGTCTTACAGCCTGAAGAATTTGACCCGAAAGGACGATGAGCCATGGATATTCAACGTGCCAAAGAGGAAATCAAGCGCGCCGTGCAGGCGTACCTTGCCACGGACGACATTGGCCGCCCGCTGATCCCCGCCGTGCGGCAGCGCCCCATTCTGCTGATGGGCCCGCCGGGCGTCGGCAAGACCCAGATCATGGAGCAGATCGCGCAGGAGTGCGACATTGCACTGGTGGCCTACACCATCACCCACCACACCCGCCAGAGCGCCGTCGGCCTGCCGTTCATCCGGGAGCGGAACTACGGCGGGCACACCCGCAGCGTGACCGAGTACACGATGAGCGAGATCATCGCCAGCGTCTACGCCGCCATGGAGCGCACCGGCAAGAAAAACGGCATCCTGTTCATCGACGAGATCAACTGCGTCAGCGAGACGCTGGCCCCCACGATGCTGCAATTTTTGCAGTGCAAGACCTTCGGCAACCAGGCTGTGCCGGGCGGCTGGGTCATTGTGGCCGCGGGCAATCCGCCGGAGTACAACAAGAGCGTGCGGGAGTTTGACCTTGTCACGCTGGACCGCGTGCGGCGCATCGACATCGAGCCGAAGCTGAGCGTCTGGCAGGACTACGCCCGCGCCCACCGGCTGCACCCCGCCGTGACGGCCTACTTGGAGCTGCGCCCGCAGCATTTTTACAAAATCGAAAACGATGTGGACGGTGTGCAGTTCGTGACCGCCCGCGGGTGGGAGGACCTGTCCGCCTATTTACAGGCCGCGGACAGGCTGGCGCTGCCCGTGGACGAGGGGGTCATCGGGCAGTATCTGCGCCACCCCGAGGTCGCGCGGGATTTTGCGGCCTACTGGGTGCTCTACCGCAAGTACCACGAGGATTACGGCGTCGAGGATATTTTGCAGGGCAAGCCCTATGACGCCGTCATTGCACGGGCGATGGACGCGAGCTTTGACGAGCGCATCAGTCTGGTCAGCCTGCTGCTGGCGGGCCTGAACACCCGCTTTGCCGACGCCCGCGCCACGGGTGCGGTGACGGATGCCTGCTACCAGCAGCTGCGCAGCTTCAAGCGGACGCTGTCCCAGCAGCCCGACGCCGACCCTGCCGACCTGTTTGCCGAGCGGTGCGACGCCTACCGCGCCAAGCTGGAGGCCGACAAGACCGCCGGGGCGCTGCTGCCCGACGAGGCCGCGGCCCGCACCCGCACGCTGGCGCTGCTGACCGCGTGGAGCCGCAGCCTTGACAACGGTCTGGACGCCGACGAGGCGTTTGACACGGTGCGCGGCGCGTTCAACACCCAGGTGCAGCGCCGCGAGGAAGCGGTCTCCGCCGCCAGCAACGCGCTGGAATTTGCCTTTGACTTTATGGAGCAGGCGTTCGAGGACGGGCAGGAGATGGTCGTCTTCGTCAACGAGCTGGCACTCGGCCCCGACTCCGCGCCGTTTCTGGCCGAAAACGACTGCGAGCGGTTTGAGCAGTACAGCGAGAAGCTGCTTCTCCACGGCGGCGAGGATGAGCTGCTGGCGGAATTGCAGCGGGATGATGTGCGGGCGGAGGAGCATTCGGCGGAGTTTTGATGTTCACGATGCCCTGTAGGGGCCGGGCATGCCCGGCCCGCGCGTGAAAGGCAAGCGTTCGTCCGCCGTACAGTTGCGGGCCGCACATGTGCGGCCCCTACAAAGCGGCAGCTTGTTGGCTGTTCGCCTATTTGAAAAAGTATCACTTCTCATTATATTCTTTACTCTTTTGCGGAATTTTGTTATAATGGCAGTATTCCGTTTATCATCGGACATTTTGAGGGGGTCATTTTATGAAAGCAGTCATCACGGTCATCGGGCGGGACACGGTGGGTGTCGTTGCCAAGGTCAGCGCGGTGTGCGCCGAGCTGAACATCAACATTGAGGACGTTTCCCAGTCCATCATGCAGGATATGTTCTGCATGATCATGCTGGTCGATCTGAGCAAGGCGAACGCCGGGGCCGCCGAGGTCCGGGACCGCTTTGCGGCATTGGGCAAAGAGATGAAGATGCAGGTCACCGTGACCCGGCAGGAAGTCTTTGATGCCATGCACACCATTTAAGGGGGCTGCCACATGAGAATCATCAACAGCCGCGACATTATGGAGACCATTGAGATGCTGACCGCCGAGAACCTCGACGTGCGCACCGTCACAATGGGCATCAGCCTGCTGGACTGCATCGACCCGGATGCAGACAAGGCGTGCGAGAAAATCTACAACAAGATCACCCGTCTGGCGGGCAATTTGGTCTCCGTCGTGGACGGCATCAGCGCCGAATACGGCATTCCCATCGTCAACAAGCGCATCAGCGTCACGCCCATTGCGATGCTGCTGGGCGCCGCGCCCGACGCCGACCCCGTGCAGTACGCCAAAACGCTGGACCGCGCGGCCAAGGCCGTGGGGGTCAACTTCATCGGCGGCTTCGGTGCGCTGGTACACAAGGGCTTTTCCGCGGGCGATAAGCGGCTGATCGCTGCCATCCCCCGCGCACTGGCCGAGACCGATATTGTCTGCTCCAGCGTCAATATCGGCTCGACGAAATCGGGCATCAACATGGACGCCGTCAAGCTGATGGGCGAGGTCGTGCGCGAGACCGCCGAGCTGACGAAGGACAACATGTGCATGGGCGACGCAAAGCTCGTCGTGTTCTGCAACGCGCCCGAGGACAACCCGTTCATGGCGGGCGCGTTCCACGGCGCGGGCGAGCCGGACTGTGAGATCCACGTCGGCGTCTCCGGCCCCGGTGCGGTGCGCGCCGCGCTGGCCAAGCTGCCGAAGGACGCCCCGATGGACGAGGTGGCCGAGCTGGTCAAGCGCACGGCATTCAAGATCACCCGCCTGGGCCAGCTGGTAGCGAACCTCGCCAGTGAGCGCCTCGGCGTGCCCGCGGGCATCATTGACCTATCGCTGGCCCCGACGCCCGCGATTGGCGACAGTGTTGCGAACATTCTGGAGGAGATGGGCCTTGAGAGCTGCGGCTGCTGCGGCACAACGGCCTGCCTGGCCCTGCTGAACGACGCGGTCAAGAAGGGCGGCGTCATGGCGTCCAACCACGTCGGCGGCCTGTCCGGCGCGTTCATCCCCGTGTCGGAGGATGACGGCATGATCAACGCCGCCAACTGCGGCAGCCTGACGCTGGAAAAGCTCGAGGCCATGACCGCGGTCTGCTCCGTCGGCATCGACATGGTCGTCATCCCGGGCGACACGAGCGCCGAGGTCATCAGCGGCCTGATCGCGGACGAGGCCGCCATCGGCATGGTGAACAGCAAGACCACCGCCGTGCGCGTCATCCCCGCCATCGGCCACAAGGCCGGCGACGTGCTGGACTTCGGCGGCCTGCTGGGCCACGCGCCGATCATGCCCATCAGCCGGTACAGCCCCGCGGTCATGATCCACCGCGGCGGCCGCATCCCCGCCCCGATGCAGGCATTGAAGAACTGAGCGCGTTTTTGGGGGACGGGTGTACTTTTCTTATAAGAAAAGTACCAAAAGAATTTTAAACAAATAATAAAATGCCCCACCACCTGTTCGCCGCAGAGTATCACGGCAAACAGGCAGTGGGGTTATTATTTTTAGCCGGCGCTAAACGGGATTTGACCTGTCACAGAAATATAGCCAATGTAGCCGCTTGCATGTATCACAGCTGTGTGGCTGCCACTGCTGCCCGACAAGGAACACGACCCATTTTTTGCACTTCCGTAGTTCGACACGCCATAGGATTTGATTCGCTCATAGGTAAAGCTACCCGGGTTTCCGGTAACGCTGAACACTCTCGCATTCAAATATCCCTTTACGATCGTGTTATCGCTTGTATTGAGATTCGTTAAAATGCCGTTTGATTCTTGCTGAACATCTTCCCGGATGCTTCGAAGAGAAACCCCCGGCAGTTTCTCATTGAAATCCTCTATCCCGAGTTTTTCAACAAGTTCCCCACCTTGGTTGTTTTTCATTTCATGTTCTACTCTTTCTTTGAACGCCTCTTTGTCCAGTTGTAACGCGTCCAAATAGTCTGCTTTCTCCGCAAACGGTCCGACGCCCAAATTGTATGCCGTGTGTTTTTCGGCATTTATTTCATCCAGTGCCGCCATGGCCTCTTCTGCGCTGTTGATATACACGTCGGCTGCCCGTTTCTCATTGAGTTTCTTTCTTTCGGTTGCCTTTCCAAAGTCTGCCTGAAACTGTGTTTCAACGGCGTTCGCCGTCAATCCGCTTTCTTTTGCCATATCCCAGATATACGCCTTGTATTCTTCCGTATCCGGGATTACGATATGGTATTCTTCTATTGCCGTTTCCACAATTTTGTTGCACTGTTCCCTTGTCAGCGCCGCACCGCCGCTCGTTTCTTCGGCACTTGCCGTAACCGAGAGCGTGGAAAAGCACATTGCCATAGCGCAGACAGCACAAAGAGTTTTGATCTTTTTCATAACAGTATCCTTTCTTTTGTAGGTGGATTTATCGCGTACTATTTTGTCGCGGTGCCCGAAACCGTTTCACTGGTTCCGTTTGTATAAGTAAATGTTGCCGCATATTCCAGCTTATAGCTTTTTCCGCTTTTGGTCGCATATGTTCCTGTTGCCACACATCGATTTCCTTGGCTACTATTTGTGCAACTTGCAACACTATGCCAAATACCAAATAAACCGCTCTCATACAAAGTACCTGACACTGAAACGCTCTTCACACTTGACGATGCATATGCCGTCACAGTGTAACTTCCCGTGGAAATACTTCCCTGCACATACCCATCACCTATCATTCTGTCCGGCTGCCCGGCAGCATATACCGGGCATAGCGTGCTCCAGAGAAGTACCATTGCCAGCAATAATGCAATCAAACATTTTTTCTTCATTGATTCGACCTCCTTTTTAAGTCTATCTATACAACGGCTCTTTTCATCATTCTGTGACAGCTTTTTTCATTTTTCCTATTTGCCGAAAAAAAGAGGGACATTTTATGCAAAACTGCCAAATATCCCTCTTATTTCATGCAATATTTTCCGCCACACGCCGCAATTCTTCCAGTGTTATATTTCCTGTCACTGTATATGCCATACCGTTTTCTTCCCAGAACAGGTAATAACTTTTTGTTCCATCAAAATTACGGCTTGTTCCCAATGTAGCCGGATTTTCCTTGACTTTTGTCTTTTCGTAGACTGTATGCTCGTTATCCATAATTTCTTCAGAACCGCCCTGCCGCACCACATAACAGGTCACACTGTAGGACTGCCCCTTTTCTGTGTTCTCATACACATGGAACACCCTTTCCTCTGTATCGAGGATTTGTTCTTGATCCAGCACAAACCCCTGCGGAATATAATTTTCAGTCAACTCTTCCGGAAGTGCCGTCCGCGGGGTTCCCTCAACCATATAAGTTAGTCGCAATTCTTGCGGCAAAAAGCGCAAGACCGCTGTATAAATTGTGTGCCGCAATTCCGCACTGGCCGCATACAAGCCGATTGTCATTGTAATCAACACCAGCAAAACTGCCACTGTGGCTTTTCTTCGGCGTTTTTTGTGTTCCTGTTTTTGGAGAGTCTCATAGATTCTTTCGTCCCATCGCGTTGTTTGTGGATAGAGGGATTTCAATTCTTCCGGCGATGGCATCGTTTCCAATTCGCGCTCCATCTGTGCGTACAGCGCCATTTGCAAGGCTGCATCAAAAGAAATTTTTGCGTTATTCTTTTCCATCGTGCAGTTTCCTCCACAAAATTATTCGTCCTCTCACAATCCGCTGCCGAACTGTACTCTCTGTCAAATCAAGCGCCGATGCAATTTCGGCGTTTCCGTAGCCGAGGGCTTTCAGCTGCAACGGCTCGCGGTACAGCAGCGGCAATTCCTGCACCAGCTGCATAAGCCGCTGCGCAACCTCTGCGCCGATTAACACATCTTCCGGCAGGGGGGCATCATCCGCAAAATTTTCATATTCAGTGCCGTCCCCGTCCTCTGCTGCGCCTTTTCGTTTCCGCAGCATATCGATTGCGCGGCTTTTTGTGCATATTACAAGGTAAGCCGCCATTTTATGCTTATCTTCCCGATACACCCGTGTAAAATTTTGGGCCAAATGCAAAAAGACTTCCTGCAACACATCTTCCGCCAGATAGCTGTCCTGCACGATTTGATAGGCTGTGTGGTACACAAGCCGTTTACAGCGCTCATAAACCTGCACAAACTGTGTTTCATAGGTGCTGTCGTCCATCGCAGCCAGATATAGTCCCAGCATTTGGTTTTCTCCTTTAGCACTGTCCTTCAGGTTGATTATATACAGATTAGCTTTCTCTTGCAAGGTATTTTTGCATAATGCGGCGGTTGGGTGGGCATACTCCCCCGTAAGGAGGGATCATCCATGTCTTGTTTCAAAAAGGTTTTGCTTCTGCTTTCCATTGTCGGCGGCATCAACTGGGGCATTTATGGCATCTGGGGGTTCAACGCTGTAGGGTGGCTGCTGGGCGGCAGCATGAGCTGGCTGTCCCGCACCGTGTTCATCATCGTGGGGCTGTCGTCGCTCTGCCTGATCCCCGGGCTGTTTATGGCCGACCCCAAAGCAGCAGAATAAAAGGGGGAAGGCTTCTGCCAATGGCGAGGCTCTCTCCCCCACCGCCTGCGGGCGGAGCCCTTCGGGCCCGGACCCCTCTGTCGCTGGCGCGACATCTCCCCACACTGTGGGGAGTCACCCTCGCAGAGGGGGCCAAGAAACAGCGGGTGCCGCACGGGCACCCGCTGTTTTTTATAAAATCTGCTGCATTTCCAGCTTGCTGCGGCGGGTGTTCATGCCGACGCTGAGCACAATGCCGACGCAGAGATACATCATAACGACGCTTGACCCGCCTGCCGAGAAGAACGGCAGCGTCACGCCGATGACCGGCAGCACCTGCAAATTCATGCCTATGTTTATCACACACTGCAAAAACAGCGCCGCAAAGATGCCGACGCAGATATTGCAGCCCAGCGCGTCGGGGCATTGCAGACCGGTGCGCAGTGTGCGCAGGCAGAGCGCAAACAGCAGCAACAGCACCGCCGCCGCGCCCAGAAAGCCCAAAACGTTTGCCAGATACGCAAAAATAAAATCGTTCCAGGCGTTGGGCACAAAGATGTGCTCCCCGGAGAGCAGCCCCTGCCCCGTCAGCCCGCCGGTGCCAATGGCCATGGCCCCCTTGTTCTGCTGGTAGGTAATGTCCGCCAGCGCGGGGTCATCGGGGGTGAGCACGGCCAGGATGCGCTTGAACTGGTAGCCCTTCAAAATGCCGGGCCGCAGCGTCAGCAGCGCCGCGCCGCCGACCACACCCGCCGTCAGGCCGCCCGCCACCAGCCAGTGGGACAGCCCGCCCGCGTAGAGCATGACCAGCCCGATGCCCAGAAACACCAGCGCCGTGCCGTCGTCGCCCTGTACATGAATGGCCGCCGCAGGCAACGCAATATGCACAAAAAGCAGCAGCAGATTTTTGGGGCGGTTCACCTGCCCGCGCACCTGGCTCAAATGCAGCGCCAGCGTCAAAATAAAGCTGATTTTTGCCAGCTCGGCGGGCTGGAAGGTCATGCCGCCCACCCGGTACCAGCTGTAGTTGGACGTGCCGCCCGCGTCATAGCCAATCGTGACCAGGCCGGTGTTGACGTTGTGCAGAAACAGCGTCGGCAGCACCAGCCCCCACGCCACAACACCGTGCAGCGGCCACGCCCGGGCCAGCGCATGGTAATCCGCCGTGGAAAAGACGACGGCCAGCATCAGCCCCAACAGACTGGCGATGAGCTGCACCGACGCCTTGTTGTTGCTGCCAAGCTGCGTCTGCCCGATGGACAGCAGCACCACGACGCTGATTGCCGAGCACGCCGCACAGAGCAGCAGATAGACCACATCGACCCGGCGCAGATACCGGCGGATGAGCGGATACATGGGCAGGCTCCTTTCCTGATAGATGCCTTTATTATAGCGCATTTCGACGAATTTTGCCAAGTTACAGATTAAATTTTACAAATGCGGATTTCTGTACTATAATATATACGTGTGTGGCCGCGCCTTATGCGGCCCAAAACAAGGAGCTTGCTTATGCAGGAATTTGTGACCCATTCGCGGGAGGAAACCGTCGCCGTTGGCCGTGAGCTTGCCAAAACGCTGCCCGCCGGGGCGCTGATCGCGTTCACGGGCGGTCTGGGCGCTGGCAAGACCGCGTTCTGCCAGGGGCTGGCCGAGGGGCTGGGCTGCACCGACCCGGTATCCAGCCCGACGTTTGCCATCGTGAACTATTACCGCGGCCCGCGGCCCTTTGCGCATTTTGATTTATACCGCATCCACACCGAGGGCGACCTGGCCGCCGCCGGATTCTACGACTACCTCGACATGGGGGCCGTTGTCGCCTGCGAGTGGAGCGAGAACTGCGCGGAGCTGCTGGATTTAGAAAATCCCCTTCGCATCCACATTGAACGGGTGGACGAGACGACGCGGAAGATCACGATTGGGTAAAGCCTCTGCGGCTGTAGGGGTCGGCGTCCTCGACGACCCGGGAGCTGTGCGGCTGCCGCACGGTTGCGGCGGCATGAGGGCATGCCGCCCTACGCACTACTTTTCAACAGGATGTAGGGCGGGGTGCCCTCACCCCGCCGGGACCGTACCATCGCAACCCATTTACGGGCAATCGCAGTACACTCGCCCCTCATCCGCCCTCGGGCGGGGCCTCGGGCACCTTCAGTCTCCGCGCTAAAAGCCGCCTCTCCGGCGGTTGCGCTCCGACACGCGCCTGCGGGCGCAGCCCCAAGGGGGAAGGCTCTATACTCTATTACATTTTTAAACAGGTGATCCAATGAATATCCTAGCTGTAGATACCGCGGGCAAGACGGCGGCGGTGGCGGTGCTGCGGGACGATGTCCTGCTGTATGAGGCCCAGTGCAACAACGGCCTGACCCACAGCGAAACGCTGCTGCCGATGATCGACACCGCACTGAAGGCCGCCGGGCTGACCGTTGACGACCTCGACGTGATGGGCGTGACGAACGGCCCCGGCAGCTTTACCGGGCTGCGCATCGGGCTGGCCGTCGTCAAGGGGCTGGCCCTGCCCCGCCAGATCCCCTGCGCGGGCGTCTCCACGATGGCCGCGCTGGCCTACGGCCTGGCGGGCGAGGGTACCGTCATCGGTGCGCAGGACGCCCGCCGCGGGCAGGTCTACTGGGGCGCATTTGACCTGGCGGCCCATGACCGCCTGACCCCGGACACTGCCGCACCGGTCACGACGCTGGAAAATTTTGTCCAAACCTGCAAAAAACCTCTGTTTTTTGTTGGCGACGGCGCAACTTTGTGCTACAATACATATAAGAATGTTCCGGGCGTGGTCTGCGTGCCGCAGCCGATGCAGGTTTTGCGCGGTGCGGGCGTGGCACTGGCCGCCAGGGCCATGTGGGAGCGCGGCGAGTGTGTGCCGCCTGCCGCCCTGCTGCCTGACTACCACCGTTTGAGCCAGGCCGAGCGGGAGCGCGCGGAACGTGAAAAAACAGAGGGGAAACAAAATGAAGTTTGACAAACCGATTGCACTTGCTGCCGACCACGGCGGCTATGAGCTGAAGGAGGCCATCAAGGCCCATCTGGACGAGCTGGGCGTAGCCTACACCGACTTTGGCACCGATTCCACCGCCAGCGTGGACTACCCGGACTTTGCCGCCAAGGGCTGCAAGGCCGTGCAGGACGGCAGCTGCGCACTGGTCATCCTGT
>OGDN01001046.1_pt1 | contig 49949 bp, 30 predicted proteins | sample 1570271 | NCBI WGS metagenome assembly OGDN01 (sample SAMEA4384481, study PRJEB24528) | human gut metagenome | reverse complement strand
AAGGAGAAACTATGCCAATTCGCTCCGGCACCTCAGTTCCGGACTGCATCACCGCAGACGAAAATTTATTGGTAAAGTTGAAATTTCTCGGCTCCAGAAGTGTATTGGTGGTCAACGCCCCCAGAAAGGTGATGAAGGCAGGAACGAAAGAACGGGATGTAGTACAACTGCTAGCGCATAAAAAGGTATTGGAAAGCCGGAGCGAAATCGCGAAGTGATGTAGTACAGTGAAGACCTTATAAATCTTGTGTGATGCCGTTAAATGACTGTCTGGTGATACAGCAGCGGTTTCGCATAGGCTTGGAAATACTTGCGATACCGTAAATGCGAATTGGCAGCGCCGAGCGCCCCCGGAACGCAGTACTATTAAGGCGTCCGATAAGGTTTAAATAAGCGCCTCGAGCAAGTAGTACGGCGTATATCTTAAGGGCGCGTTAGGCGGCCGCGACAACCCCTCGGCCGTAGCGTGGAAAAGAGTATGCGGCAGGAATAACTTTCAGAGCGTCCGGGAGAGACGGAGTCGAGTGGTGGAAACCAACGAAAGAAAAGTCAGTACCAGAGTTCAAGGCGCCGCATGGCGCCGAAGAGACGCGCCGAAGGCGCGGGGTGTGTCTTTCTAGGAAAGACACGGAGGGGTGGAAGAGAAGAGAGAAGAGAGAAGGGCACAAGGGAATACCAGCAGGAGAAGAGGAGGACGAAAGAGTATCGGTGGAAAGCTTAGGGAAACCTGAGGCTTATTTTTTTTCGTGTATAGCTGATATGCTATTGTTACATAATATTTATCTTTTGCTTCCTTTCCCTGCTATATTCCTTGCTTTAGCGTCTGATGTAGTATTACATTCATCTCTCGTCACCTCTCCCAGGCTGCCGGCACCCCCCTCCAAACCCGCCGGCAAAAATTCTTAAATATTTTTTTGCAAAAACCCGTACATTTCTAAAATTATTTTTCATATTAACTGTGCAGACAAAACTGCAGAAAAATACATTTAACAAAAGGAGATAAAAAAATGACTAAATTAACAAAGAAACAGATAAACCGAATCGCTGCTGCTGCATTTGCGGCTGTTATGGCGACATCTATGACAATTCCGGCATTTGCTTCCGGAAACGTTTTAGCTAGTGAAGCTCCGAATGGAGTTTATTCAAGCACCGCAGGTAATTCCAGTCTGTATTCCGATTATCAGAACAACCAGGTTGGTTCAAGTGAAGGCAGCACTTCTTTCAGAATTCCTGAGTCTGGAAGCACTTCCCAGAGTGGCGGCGAAAGCTATGTGACTACATTTGATAAATTTGGTGAAAGCAGTGACCCGTCAGAAAATGTTGAACAGGACTCTTACGTATCCGTAATTCCTCCGGTTGATTATTATGACGGATATGATTACGATGCTGATTACAGTACAGGTGATGTAACAACAGAAGATGCGGATGATATGGCAGAAGAACCGGTTTCAGCTTCAACAGAAGCAAGCGCTGAAATTGTTGGTGAATGGTTTGGTGTGCTGGGAAGCAGCCCTGTAAACCTGACACTTGCCGGAGATTATACTTATTCCTTAAATTTACTTGATGTAGGAGAGACAACCTCCGGAGTATATACTACAAACGGAAATCAGGTTACACTCCAGCTTAACAATGGAATCGTTATGACGCTTGAAGTTGCTGCTGATGCAAAAACAATGACCGCTGTTGATTCCGTTGAGGGTACCCTTGCGAAAGCGTCAACTGCAAATACTGATGCTGTTGAAGACACAACAGCAGAAGATTCATTTGAAGGCGCATGGCAGGCAACTGATGCGGTTGTAACTTCAAAATTTGAAGTAACATTCCCTGGTATTGATGAGGGATATGGCTACCAGGAAAGTTCTAAGTCATATTCACTTGCAGATATTGACGATATTTCACATATGACTGTATACATCCAGGACGGAACGCTTGATTTTTATATCAACAAATGTGACGGCTCTTGTGTAAGCTTTGAGGGAATGAAGACAATGCTTGACGGCAATAAGCTGTATTTTGAAAATTCAGGAAACATGACAAAACTTCAGGGATATGTAAAAGACTGCGATGATGGCGCAGGCAAAGATATTGTATTTGAAACTGATGGAAAGGATATTACCTTCCACCTGACCGTAGAGTGTAATGATATGGAGCCGCTGGAATATGCAACTGACGATGTAATGCCGGAAACTCAGGAAGACACTTCTGCAGACGAATCTGTAAGCGCTGATGAAGTTCAGAACAACGGCGGATATATCGTCCAGTCTTTTGGATATCAGGACTAAAAAACAAAAAAAATAACAAAACATATATTGCAGGAGCAGGGCGAAAAACCCTGCTCTTTTATATTTCTGCCGGCTGCGAATTTCAGCATATTAAAAATGTCAATAAAAATAACCTCAAAAGAGGACTAAGAAAGGAATTAAAAATTATGAAAAAAACAAACAAGAAACTGATTAACCTGATGATGGCGGGAGTAATGGCTGCAGGCGTGGTGATGGCTCCAGTAAGCACCTTTGCTGTGGATACCAAGACATGCAATATCTGCGGACATAAGTTTGATACCTATGACGGTATTGTCAGCTCCTGGTACAGCAGAAAGGACGGCGTATCACGAAGGCTTGATATCTTTGAAGACGGCAGCTTTTCTATCGTGTATACATCATTTAAAGAATACACCGGGAAAAAGATTATCGGTGACTGGAACCGGTCAATGGATGGAGAAAACACCTTTGATTTGGTAGAGCGTGATGGTGATTTTATTCAGACCGTAAAGCTGTCTGATAATGGAAATTATCTGACAACTTACATTAATGGCGAAGAATACGTCTTTTATAAAGACAACGCCGAAATCAATATCCCTTTGGGAGCAGATGCCGATGCTGATGAAGAATCATTTGGCGGTACCTGGGTGACTGAGTATGAGGGATATAATATCCTGCTTACCGTAGAGGATGGCGATGTTAAGTTCAGCGTCCTTGAAAGTCCTGACAGTAATGCTGAAGCTTTCGGCCGGTCTTTCGTCAGAAGCGAAAGATATGGTTCAGATACAGCTTTCAAAAGATACTACTATGATTTTACAATCAGTGACCTTGAGGTTGGCTGGGAAAATATTCCGTGTCATATGTTTATGATGGAAAACGGGACAATCAGACTTGTTGCAGGAGATAAATTTAAAAGATATTTCCTGACTTTTGAAAAGATTTGATTCCAAGGCCTGCAGACTATGTCTGCAAGGCCTTTTTGTTTTGCTCTGATTCTGCATTTTATCTGTATATGAAAAAACCCGCAAAAAAATAAGGGGTTTTGGAAATTTCCGGCATATCAAATGCAACAAGAAAAAAATATGCCGAAAAAGGAGCGAAAAATAATGAATCAGAACAAAAAAATATACAAAACAGAAAGAGAAGGACAGATTGAATTTTTTGACAATTACGGTATCCCGTGGGAGGAAAATGACGGAGTGCTGGTGGAGAACTGCGACGGCGTGTATAACGGGGTGCTGTTTGAGTTTAAGCTTAACATTAATGACCTGAACAAGACACTGTTCCAGGCGGTGAAGTATCTGTCTCAGATGAGACTGAAGGGCGAGAGCGTGCCGGCGGTTATTATTTTGGTTGATTTAAATGCGAGAAAGGCTTATGTGTATCATTCAGAAGATTACCGGGATGATATCCAGAAAGTGTATGTTGGACCGGCCTCAAAGAATAACGCGGGGTTCTCAGCGAAACCTCCGGTTGATACATATGATTACAGTGACGATTACGAATCTGGTCTTCTAAGAACAAAACTGAAAAAAGAAAAAACTACAATAGAAAAATACATGGCCATTGATATTGATGAAAACTGCATTCTTGGCTGGGCTGAAAGATTTTACCGCGAAGTACCTAAAGCAAATAAGGGAGATTTCCTTGGTGATGAAAAGGGTACAGCAATTAAGATTGTCGGCGAAATCCGCGAGCCAAAACATTTTGCCGGGCTGATTAAACCATATACAGGAAAAACCAATAAGGCATTCAATCTGCAGATGGACTGCTTAAATGACAGGCTTTCCAAAAAAGACCTCGGGGCGTTCTACACTCATCCGGTATATGCAAAACTTGCAGCCAGAGAGCTGGTTCTGCCGGTAGCCAATGCTGCGATTAAAGCCGGTAAAAAAGATTATGTTATCCTGGACAGATGCGCCGGAACCGGAAATCTGGAGTCTGCACTGATTGGGCTGAAAGATGATAACGGAGATGAGCTTATTTCTCATTGCATTGTTTCAACTTATGAATATTGGGAATACAAAGTTCTTAATGAAAACATCGGAGACAAAGTAAGACATATTATCCCGTCTTCTGAAGCGAATGTTGAGTATTTTGGCGGCAAGGTGCTTAATGCCGATGCGATGAGCGAAGAATATATTAACAATAAGACAGTTAAGCAGTATCTGGATGATGAAGACTGTGCAGTGATTTTGTTTGAAAATCCACCGTATAGAGATGAAGTAAGTGATAACTCTGAAAATAGAGGGGCAAAAGTCAACCAGTCGTTTGTTTTCAAAGAATTATTTGATGAGCTGAAAAACCTTCGAAACAGTTCTATTGCAACAGCCCGAGACTTATCTAATCAATTTATTTATTCCGGAGCGAAACACTACCTGAGACAGGATACTGACAGTTATATTGTATTTTCTCCAATCAAATACTGGAAAACCATTGGGCTGATTGACTTAAGATTTGAGTCTGGTTTCTTATTCAACAGAAAAGAATTCCACGCCACAGAAAGCGCCATTTCATGCATATTATGGAGTAATAAGCCAGGAAATAGTGAATCTGTTACCCTGCGTAAGTATAGTATTTCCGATAATGAAGTTAAGGATAATGGTTCGTGCACTCATATTAAAACTTATGATTCTTTCTCCGAAAAGTATTTTGACTGCAATATTCGTGAAGATGATGAGGAATGTGGAGTTTTCTGTGAGGCAGATGGTACTGAAACTTCCGGAAGAAAATGTACTGGAAAATCTTACTACAATAAAGAAATAATCGCTTACATGAGAACTACAGCAATGGCTATCAATGCACAGCAACGATACCTTACAAGACAGAAAATCTTTAATGCTGCAGGATTCTATCTTCGCCGCAATACATATACGGAAAAATTGCCGATGTTTGTCGCAAAATTGCTTCCACAGGATTCCTGGGATGAAAAGGATGTATATTTTACAACCTCTGATGGCGGTGATGCATATACAAAAGACAGTGATTTCTTAAAGTCTTGCCTGCTTTATACCGTGCTTTCCAATCAGAACAAATGCCTGTCATTCCTCGGCAGCGATGGCCGCATGTATCAGAACGAGCTTTGCCTGGACAACAGCAGATATGAAAAAGCAAAAGAAGAAGTAACTCAGGGCGGAAAAGAAGTTGAATCTGACGCTGACGCTGATGCCGAAATGCTGAAGCTGCTCCCCGTTGCTTATCAGGATATGACAGCATATGGCGAGCTTGATGACGACGAAAAAGAACTACTCGAGCTTTGGAAAAAGATTCTCGGGGAAGCAAAACAGACTGAAAAATATAACCCTGAACTGAATTATGGTGTGTATCAGATTACGAAAGAGCTGAATACGTTCACAGAAGAAAAGAAGGGAAAAGGTAAAAAGAAAGTGTATGATTACCCGCAGCTGAACGGGGATTTAAATACACTGAGAACAAAACTGAAAGAGTATTATATCTCTCATGTCAAGAAGAAGATGTTTAAATATCAGCTGATTAAGTGATGTTAAACGAAGACAGACGAAGAACCTGGCTGCGAAGTTCGCAGCCAGGTTTTGTATTGCGGTAAATCTGGCATATTGTTTTTGATTTCTTAAGACAAGGAGGGAAAAGAAAATGAAAATGAACAAAGAAGAAAAACTGGCAAAGGCGATTGCCTTTGCAGCAGAAAAGCATGCAAATCAAAAACGTAAAGATGGAACACCTTATATTTTTCACCCGCTAGAGGTTGCCGAACTGCTAAAAAGATATGGTTACGATATTGATTACCAGGTAGCTGGAGTCCTTCACGATGTGCTAGAAGACACTGATGCAACTGACGAGGAAGTAAAAGCATTTGGCGAGGATATCTATGAGGCAGTAAAGCTTGTTACCAGGCCAAAAGGTGCAAATGAAGCTGAATATGTCAAAAATATTCTTGGAAACCGTATGGCCGCAGCAGTAAAAAATGCAGACAAGATTCATAATGTATGTGATATCATAACTACAAACGACAAAAATGCAATCTTGAACTACACAAAAAAAGCGGAAAAATATTACAAAGAAAAGTTCTCATATGCATTGGATAATGCAATCGGTAACGCGTTGTATATGAGTAAATTTTGTAATATTAAAAAAGAAGAGAGATGCCGCATTCCTGACTACACACTGGAAGAAATGAAACTCTACTCAGATAGGAGAAAAGAAGCAAGAGAGAAATCATATAGGCTTTACAAGACAAATAAAGATATACCGAACCTTGATAATCCAGAATTAAAGTTCGCAGTTGTTGAATGTGGTGGAGGAATAATTTGCTACTGCTATTTACCTGGTAAGACATCAGCTGTCGGTAAAACTTGGGAACTAACAGAAGGTGGATGGAAAGATAGACCAAATGATAATGGAAATATTTTTACATGTTTTGGATTTGATGTCGACAGGGTGACAAAAGAATATATTACAGAAACAATTGAGTATCTGTTTTCCAAAAACTGGTTTTATGACTTTGTTGAAAAAGAAAAAATTCTTTGTATCGCAGAATCTAAATGAGATTCTGCTTTTTTATTTTTGTCAATTTTTTTTTGAAAAAAATCATCCCGTTTTTTATTTTTTCGGCATACTAAATATGTAGAGGAAACCAAGTGGCGTGAAAGTTAACTATCGGCCTTTACTTGCCAGATAGAGAAATATCATCATGTCAAATAAGAACATTAGATATTGCAATTGTTCTGCATAACTCATATCTTTATCCTCCTTATCCGTTCTATACATACAGGAAGAGTCGAAACAGGTCCTGTATGTAATCAAACAGACAAGGAGGATTGCAAGAAAGGTTTTCAATGACAGAATTTTCGACAAGAAAAAATTTCTTATCGCCATACTTGGCTCCACTACATATCTAATAATATCAGACTATATCTAAGCAAACAACCAGAAAGTTTGTTCTATAGCTTCTACTATCTTTTCGTTTCCACCTATTTTTATCCCTCCATTCCTTTCTGCATACTAAAAGTATGAATGATTTGCTTGACAAATCACAAAAAAAAACACAAAGAAAGGAGATTCTAGTTATGAGTAGAATCATTAGAACAAGTTCAGGCGTTAAATTTCCATCAAAGGAGGACATCTTCCTTGATGAACAGGCAAAGATTGCCGCGTCCAAAAAGCTTTCAATGCTTGCAAGAGAGAAAAGAGAACAGGCAGAATTCGCAGAGAAATGCGTGTGTTACGCAATCCCTCCGGAATTTTATGGTATCGGCTGTCTTTCAGAGTTAGATGAGTATTTCATGCTTGTCGGCTTAGATGGAAAGAACGCAAAACTCCGTGGATATGACCGCAGCGGAAATGAAAGAAACATTGACGTGCAGTTTGAGGAAACTATGGACATGGTCGCACGTCAGACAAAGGCAGAGTTAAATGAGGTTTCTGCAAAAGCAATCATACTGTATGCAGATATTAAATCCTGCAGCGTTAAAAATGATGTCAGACGTGAATTGCGTCACATCATCCTGACCGCAGAGAATGCAAAAAAGCTGTATAATAACAGCATGACAGAAATTCTTGAAAACATGTACCTGCCATCATCTATGCTTCGCGCCGGATGGTATAGTGGAACCAATAAAAAGGTTCTTTATGAACTGGTTTCATACAGACTTGACGAGAATGGAAAAAACTTTATTCTTGAAAATGTATGTAAATCATCCATTGACCCAACCAGATTCAAAAAAGTATCCTTTGAAAATCTGAAAAGGGGTCTTGCGGTTTATGCTGCTGAGATGATGGATGCTGAAGCGTTAGAGCTTATTGACAACATGAAAGATGTTGACAGCTTCTGCTCTGAGGTATTAGTTCCTGTATCACGTGCAGTAAATGCAGCACATGTACAGCAGCTCTCATTTTTCTAACATAATCTGAAAACAGGCTCTTTTGAGTCTGTTTTTTTGTTTTTTGAAGATATTTTGCATATTGTAGTTGTTAAGTTTTTTGGAGCGAAAAACAAATACGGAAAATAAGGAGGAAAAAAGACGTGAAAAATAAAACTTTAACAATCATGATGTCTGTACTGGCAGGCATGACTGCACTTCCAATGCAGGCGATGCCAGTTTTTGCAGAATCAACAGAAATCAGAAATACAACCGAAGATGGTTCTTCTTTTGTGGGAGACTGGTCATGTGGGACATCTGGAAGCAAGACAATGACAATTAACGCTGATGGCACTTACACCGCAAAAAATGGAGACAAGGAAGAAAGCGGTAAATGGAAGATGCAGAACGGCGACCTGATGCTTGACAATGGCGCTACTGATGCTACGAGATGTACGCTGGATGGAGATATGATTAATGCGTATGTCGATGGAAGCGTAAGCGTGTACAGAAAAGGCGGAGTAATAAAACAGACCGAAAAAGAAAGTAAAGAAGAATATAAGGCAGTTGACGACGAAGCTCTGGACGAAGCCCTGACAGAGGCTTTGCTGGCAGGCCTGGCAGATGATAAATGTAGCAAGAGTACAGCTGAAGTTGTTGAGGCGAAAGAGGAGAATGTCGTTGGGGATTGGTACATGCTTTTCTTTGGTATGACATTAAAGATGACATTCAACGAAGACGGAACAGCAGCTATTTCAATGGGAAATTCCGAATCGGATGATTCCGGAAAATGGGAAATTAAAGACGGAAAAGTTGTGGTTTCTGGTACTAAAGAAGAAAAGGATGCAGAAACAGACGAAGCTGCTGATGAGACAAATGAAGGATATGAAACTGCTAACGAATCTACTGATAAGACAAGCGAAGGCGATGAGGCTTGGATTTTTGAGTATCACAGCGATGATACTATGACTGCTTCAATAGAAGGTATGAACGTTACAGCATCTAAAGATGCAAAAGCAATTGGAGCAACAGAACCGGCAGAGGTTAAGGAAGACGCAATTGAAGAAGATTTCTATGGTGTTTGGAAGGCTGATGAGATGGATGGCCTGTTTGGAGCCACAACAAGCGTTGAGAAATCGGGAAAAGGCAAGGACTTTATCAACATCAAGGAAGACGGCATTGCTGAAGCAACACTGGTAACTGATAAGAGTACGACAGAAGTTAAGGATATCCAGACAACATTTGCTGATGGAAAATTGGAGTTTGATATCACATCCGAGCAGATACAGGATTACCTAAAAGATGAAATGGATATTACATTTGATGCTTCCACAATGGGAGAAGGCGTCACAATGATTGATTCCGATACATCTGAGGAAGAAGAGGAAGACAAGTATCCTGACAATGATGGAATTTCTCATGCAGTATTAACTGTTCTTGCTGACGGAAGGCTGAAATGTGATTTCACTGAACACGCAAAAACAAAGAACTCCTCAATAAAGACCTCTTTCGTAATGTATCTTACGAAAGTGACTGAAGATGATGTAGAAGCAGCGAAGAACAGCGTTGGAAACGAAAATACAAAAAAAGCTGAAAAAGAAGCTGAACCTGTAGCGGAGACTGATGGAGATGTAGATGCCGAAGATGCAGAGGCGGAAGAATAAGAAAAATAGAAACTTCAGATAAGTTGTTTTGTCATTTGGCAAATTCCTCATATTGTATACGAAAACCAAAACAAGAAAGGAGTCTACAATATGACAAGATATGGTATTAAAATCACATATTCTAATGGAGACTATGAAGACAGCCTGTATGGAAATTTTGCTTCTAAAGAGGAAGCGTTTAAAGAAATTTGCGTTCTTGCAGCAAAAGAAGTATATGCCCAGAATGAGGATTTCGATGAGCTGAAAACCTGTTCCGTGTATTTCAACGCATACGAATATAAGGTTGATTTGCTTTACGATGTAGATGATACATGGTGCTATTATCGCGTGCAGGAGCTTCACGATGCTGAAAGAAGTGATGACCGCATCAGGAGCATAGACGAAGAATTTGTGATGTGATTTTTTTCTCTACCCTTTTGGGTAGAGATTTTTTATTATTTTTTTTGTAAAAACCGTCTGATATTGAATTTTTTTAGCATATTAAGCATGGAGAGGATTGGGCGAATATATTAATTAACGGCCTTTACTAACCGAATATAGGAATACTATCAGCATAAACAAGAACTTCAAGTATTCTAGGAACATTGCATATTCCATATGTAAACACCTCCTTGCCTGGTCTATACATACACTTGTAATAATGCTCCAGTGTATGTAAGTGACCAGACAAGTGGCAGAAAAAACGCCCAACCCTCTCCATATCTAATTATATTAACAAAAAACTGAGTTGTGCTCAATCCGAAAGTTTGTTCTATACAAAAAAGACCTGTAATTATTCGTAGTTCTTTTTTTTGTCAGCACCATCATCCGTCATATTAATTTTGTAAACAAAAAAATCTCAAAACAAGAAAGGAAGATGAGACTATGTATTACAAAACATTAAACATTACAACAATCGAGTAAGAAAGAAGACACCTGCAAAAAACAGAAGACAAAGACCTGCAAAGATATCGCCTTAACACATTTGATGGATTTGTCGAATACTGGGGTATTGAATACTTTTTCAATCCTGATTTTAAATGGGATTTGCCTTCAATCTGCGATAAGCTGCCCGGGTTAGACTCACTTCTCGACCATTCCACAGCTTTTGTCGACGAGGATGGTAACTGCTTTTTACTGCTGCAGCCGTATGGCGGTGACCCGGAAGCATTTTGTACAAACAACGATATCTCAGAATATATTTCATATGATAACGACGCATATCATCACAATGAGGCTCATTGCGTAATTATATCTGGAGATTTCCTGACTTACGTCGATAGATGTATTCCGGAAGGAGAGACATGGATTAGCAGAACGCCAGATGCTTCGTCAGAAGATGCAATAACAACAATTGATGATGTAATGTAGCCTTTAGAGAGCGATTTTTCGCTCTCTTTTTTTTGCTGTAAAAATACAAAAAAATTCGCATAAAAAATACTTTTTCTAAAAAATTTCAGCATATTAATTATACAACAACAAAAGAGCGGCGAAAACGCCGCATAAAAAACCTGACAGGAGGAAAAAATATGAGATTAAAAATTACAGGAAAGAATATCACATTAACAGAAGGAATTAAAAGTGCTGTTAAAGATAAAATCAAAAAAATTAAAAAACTGGTAGGCGATGACGCTGTGGTTGACGTGATGCTGAGCGCGAAGCATGGAAAAGCAAAAGGACAGCGTGCCGAGATTACCATTAAAACTAAGAGCAGCGTAGTGAGAGCAGAGGTGACAGATGAAGACCTTTACCGTGCAATCAATTCTGCCGTTGACGTAGTAACAGGAAGACTTAAAAAAATCAAAGAAAAAAGCAGGAAAAGAGCCGGCAGTGACAGTATCAGAGCAATGGAAAGAGAAAGAGAAGATGATGCTGTTATTAAGGAAGAGTTTGAAGTCGGAGCAGATGAGTTTGAAGTAAATGGCGGAATCAGCAGGGAAAAGATTGTCTCAGCGGAAAGTATGACAAGAGATGAGGCTTGTGTGGAAATGGAATTTACAGACCATGATTTCTATGTTTTCAAGGATTCCGAAAGAGATGATATACTGTGTGTAATTTACAGAAGAGAAGCTGGCGGATATGGAGTGCTGGCGGTATTGGAAACAGTATGATAGAAAAGAGACCGGGATGTTAGTCCTGGTCTCAATTTTTTTTCGCAAATTTGAATTTAAGCGGCAATATGTTTTTTCATCTGCTCTGTCAGCATGTCCTTTCTCTGGATTACAAGCAGCACACTTTCGTCAAGCAGATTCTGGATGCCAATCAGTGTTCCGTCACCTCTGACATCATTGACAATAAATTCTTCCGGATTGATACCAAGCTTTTCCTGCATGGCTTCAAGAATTTCATCGTCTGTCGCGTCGTCCTTGATAACAAGGTGTTTGCAGATAACAGTATCAAAGAAGTGCACAGTATAAGTATGCCGTGACTCTTCGTAATGAATTCCTGTATCAATGATTGACATGGGATAGAAATCATAAATGACATAATCCAAATCAATGTAATAACAGTCATCATCATCCATTGCGTCAGAATCCTGATACGCACATAAATGTTCTGCAATTTCTTCCTCTGTGAATCCAGCATCCACCATGCGGTGCAGGGTATCCTCAAGAGCGCCTGAAACGTCCATGTGGTCAATATCGTCAGTTTCCGGTCCGATAAAATATACAGAGCTTGACGCGCATCTTGTTAATTCGTAAACACGTTCACCTTCACTTAACAATTCTTTTAATTCTCTCATAAAAAATTCCCCTTTCTTGAAATGTTTTTCAAATTCAATATGCAGAATTTCTAACGGTTAGAAAATCCGCAAAAAATGAACGTCTTGAAAAAATTTCCAGCATATTAACTCCACAAAGAAAAAAGAAAAAAGCAGAAAAAAACAAGCAAAAGAAAGGTGGATTTATATATGGAAAATACAAGAACAAAATGGGAAGGACAGAATAGAAGTTTTAAAGGCGATTTAAGATTTGGAAAGCTCTGTGAGGAAGTTATCAGAAGATTCCTCATGCATTATACAAATGTTGATGACGTCAGGGATATCAGCAATTCAAACCGTGGTATTAAGGATGATATTGATTTTGAAATCGTATACAGAGACGGACATACCTCAACAGCAGAATTAAAGTCTGACATGCAGGCTCATAAAACCGGAAATATCGCATATGAAGAATTGTCACATAAAAATCCGGGATGTTTTGCAAGAACAAAGGCAGACCACATCATTTATTATCTGACAGAGACAGGCGTGGCTTATGTGCTGAACCCTCATAAGCTGAGAGCGTTTGTAGCAGAAATGAAAGCAGACGAGAGAAAAGCCGCAAGATTAAAAGTAAGACCGGCAAAGATGGGAGAGGGCGCTTTTGGTTATCTCATCCCGATTAAAGTACTCCTTAATAATACAGACATTGTTGAAGCCACAATGATGGTTGGAGCGATTACAGCTGAAATGATAGAGGCAGCATAAGAGGAACAGCCGGCAGGCAGAGACGCCTGCCGGTATATGCTATGTTGAGATTTTTTCGGCATATTGTATGTGAAGCAAAAAAAATATTAAAACGGAGGTGAAAGATATGAGTTCTCAGATGGAACAGTTTTTTAAAGTGCTGTTATGCCTGGTTATGGTAGCTCTTCTTATCGGAGTTGGGTCAAAATATCTGGAATCAAATTATGCAAAATTTGATGTAAAGGATACTGTTGATACTGAGCTTGCAAAAAAGTATGGAGATAAAACAAGTTATACAGATACCAGCGATGAGGGAGACGAAAACGATAATACGGATTCTTCTGACTCTGATAGCAATACAGATAACAAGAATTAATCTTGGTTCTCTCCGGATTTTGTCGTAGAAAGGATGGTGTAGCATTATGTCAAAAAAGGCAAAAAAATTCAACAGCAAATTTTACGGGATTGATTTTTACGGATACGAGCATATCAATAAGGTCTCTGAAAAGGAGCCGATTAATTGCGAATTGCGTGGACAGATAACAAAAGAAATTGTAAAAAAAATGCAGGATAACTTTGGGTTTATGAGCATAAACGGGTTTGAACTGGATAATGAGCCTGGGATTGTGTATGGACTTAAAGGTCTGATGCCGCGTGGAAATGTTGAAAAGGCAAAAGCTGCATTGAAGGAAGATGATATCTATATGAGTTATGAAAGATATACTTCGGTAAAATTTCAGAACGGTGAATATCTGTTTTCGGGATGGAGAAGTAAAGTCAGAACCAAAATCAAGCCGGAAGACTTGCCGGAGAGTTATGTAGAGCTTCACAACTATAAGAAACACGGTTATCTTGAAACGGCTGGTGTGGCAGATGTAGCATATAAGCCATGTCTGTTTGACAATCATGCCTTTAAGGATGATTTTCTGTGTATAACGTATAAGGATAAGTCTGGAAAAATGTTTGGTGATAAATCTGAACTTGACGAGCTGACAGATGCCAGCGATGAATATATTTTTGGAAACGATATTTTAAGGGTAGTTGAAGGCATTGTGAAGAACAATCCAGATAACCAGGAACTGCAGAAAAAAATGCTTAAAATAAAAGAACGTATGGTTGAGAAATATAACACATATGTTGAAGAAGAAAATCGGAAATGGAATCATGGACTGAAAAAGGTTGATAGCTTTGAAGAACTTTTTGGATGATGCTCAGTTAAAGGCTCCAGACCGGTAATTTGCCGGCCTGGAGCTGTTTTTGCAATAAGAAAAGGAGGAAACAGAAAAAATGAAAGGATTTGAAAAATTTAGCCGTCGCATTTTCGTGATTTCAGTCGTGAGTTAGACGGCTCTGCTTTTTAAGTACATAAAAATATCGTTTATGCTTGCTCTGGTAACGAGCCGGTAACGGCGAGTTATCACGACATTTTATTTCTCTACATTTCGGTGTAGAGAATTTTTTATTTTCGTCAATTTTTTTTCGTAAAAAATTGCCTCGTTTTTAATTTTTTCAGCATATTAAATGTATAAGAAATTTACAGAAAGGAAATGCACGATATGGCAAACTCAAGCAGAAAGAAAGCCCGTAAATTACAGGATGCCAAAAAGGCGAAAGCCGCCGAGAAAGAGAAGACTGCTAAGAAGGTAAAGCCTGCCAAAGAAAAACCGATAAAGTACACCGCCACAGCAAAACAACAGACTGACGGCACTTTTGAGTTCTGTGGCGGCAAAGGCGGATTTAATATCACTAAGCAGAAGAATAAAGCATTAGAGCCTTACGGAAAATGCATACATAATTACGGTGTCCTTTTAGAGCTGATTCCGGGAGATAAACAGGCTGCGATTAACCAGCAGATTGGGAATGCCAGGGTCGTACATAATGATTACCTTTCTAAACGTGAAGAATACTACAAGGAAACCAAAAAGGCATTAACGGTTTCACAGTATAAAAAAGAATACCTCCCGGCATTAAAAAAAGAAAAGGAATACCTCAATGATACGGACAAGTTTGTTTACGAAAATGCCTGCCGGAATGTAGATGATGCATACAACAGATTTTTTAAGGGGTTGTCTGGATTCCCGAAATATGCTTCCAAGACGAAGCCGAATGGAAACAATTTCACAACCAATTTCACAAACAACAACATTGAGCTGAAAATGATTGACGGCATCCCGTATGCTAAGCTGCCAAAAATTGGAAATGTGAGATTTATACTTCCAAAAGGAAAAATACTGACAGACATCCAGCCGCATGGAGTTACAATCAAGGCGGCAACCGTAAGCATGGAGCCCGATGGCTCATACCGTATCGCACTCAGGATGGAAAGCGTGATTGATAAGCCTGTATTTCCAACTGTTATCAACGCAAGGGAGATAATCTCTGTTGACCTTGGGCTGAAAGAGTTTGGCGTTTTTGGAAACCTGGAAGAGTCAATCCCCGTGCCAAACCCGAGATGGATTAAAATTCATGCAAAGAGATTACGGAGATTCCAGCAGAGTCTTTCAAGAAAACAATATGACCACAAAACACATACCGGCTCAAAGAATTGGGAGAAAGCCAGGGCTAAGGTTGCCAAAGAGCAGCGTAAGATTGCTGACCAGAGAAGGGATTTCCACCACAAACTCTCAAGAATAATTACGGATAACTGCGTCGCATTCATATGCGAAGACCTTGCGGTCAAGAACATGATGAAGAACCGCCGTCTGTCAAAATCAATCGCATCTGTTGGCTGGTATCAGTTCTTAACAATGGTACAGTATAAAATAAATGGAGCGTGCTGGTAAGTATTTCAGAAAAATCAGCAGATGGTACCCATCATCACAGACCTGCGGCTGCTGCGGGTATAAAAATACAGATGTTAAGGATTTGAGCGTCAGAAAATGGATATGCCCGAAGTGCGGAACCTGGCATGACCGCGATATCAACGCTCAGCAGAATATATATAAGATTGGAGCAAAGATGCTCCAGGACGAAGGGATACAGATTACCGGTCTCCCTGTAACAAACAAATCTGCAAACTGATTTTTTCAGAAGTAACTGTTAACCCAGCAACGGGTAAAACCGGTCACATATAAACAAACACTCCGGAAACGGAAATAACCAGATAACGAAACAACGGTACCTCGGGGAAGCGTGGAAGCCGTGGTGAGAGTCCACTTAAAAAGCCTGCACCGCAGTAGGACTGTCAGCGTAAGGACGCTGATAGAGAGTCTGAGTAAGACACGGCCGGAAGGCAATGCATCGGACAGATGAAGCAGGAAAGAAGATAGAATGGATGGCATAACCGGGTCGAAAGACTATAAAAGCCTGACGGACTATCGGAAGCTCGTGACTTCAGTCATGGGTTCTTCACGATGACAACCAGGAAGCGTTTTGGGATAACATGAAAAAGCTTCCAAAAACGGAGCTAGAGTATGTGTGGAAATGCTATGGAAATCTAAAAATAATAGAGAAAAACACATACAACGATGAATCGTTGAAAAATCACTACAGCGCGATGCAAGAAAAAACAAAAAAGTTTTGGAAAACAAGAATGCTGTGAATGGCTAGACCGGAATGGTTAACTGAAATATAAGGGATTGCTGAATCTACTGATAAAAGACATCTCGGCTTTTGCTGAGGCGTCTTTTTTGTACCCAAGGTTCTACTTTCTGTTAATTCTGGTTAAAAAATTCTGCTTTCTACCAACTAAAACTAATTTTCTCAAACTCAATTTAAAGAAGCTGAGGAAAAGTAGTAACAAAATAATGAATTTTGTTCTTTCCTCTAGCTTAAATTAAAATATTCCATCAAATTTAAATAAATTCGCACAAATATGCGAACAGACGCAAAAATAGTAGCTTTTTCATCTATACGACAAACACAGATTTTTCCAATAGATGTCTGAAAGCTATGGCATAAATACTTAAATATACTAATTTCTATACATATTATCTATATATTATATTTATTTGATTTAATTATATATAATTTGCAGATTGACTGTCAATTGATATTGGCTCCAAATATGTTAAGCAATGTTTGGGTAATATTTGTTCAGAAATATATTAAAAATTTTGGATAAAGATTTTGTGAGTAAAGAAAACTTATAAATTACGTAAAGCGTCAAGCAAGTTTTACCGTTAACAAAAACAGAAAACCTCGTCCAGGCTTGCAACAATGATTCAGCTCGGTTTGTCCATAACTATTCGCCAAATGCTAATTTTTCGAATAGTTAACGAAAATCTGTAAACTTACAGCCGGCAAACAATTTCCTGCTGGGCTGAATCCCTGTTCGCGCACTATATTCAGAATTGCGATTTTGTTCGCCGGCGACAAAAACCGCTTGGCAACAAATACAGATTTGCTTTTTTTGTATATAGTCCAAATTCCCATCCAAATTCCGTGTTTTTCCGACAAATTCACCACACAAAAAAAATCCGCAAAAAAAATATCCACACCTCAAAATTCTCGCATACTGTATATGTAACAAAGAAACAAGGCTGCAGAAAGGAAGAAAAAATATGCTTAAAGACAAATTTGCATTTATCGACGAAGCGACAACAACAGCAATCAGAAACGAACAGGACGAGCTCCGGATGCACGGGGCGACAAGGACACTGCAGACGCTCTGCTCTTCTCTCCCATCCGGGATTAATGCTGAGAGAGAAAGATTCAGAAAGATGCCGATGCAGCGATAGCGATAAGGAGGAAAAAATATGTGCAAAAAGATGAGAAACCTGGACAAATTAAGACTGATGCCTGTAGAGGATTTGGTACCGTTGCTGGTACATAAGACCGGAAGCGGATTCTATTGCTCTCCCAGCGGCAAAGAATATTCTACATACAAAGATGCCGCTGACGATTGCGTTTGCTGGCTGAATGCTGATGTTTGTATGATTTGGCGGGCGTAAGTCCGCCTGGAAAAAAAATATAAAAAATTTTTGGAAAAATGATTCAGTTGGGGACTTTTTTAGCATATTATATATAAGCTAAGTAAGAGAGACGTTCTCTCTCCTGCCCGTTGCAGGCTTTGGTATCGAAAAAGCAGTAACAGGGAAAGCTATGCGGAAGAACGAGGGCTCCGGTTCTCGTGATGCTGCGTAGTGGAACCTGTTCATATGAACCTCCACCGTCTGGGTATGGCATGCCCATATTTGGACTGGCCGATGCGGATATTTTCTGGAATGTCCTTTTCGCTCGTTCTGGGTTTGTTTGCAAGGGATAAGGTTTTGATATTGTTTGGATGTTCTTCGGAATGTTCGGCAGTTGATGACTGAGAGGTTCACCTCAGTTGGTCAGAGCAACCAATTTAATACCGTAGGGTACACTTGTCAAAGTTGCTCTTTTGTTACAACTTTGACAAGTATCTTTGGACGCTTAGCTCAGCGGTCAGAGCAACCGGCTCAGCGCCGAAGGCGCGCGAAGCCAGAGATGCGGCTTTGCCGCAGAACTGGCAAGTAACCGGAAGGTATGAGCCGGATTTATGGTCAAAAAAACTAAATATAATATATCTTTTTATGGACGCTTAGCTCAGCGGTTAGAGCAACCGGCTCATAACCGGTCGGTCCTGGGTTCGAGCCCCAGAGCGTCCATTACCCTTTTTGTAAAGCAGATATGTTGCGAAAGATTGCTGGTAGAAACTGAATTTATTTTTTCAGCTCAACCGGCTCAACGCCGAAGGCGTGCGAAGCCAGAGATGCGGCTTTGCCGCAGAACTGGCAAGTAACCGGTCGGTCCTGGGTTCGAGCCCCAGAGCGTCCACTACTTTTTTGGTATTCTAGGTCGTTCAATATTTTGCACAACAACGCCATATAATTTTTGTATACCACTTCTCTTCCATTCTGTATATTGTTCTGTGTGTTGCAGTTGTTTTATTATATATAAAAAACAACAATAGTTTCTTAATTACTTACTCCCCCGGAAATCCCCGTAAATTCAAGGTTTTCGACATTATATAACGGACAAATTGGTTGAAACAACAGGATATGCAGGATTTATTTAACGGACAAATTGGAGTAAGCTTGTGGATAAAAACGATTAGAAATTTTCGCTTATAGTGTGGATAACTCCATATAAAGAACTGGACATGCATGATGTTTATGACGGACAAATGAGGTTATCCACAAAAAAGGCATAAAAAAGGTGTTATTCTACGGACAAATTTGATTAAAAACAGGTCTAAAAATGCATTTAACGGACAAATTGGAGCGAAATAACGAAAAATGCCGCTGCCCTCCTATTTAGCGGACAAATTTGATGCTTTTGATGATTTGGCAGAATCAAAAAACTCCATTTTGTCCGTTATAAGCCTTGAAAACAGTGGATTTGCCGTGGGTTTTATTTAACGGACAAATTTGATTATCTATAAATATGAATGGATTTGACGGATTTTGGACAGCTTATTTAGCGGACAAATTTGATTAATATGGCATTTAACGGACAAATCCGATGCTTTTTAACGCTAGATACATGTATATAACGGACAAAATTGATGCTTTTAAGTATTTAACGGACAAATCTGATGCTTTACGAACATCTAATTTGTCCGTTAAATAAATAATGGCTGATACAAAATAATCAAATTTGTCCGTTAAATAAAAGCTGCCGTAAAAATAATCAAATTTGTCCGCTAAATAGAAATGACAAAAATCATTTGACGGACAAATTGGAGTTACGGAATAATCAAATTTGTCCGTAATAAGAAAAAGAACATGTGTTTTCTCTTATATAAAAATGCTTGCTTTTTAAAGGGTTGTCTGTTATTCTATACATGTTATTTAACGGACAAATTGGAGTGAATTTTTGCATTTAGCGGACAAATTGGAGTTTGCGGTTGACCGACGGATAACTAATTATTCAGAGTCAGACAGCTTGCAACAATCCTCTCCTAACGGCATGTTTGGCCACGATTTCTACGTCCGTCGATGACGTATTTGACGTACTTAAATATATCTTACGCTATCTTTTAACGGACAAATTGGAGTGCCAATTTTTATTTAACGGACAAAATGGAGTGAAAAAATGAGCAGTATAAAGACTGATGATAATATAGAAGTTATAACAAATGAAGAAGTCGTGTCTTACGAATCTTTGGATGATTCATTTAAAAAGGCAAATTTACTTATAGAAAGTAAATATAAGGCTTCTCTTATAGAATTAAAGATACTTGATATCGTTCTTGCCAGGATTCAGCATAAAAAATATGTAACCACAGATGAAAAAGATGGAAGCACAATCTGTTCTATCAAAGCAAATGAGTTAAGAAATCTGCTTGGAAATAAAAGTGGAAGTTTCTATACGCAGCTAAAACCTGTGGCTGTCTCAATGGCTGCTACTACTATTGGCTTTGAGGATAATGAAAATGAAAGGTTTGTCTTCCTGCCTTTGTTTACCCTTGTAAAGTATGAAAATTCTGTTTTTACTGTCAAGATTAATAATGATTTGCAGCCATACATAAACCCGTCAACAAAATTTACGATTTTAGACTTGCCATTAGTGCTAAAATTTAAAAACAAATACACATTAAAGCTCCATGAATTATTATATTCATGCTGCTATACAAAGAAAAAAGTTGGAAATGCGAAATTGATGCCTCAAAAATCAGATGGAAAACATTTTAAAGTTGAAGTCGGTATCAATGAATTAAAGTTTACGCTTGGAGTTGTAGACTCTTCTACCCGACAGGTTCAAAAGATTTTAAAAGGTCAGCCTCATCCTGATTACGATAAGGCGATGAAATATTCCACTGAAAAAAGTTATGACAGTTGGACAGATTTTAAACGACGTATCATAAATGTAGCCGTTACGGAAATCAACAATACTCCCGAGTGCGGAATGACTGTTTCGTATGAACCTGTTAAAAGCGGAAAAGGCGGCAAGGTATATGGTATCACATTTTATGTTGAATTAAACAGTGGAAAAGATAAGAAAAAATTAGAAACAAAAAAAGAGCAAGAATCTGCTCTTAGTGAAGATGAAAAATTTGAAATGTATGTTCAGGTAAAAGAATTAATAAAAGAATCCGTAAGTATAAAAGATATCAAGTCAATCTGCGAAACGGCTGAATATGATTTCGAAAAAATACAAACAGCATATCATATTGCAGAACTGGCTGGACATATTGAAAATCTGGTAGGATTTATGATTAAGGCTATTAAAGAAGGATACGCCACACCTGTCAAAAAAGAAAAGAAGAACCAGTTTAATAATTTTGAACAGCGCCAGTATGATTTTGATGAGTATGAAAAAGTACTATTGAATCGCAGCTGATGCGGTTTTCTAACCGTTAGAAAAAAGGAATGCATATCGCATTCCTTTTTTTTGCTTCTCTCCTACTCTGACAATTCATCAATCTTTTTGTCTATATTCTCGCGCAGCTTTTTCAGATTTTCCACCGCTATATGCTTTTCGTTCTCTTTAAATACGGCATTGCCATTTACCAGGTCGTCAAAATCCTTTAAGCATTTCGTGATGATTTTTGAACCATCACGGCGCTTTGCTATCTTCTTTGGCTGCTTTGGTTCGTCATAGAATTCGCGTCTTAGGATTTCAATCTTGTTTATAACCCATTGCCTTGAAATATTATCAATTCCTGATTCCGAAATTTCAGAATTGATTGAAAAAGCCAGCATTTCCTGCTTGTCCTCCGGAAGTGTAACTGCCTGTATCAATGCTGAGAACGCAATGCCGGAATCAGCCAGAACCTGGAGCTTCGGTACTAATTTCAATAAAGCTTTGTACTTATCTATACTTTTTGTAGATAACTCCATCTCAGTTGAGACAATATCGGTAAGTGTTGCGTTGTCTGCCTTCAGTCCTGCTTTTATGCGTTCTTCCTTGTGAGCTGCCATCAGGGCTTCGATTATCTTTGCCTTTTTTGTTGGTGAAAGGTCTGGCCTGCCGTGCAGATTCATCTTGATTAATCTGATTACACGCTCTGAATCTGTTTTTGGCGGCTCAGTTATGATTGTCGGGATTTCTGTGATGCCAGCGCATTTTGCTGCAGTGTATCTGCGGTGTCCGGATTCTATCTGGTATTTTCGCTGTCCGTCTACCGTTACCGGATATGCCATGATTACACCTTTGAATCCGTCAGTTGACATGTCAAGCGCCATATCCTGAACTGATTCGTCCGTTATCTCACCGTAATATTTCTCATTGTCTCTATCGTAGATAAGTTCGTTTGCCGGAATTTTTACAATGAAGTCTTTGTTCTCTTCAATGAATTCTTCACTTAAATCACGGAACTTTCTTTTTGGACTGATGGCATATTCATCAGTTGGAACATTAAGCTTCCCCATTCTTATCTTCTCCTCTCTGCAATCCTGGATATGATTTCTTCTGACAGGTTTTTATATTCCTTTGCAGCTTTGCTTTTACCGGCATACTCAAAGATGCTTTGATGTGAAAGAATATGCTCTTCAAGTAATACGCTCTGGTGGATTTTTGTATCAAAGAGTGATACTTCTAACTGCTCAGCAATATTTTCTGTCTGCTGAAGCATTGTCTTGGCGATGTTAGTCCTTTCATTATATTTATTCATAATGATTCCAAGATATTCTAACGAAGGGTTTGAAGTTGACTGGATTTCTTCAACGCTGTCATTTAATCCAATGATGGCTTTTGGTGATGCTGCATCAGGGTTTACGATTGGCATTACATAATCACATACAGACAGACATAATACGTGTGACCAGTTTGGACTTGGCGGCACGTCTATTAATATGTAATCATATTTCTTTCGCATTTGATTGATGAAGTCTTTGAAGGTCTTGATTTTATGTATAGACATAAGCCCTGTTACCTCAGTGTTGGCCGGAACTATATCAAGATTTTCTTTAACCGGAACAATTACATCTTTCGGGTCTGCTCCCCTGAATATATGCATGATTGTCTTAACGTCAGAACGCATCGGGTCATGGCTGTCTCCTACTTTGTTTCCGAATAAAAAATATGAAATATCTGCGGCCTGCCCGTCAAGGTCAATGATTAGAACGTTTTTCTTCTTGCTTAAATAATCAGCGATGTTAAATATCGCGCAGCTTTTGCCGCAGCCGCCTTTTTCCTGCAAAATTGTTAATGTAATTCCATTTCTTTCTTCCTGCAATTTTTTACACTCCATTCTGAAATAAAAACTATATTTGCTTTTTATATAATAGATTATAAGGTTAAAGACGCGTAAAATCAACAAAAATGACATAAAAAATATAAAAATATGCAGATTTTTTCAGGATGTCGGCAGACTCTGCTGTTGTATAAGTAAAATTTTCGTCTGGCTGCTCTGGCTTAGCGATATGCTGCCGCAATTTTTTTTCTAACGGTTAGAAAAAAGTCGTCCTGTTTTTAATGAAATTCAGCATATTGTAATAAACCAAAAAAATAAGCAAAAAACAAGGAGAAAAATCAATGGCAAAATTACTGAATGATGAGCGTGAAACCCATATCAATATGGTTCACGGTTCAAGCAAAATGAGAATCTATACAACTGAATATAACATCATGAAAAAACTGGACAGGTACGTTGAGAATAATGAAAACTGGAAAATTGTTGAAGTTGGAATGGTGCACGGTGAAGTCGTATCAAAAACATATGAAGCACCGAAAGACCTGCTTCTCATCAGGGAGAAAAAGCGAGTGCTGACTGAACAGCAGCGGGCAGATGCGGCAGCAAGACTTAAAGCATATCATGCGGCAAAGCATACAGATGACGATGAGATGGATGTGGTTGATTTCGGTGCAGATGACAATGACCCGGATGAAGATAATGAGGAAGAGACAAAAGAAGATGACGCTGAAACGGTCTCATCTTCCACTGACGCTTCTGCCGATACGGCAAATGCAGGAACAGCAAATAACGAAGCACCGAGACTTGAGCCGGAGAAATTATGGCCTGAATATATGAAAGGCAAAAGCGTTATTGATGAAATGGACAAAAATAGATGATTTTTCTAACGGTTAGAATTGCGCATATTGTCTTTTCTAACCGTTAGAAATCGACAAAATTCTCTGATTTTCCAGCCTGCCGTAGAAATCCGCAAAAAAATTCCCATTTTATGCGATTTCATGCATATTAGAAATAAGCAAAGAAAAAATCTTTGCAAAAACCGAAATCGGCCGGGCAAAACCACCCGAAAAATAAAAAAACAAATGGAGGGAAATAATTATGCCAGCTTATAATAGAGAAGCAATTTGTCAGTTTTGTAACACTAAAATCATTCCACCTAAGAAGGGCTTCCGCTCTTCTGCTAATGGAAATTATATCTGTGAAGATTGCGTAAAGCTGCTTGGACAGGCTTTAGATGTCAGAGGCAAATCAGATGGAAAGGCAAAAGCAAAAAAACGCAATAAAAAAATGACACCAAGAGAAATCAAGAAAGAACTTGATAAATACATTATTGACCAGGACAGCGCGAAGATTTCAATCGCTATTGCTGTTTATAACCATTATAAAAGAATGGACATCAAGTCAGACGTCAAGCTGTCAAAGAGTAACGTACTGCTGATTGGCCCAACCGGAAGCGGAAAGACCCTGCTGGCTCAGACCGTTGCGAAGATGCTTGATGTACCTTTCGCAATCGCTGACTGCACTTCCCTTACAGAGGCAGGGTATGTTGGTGATGATGTTGAAACCATCTTAACAAAGCTCCTACGTTCTGCTGACGGAAATGTTGAAAAGGCAGAGAGTGGAATCATCTTCCTGGATGAGATTGATAAGATTGCAAAATCCGGCGGAAGCTCCGGGGCTGCAAAAGACCCGGCAGGTGAAGGTGTTCAGCAGGCACTTTTAAAACTGGTTGAAGGTACTATTGCTAACGTTCCGGTTAACGGTGGGAGACGTAATCCAAATGAGAAATATGTTCAGGTCAATACAGAAAATATTTTATTTATCTGCGGCGGAGCTTTTCCAGGACTTGAAGAAATAATCAATAAAAGAACAGCAAAAGATACATCTATCGGCTTTGGTGCGAATGTAGATAAAGGAAAAGAAAAATCTATCAGTGAGGCATTAAGCCAGGTAGAAACAGACGACCTTGTGAAGTACGGATTAATCCCGGAGATTATCGGACGTCTGCCAGTCATCGTATCATTGAATGAGTTAGATGAGGAAGCAATGGTTAAGATTCTAACAGAGCCTAAAGACTGTATTGTTAATCAGTACAAGGAATTCTTTAAGTATGACGGAATCGAACTGGAGTTTACTCCTGATGCGTTAAAAGATATCGCAAAAGAAACTATTAAAAGAAAAACCGGAGCCAGAGGCCTGAGGGGTATATTAGAGGGAATTTTGAAAGATTCCATGTTTAATCTTCCTGACGAAGATGATGTTGAGAAATGCATTGTTGAAAAGGGGGGTAAAGTTAATGTTGTAAGAAAGCAGGCTGAAAAATCAGCCAGCTGATAAAATAACAGGTTTTTCTAACGGTTAGAAAAACCTGTATTGTGCTATGCACGAGGAGATGATTTTATGGATTTAGAGCAATTTAGAAGAGCGTATATGCATATGGAAGGTGTAACAAACACACCTGGAAACTTTGTAAAAAGAAGTAGCCGACTTGTTGAAAGTGTTGTTAACATTCCAGGTGCCATTAAAAGAGACGTCGATGAGTCTAAGATGAACGCTAAAATTAAAAAAGACATACTTAACGATATCAGAGAGAACGGTGGTAAAAATTTTGACGCTGAGACATTTTCAGACTTGGTAAAAAGTGGGGCTGCAAGACCAAGTCATACAGGAGCTGCTATGGAGCAACTTGGCCATTCTGCAGCCGCCATGGGAAAGAGCGCGAATGAACTGATGCAGACTTCGGCAACAATTGCTGGGGGAAAAAGAAGTGACATGTATGATGGCCAGGACTTGGAAAAAGGCATGGGGTTTGCAATTGACGCTGAACAGGCTATAAGAAAACCTTTAAGACTATCAAATAAAGCATTGAAGAACGCGATTAATATAGGAATGATGACAGGGGCTACAGTAAGAGCGTTCAGAGACCATGATATGAAAGAAAAAGTAAAAGATATTACGAAAACTAAAACTAAAGATATGGAAATGCCAGATATCGGAGGAGAAGATAGATAATATATCTTTCTGACCTAACCTAATGTCGAATATTGTTAAAAAATGTTTCACGTGAAACATTTTTGTCTAAAAAAAGACAAGGTTTTGTTTTCTTATGGAATCCTGCATATTACCTATACAGAAATACAGAAAAGAAAGGAGAAAAATATGCAGAAAATCTATACAGTCGAACAGCCGAAAATTCATTTGTCAGAGGTTATTGGATACGACCCCGAAAATAAAGTGTATTATCTTTCGGATAAGCCGGATATTATCTTTGATAACGAAGAGGAGCTGATAAAGTTTCTTGCCCGTGTGCATAGACAGGTTGTAAATTGGAATGGCAAACCTATTCGAGGAGAATTCAGGAACAAGTATATGGAAAACCAGGCCCTTAACGGTCTTTCCAGGAAAAGCCGATATGAAAATTCGATAGAGGAATCTTTACATATTTCTGAGATAGACTTGGATTGGAAGGTAAACAATTTCCTGTTCTGGCTTGACGTGCCGGGAAAACCAAATGTTGATGTCAGGATATTTAAAAAGGAAGTTGACGCTGCATCCCTGTATCTCCCAAAATATCAGTGGATTTGTGACATGACAAAAACATGTCAGGGAAGAGCCAAGCATAAGTTTTATCCATGGCGTAAGGATTCAAAATATATTCATAGAGCCCGTGCCGCTTATGGCATGGAAGCCGAGGAAGAATATAAAGAATTTGTCAAAGCCAAAGACAAAGAATTCAGAAGTATATGGCCGGATGAGGATTTCGGAGGATATCATTCCACAGGCTGGAAAGACAATTCCGGTAACAGGTACCGTCATCAGTGGGAAGCAAAAGAGAACAGAAGGTTTGAAAAAATAAAGAGAAAAAAAGACATTGCCATGTTCAGCGGAAAAAGGCTTGCCGGAAGGAATGCCAGAAAGACAACAGAAGAGCTTGATGCTGAGCTGGAGGAACTGAGAAAAGAATTTGGATGCTAAAAAATCTAACGGTTAGAAAATTTCTGACCGTTATTTTTTTTGCGAAAAAATATAAGATTACAAAATAATGCCAGCAGCTGCGGCCTGAGGGTATCGCCGAAAATCGGCTCCGTATCCGGCAAAGCTGGTGAGATAAAAAATATTGCAAAAAAATCCGCAAAAATTCGTCTCCTTTTTATTTTTTTAAGCATATTATATCTGACAACAAAAACAGACGGTTTTCTAACCGTTAGAAAAAAGCGGCTCGCAGCTTCGGGGTACGAAGCATATCTCGCAGAAAAATTCTCTGCCAGCAGCCGTAAAGCGGCTGCTTTGCTGCTTAAGCATATTAGAAAAGGAGAAAAAGAATGAATAAAAATATTTTAAAAAAATACTATGAAATGCAGGGCAAGGTAATCCTCCCGGAACAGAAAGACAATAACAATGTTGAACTGGCAGCATCCGTTGCGGCTAATTTTGCATCAATCGGTTTCCCGATGACAACAGAGCAGACGAAACATCTGGCTAAAGCCGATAAGGATGACATCATTGCATTTTTTAAGACAAACTACGAAATGCTCTCTGACGTGCTTGGAGCTGGAAAGAAACTTACTCCGTTTTATCCTGACTTCCCTGAAAGCTGCATGGAACGAAGTTATGCAGAATATTTTCTTGACCAGATTATCTATGGTCTGTCAGGTCTTGAACTTGAACCGTCTGTTTATATGAAAGAGAAAAAGACTTATCCTTTTCTCGGTACACCTATGCATAGAATCCTGATTGAGGGCAGCAAGGAAGACCTTGATGAAACTTTCCGTATGGCGGTCAAATCTGCCATCGCATACTCAAAAGAGCAGCGTGAATTCATTATGGAATATGTAAAAGAAAACCCTGGCAGCATTGATGCGTTGATTGAGAATGTATCAACAAAGAACAGGGAGAATGCTGTCGCATGCGCAATGATGGTGGAAGAACTGTCAGGCAATGCAATCCATACTGCCGCATTTATGAAACAGCCTGCTGACCTTTTAAGATATGCTGCGTTCAAGTCTCTTAGCAAGGATGGCTCTGCCCGTGACCCTTACGAAGCAATCCCTCTGCGTGATGACGCGAAGACAATGCCATCATTTAAACTTGGCCGAAAAGACCGTGCTTTTGTAATGGACTGTCTGGCAGCAATGGACAAGGGTAGTGGGGAAAGACTGTCTAATCTGATGCATGGTCATGACAAAGAATGGGAAAAGCTGTTTAACGTTCTTCATATCACAGATAAGGCCTGGGCAAAACCGAAATACGATAACGTTAAGCGTGCAATCATCATTATCCAGAGTGAAGAGAAGATTGACCGCCCGGCAAGACGTATTGAAGAGGCAATCAAATCCGGTGATGTTGAAGCAGCCGTAAAAGAAGCTTCAAGAATGCCTGGTGATTTTATGCGCCGCTTTGATAAGCTGTACCGTATGGGAATTGAACAGGGGAAAGAAGACCTTGTTGTAAATGCTATGAAAGAAGTTGCGGCAAAGGCTGGTATCGCGACTGTAACCGGAACAATCGGAAATGTTGAGCAGCGTGACCATGACGACGAAAAACGTTACTTCAAAGGCAAAAACGGAAAGGTTGTTGAAACAACAGACAAGAACAGAAAAGCATTCACAAAAGAACAGATTAAAAATGTTGTTGATGCTGCAATGAACGGAATGTCTGAAAAGTTTGCCGGAAAAGACAGCATGGGTAAGGTCTATATGGCTGAAGGTGTAAATGACGTGAAAATCCCTGTTGATATCCGTGATAATTCCGGAGCGATTGGCAATATGACGTCTGGCTCCAAGATGCCGATTGATGACAGCTGGGAAAAGATGCGTTTCTTTGTTGGCTGGACTAACATCAACAACAAGACAGGATATCATGATGGAAGGGTTGATATTGACCTGACGGTTGCATTCTGCGATAAGAACATGGATATTGTTGGGTTCTGCGGATGGAATGGAAGTAAAAACGGAAACGGTTTTGTGTATTCCGGTGATGTGCAGGATGGCGGCCCGGCAAAAGGCAAAGGCCGCGGTGAGTTTATTGATGTTGATATTGATAAGCTGAAGGATGACGGTGTTGTGTATCTTATTCCGCAGATTAACAGTTATACATGCCAGAAGTTTTCTGAGCAGCCTCATACCTGCTTTGGTGTTATGAAGAGGACATCTGACGATATGGGTGAGGTATTTGAACCCGCAACTGTTGTAAACCGCTTTGTACTTGACAGCGAATGCACACAGGCTTCTCCTTATGTGATTGATATCGTCAACCGTGAAATCCTATGGATGAACGAGCAGGCGATGAACAATGTAGCATCAAGAGGGCTGAATGGCGTCCTGAAACGTGTAGGCAGAACCTGCGATTCAAAAGGTATGTCCCTGTCCAGGCTGATTGAGGCTAATGTTATGGCAAACGGCGAGTGGACGAAAAACCCGCAGAAGGCAGATATCATTTTTGTCAGGGATGCGGAGGAGATGTCTGATATCAAGTCTGAATTTGAATTAGATGGAAGCTATGACATGAAGTTTAAGCTTGGAAACAACATGGAGTATATTACCGGATATTTAATGCAGGAAGGAAAAAGAGAACCGGAGAAACTGACACCGGAAAGTATCAAGGTGTCGGTGGAAGTAACAGAAACGAAGTCAGATTCTCCACGCTTAAAAGCGGGAGCTTGCTTTGACGAGCGAAAGTAAGTCTTAACAAGCGAACCTTTTAAGTAATGGGAATATGAGCAGAGACATGACGCGTGTGTGTATCCGGACGACGCCTTCGGGCGTCTGAAAGATACTGACACCTGCAGGTATTTTTCCAGCCTGCAGCTCTGCAAAATGCGCGCCAAGTCTAGGAAGACGATACCAGGGCAGTGCTTAGGGTTACAACCGAGGCGAAAGAACCGTATTTTCGTGAAAAGGTACTGTCCAGCTCTAAATAGGAGGTAACAATTGGCAAATCTAAAATTAATAGATGAATTACTTGAAAAAACTGAATACATATATGTTCTTGGAACAGATGGAAAACCACAGATGCCAACGAACAGAAAAGTCAGAGTCAGAAGTCTTTTTAAGTCTGGTCTGGCTAAGATTGTTGATACTGTACCATTTACAATACGCCTTTTGTATGAAAATGACGCAGTATTACAGCCAATCACAATAGCTGAAGACCCGGGGAGAACAAATATTGGCGCTGCTGTATTAACACAGCTCGGAGACTTGGTTTTCTCTGCTGTTGTAGAAACCAGGAATAAAAGCATTAAGAAGCTGATGTCTGATAGAAAAGCGTATCGCCAGGCATCAAGACGCGGTGAGCGAAAAGCAAGGCAGCGCCTGGCAAAGAGACATGGAAGCATGATTAAAGCCGGGATGATAATGCGAAAACTGCCGCAGTATGCAGCTGACAAATTTGTAACATGCAAGATTATCAAGAATACTGAGGCGAGGTTCTGTAATAGAAAACGCATGCCGGACTGGTTGACGCCAACCGTGAACCATCTTGTTCAGACTCACATCAATCTGATTAAGAAGGTTGAGAAATATCTTCCAATTACCGACGTTGCAATTGAGGTAAACCGTTTTGCGTTCATGCAGATGGAGAATCTGGATGCGTCCGGGGTAGACTTCCAAAATGGACCTCTGAAGGGGTTTGACGATGTCAAAGCGGCTATTTGCGAACAGCAGCACGGAAAATGCCTGATGTGTAAAAACGATATTGAGCATTTTCATCATATCGTACCGCGTTCAAAAGGTGGTTCTGACACAATCCAGAATCAGGCCGGACTTTGCAAAAAATGTCATGCAAAAGTACATACGGATGCCGAATTTCAGGCTAAGTTCAAAGATAAGAAAGAAGGTCTGATTAAAAAATATGGCGCACTCAGTGCTTTAAATCAGGCCATCCCGTTTATCTGCAAAGAACTTCTCGAGATTTACAGTGTAGAACATGTACATTTTTGCACTGGAAAAGATACCTCATTAATCAGGTCAAGTCTTGGATATGAAAAGACGAAAGATAACCAGATGCATGAAGTTGATGCCTATTGCATTGGTCTTGCTGCCATTGGAGCAGATAAGGCGAAACGTCCAGATTTCAATAATGTATTTAAGATTAAGCAGTTCAGAAGACAGGACAGACAACTAGTTCATTATCAAAAAGAAAGAACGTATTATCTTGATGGTAAGAAGATTGCGACAAACAGAAACCCGCGATTCGAGCAGAAAGGTGATGCTTTGTCTGACTGGTATAAAGAACAGATTAAGATATACGGACAGTACGAAGCAGAAAAGATGAGAAGCCGATTAACTGTTAAGAAAAGTAAACGTTCATACAATACGACAAAAAGATTGATGCCAGGATGTGTTTTTTATTACGATGGACAGCGTCATGTAATGACAGGACAGAGTTCTTACGGTAGATATCTAAGAGCTTACAATTGTGGAACAAAAGATTTTCCTGCTTCAAAATGTCAAGTCATACAGTTTAATGCAGGATTAGTTTTTGTTTAATCTTTTATTCTGTATCGTTGATTATATTTTTGTTAGCGCGTCTGTATCTCCACGTTTAAAAATGGGAGTTTTAGACGCGCGGATTCTATAAGACTGAATATGCTGGCCAGTCCTGCCCTAAACGGCCGGGGCTGGTCAAATAAAAAGGAGAGGGGGATAATGCGATTACAAAAAAATAAAGTTTTTCTAACGGTTATATTTTTTGTCTGTGGGATTGGAGCCGGGTGCTTTTGTGGCAGCCCGGCTTATGCTGCAGGAAATGATGAGAATTTGGTATACAACTTTAAAGATGCGAAAAAAGAAGGCACAGTCACCTTTACAAAAAAGTGGAAAGACAGAAAAATAAATGATAACAGGCCTGTTCCCGATATTGAAATCAGTACGGCAAAACCAAGAAAAGATGTGAGGGGATATACGGTAACATTTCACAGTAATGGATTAAAATTTGCTGACGGCTCCACTGAAAATGAAATGATATTTAACAGTTCAAATGATATCGTGAGCGGACAGTACAAGATGCCTAAAGGTTCGTATGTCTTATGGTATACAGAACCGGAATGCGTAAATCAGGTAAAAGTGTCGTCCAGTGGTATTCCATCTGTCACAATTGATAAAGATATTGACTTGTATGCAAAGTCTGTTACCTTTGTTTTGAAACAAGGCCCGGAGGTAAACAAGCTGATTCCTGATGATGTCACATCAGTTATATTTACTGATGAAGAAATGCCTGACGGAGTATCAGTGATAGATATGGATGCTGACGGTGATGGCGGAATTGTCGGGTGGATTGATAATCAGTGCTTGAAAATTTCAACTCAGGTTGACGGAATAAAAATTGCATTCAATACTTCAGCACAAGATATGTTCAGCTTAAAGAAAAATTTGACAAATATACAGTTCAATAATATTGATACAGCCAATACGACTTCAATGGCGTATATGTTCCAGGGGTGTAAAAGTTTAACGAATACGGATTTATCAATGTTTGTAACAAAACAGGTTGACGCAATGTCTGGCATGTTTGATGGCTGTAATTCATTTACATCTATTGATTTGTCTTCGTTCGACACATCAAATGTTAAATATATGAGCTCTATGTTTCACAATTGTATAAACGTTACAGAAATAAACGTATCGAGTTTTAACACAGCAAAAGTAAAGAATATGGGGGATATGTTCAATTATTGCAACAAGCTTGAATCTCTTGATTTATCCAGCTTTGATACTTCAAATGTAACTATAATGGGCTACATGTTTTTTCATTGTCCCGCTTTAAAAAATCTTGATATATCAAACTTTAAGACATCAAAAGTAACAACGTTTGTCGGAATGTTCGCTGAAGATGAAAACCTGTTAAGTGTTGATGTTTCTGGATTTGATACATCAAATACAGCGAATTTCGGAATGATGTTTTATCAATGTAAAAGATTGGCATCGTTGAATGTAAACAATTTTGTTACATCAAAAGTTACGAATATGAGTGAGATGTTCTCCGGCTGCAGCAGTCTTGCATCTATTGACGTCTCATCTTTTGATACGTCAAATGTAAAAGATATGAGTAACATGTTTAAGAGATGCGGTTTTGAAGCTATAGATGTATCTAATTTTAACACATCAAATGTGACAAACATGCAGCAGATGTTCTATGGATGTCAAAAACTAAAATCTCTTGATTTATCAAATTTTAACACTCATTGCGTAACAAATATTTGTAATATGTTCAATTTGTGCTACGCGCTTACGTCATTAGATATTTCAAGCTTTGATACAACAAATGTAACAAACATGAACTGGACTTTTTCAAATCTGAATAAATTGAAGACGCTTTCCCTTGGCGAGAAATTCGCATTTGTCGGCACTGTTTACGGCCTTGCTGGAACGTGGGCTAACTCTGACGGCGATGAATTTAACAGTATGGCTATGCCAAACAATGTAGCTGATACATATACAAGGGTGTCTTAATATACAAACCGCAGAAATTTTGAAAAATTTTTGCGGTTTTCTTCATATTAAATATAAAGCAGTAATGCTATATATAATATAGGAGGTAACAAAAAATGAAGCTAAAAAAAGTTGCTTCGCTTTTGCTGTCTGGTGTCATGCTGTTGTCGCAGCCGGCATATGCAGCAGGTGAAGTAAATGAAGTTGTAGAAACTGATGTTGCTGGTGAAGAGGAGAGTATCGATGAAAATATAAGCACAGACAATATTGATGAAATAAATGTATCAAACGAAACTGCAAATCAGGAAGCTCTTGACAGCACGTCAAGTGTTTTAAGCTGGAATGGAACGTTTTACCAAAACCAGGATGCTGAAATCAATGTCTCTTATGAAAGCGGAGATGATATTGGTGCTCTTGGAGCTCTTCAGCTTGATGACTTATCAAAAGAAGCAGAAACAGAAATCTGTAAAAAAATTGAATCGCAAATGATTAATGTAAGTGTGCGGGGAATTAAATGTTTCAGTTTAAATACTGAAAATAAAAGCCAGGCATCTTATAAAATAAATATTGCTATGCAGGATGCAAGCGATTTCAGAAATGTAGAACTGTATCATATTGCTGAAAACGGAGAACCTGAAAAGCTTACTTATACAATTGAAAACACTGATGACGGCAGGCAGAGGATTGCGTTTGTATCGTCTGGAGGCCTTGGCGATTTTGCATTTGTGTCAATTTCAGATTTGTCTGATATAACCATGGAGGAACCTGGAGTGCCTGGTATTCCTGAAGCTGATGGCAGCACTTCCGAAACAGATGGTGATTCTGGTGATATGTCAGACTTAACAATAAGTGATAGTACTGAAGATACTTCTGAAAATGAAGATATAACCGTTAATGATAATATAGATTTTGATGAGAGTGATTCTAATATTGTTGGCAATCCAGACGACGCTGACAGCTCTGGCGATTTGACTGTTAACGATAGTGATAAGATGGTCATTGGCGAGACCGAAAGCCAAGATAACGAATACAGTGACAATACTGACAAACAAAATGAAGATGTCATTGATTCTGCATCTACAGAAAAAAGCACTGACGCAACAGACAATAACACTCCCGGAGATTCTGTTGAACCTGTATCTATAGATAATTTTAAGGTTTTGTTTGTGAGTGGAGCTGACAATATTGACGGCCAGACTGTATGGAATCCATCCGACCCGGCAGCTGGTCATTCATTTATCTACCGCGCGGAGTACACAATGTCAGGAAAGTTTTCTACTGATGTTGGTGCCTTTAAAATAGAAGTTCCGTTACATATACTAAAAGACAAAGACGGAAACTGGGCAGATACGTTTCAATGCCCGTACAGACTGAGTTCTGAACTGTCAGAAAATGATGTTCCGGATTTTGTATATGATATTGATGAAGAAAACAACAAGGTAACAATCTATAATTATAAATCATATCCAACCGGAACTTCCGGCTATATAGAATTTGCATACGAGACCACAAAAGAGACAACTGAATATACTGATATGTCAGTATCGGACAATGTTCCAGCGAAGGTATATGCAACAAATGAAAATTCTACTGTTACCGCTGATGCAACTGCAGACGGCGTTTGCATAGATACACATGCAACAATTGCATACACGCAGAAAAAGAAACCTACATTATATAGAAGCTGGAATAAAGCATGGGGAGAAGCACCGGCAGATGCGGGGAATTATTATTATCTCGTATGGCCAATTAAAACATATGTAAATAAAAACACATCATGTTATTCATTTACATTAAATGATACATGCACAGATATGAAAAGCAGTGTGATTGGCTACAGGTTTTCAGGACAAAGTTCGTTTTCGGATATAAACAGTATTGATAACGTAAAAACGTATGGAGACAGATATGATTATGTTTTGACCAGATACAGTAAAGCAGATGCTGATGCAATCTCAAAAGATGCGGGAAGGTTTTATATACATAATGATATTGAAGCAATAGTAAGCCCGTCAGACCATGTTGATGCTGATACAAATGCTACTTCATCGTATGACTGGTTTTATGAATCTCCCGTATATATATACGGAAAAGGAGATTTTTGGGCTGAAAAATATGGAATTTACGGAGAATACAATAAGGTTGAAAACTCTGAGGATATATCGAATTATGTTCTTGGGGAATTTGAAGAAGGAGATATTGATACACTTCCAAATTTAAAATACCGTGTTATTGGAGACGGCAGACCGTCAGCTTATACGATTGAAGATGGAGGTACCGGAGAGGTTGAAGATGCGATAAATGACATGTTCTGGAAAAAGAAAGTTGATTATAATATTACGGATGATGGCATAGCAATTGAAGGTACAGCTTTGAATGATAATGACTATGATGTTTCAAAGGCAGAGCTAAAAACATTGATTAAAGAAGCCGTTTTTGATGAAACGACTTATGAATTCAAAACATCAAAAAAGACGTTGGGATTTAATGAGGATGACAATATCTCTGTTTCTGTAAGAACCGCTGAAGGCTGGAATCAGGCTGCTGTTTATGATTTAAACAGTAAAGCGTATAAAGATATAAATGAAAAATACGTAAAATCTGCTAGCGGCAGGACACTGACATTTAATGCAGGTGTAAAAGCTTTGAAGTATTTATGTTCTCATGCATATTATTACACTGAACTTAATGTTTATCCTGAAATTTCATTATTTAGAACTGAGCATGTGCAGGAAATTCTTAAAAATAAGCCTACAAAAATAGCAGTACAGAATAATGCAAAATTTCTTGTGTCGCAGGGCGACAAAGTCATACTTGACAGGGATACACAGGCTTCAGACTATGTGCAAAAAGTAGAACGCGAATCTGAAATCAAAAAAGATATCGTAAAAACTGAAAACCTTAAAAAAGAATCACGGTTTGAAGTCACCTGGAATATTAGTTTCCAGGAAAAATATGTAGACGATGATGGTATCCATTATATTTATCAGGACAGTGGAAAATTTTATGACCTGCTTCCACTTGGAAGTAATTTTGACCCATCATCTTTAACTGTTTCAGAATCCAGCGTAGTCTTAACTCTCGGTGAGTATGATTATTCATTGACAGAAAATTATAGGAATTCAGGAAGGACTTTATTGACGATTTCAATCGCTATGCCAACCAAAAATCAATACTCTGTCAAGTATAACACCTCACATGATTACGATTCCGTTAATGATTATGGACGAAATCTTTTAAACTCAGTTGTGTATGAGTCTGGCAATAACAGAATCGGAAATGGCCGGCCTGATGATGGAGGTAATATATCTGATAAAAACACATTATTCGATATCAATCCTGATACTGATGAGAAAAAATTTGCATATGCAGAAGCAAGGTATGAAGTTAATTTCCCTGTTGCAGCGTCAACTGGATTAAAGAAGCAGGTAAAGAACTCTACGTCAAGCACTTACTCATATAATGAAGTAATGCACAAAAACGAAGATTACAGTTATAAAATAAGACTTACAAATGATTCCACGACCAAGGCGACAGATATCATATTCTTTGATTCACTTGAAAATTTCTATCAGGATGAAGACCAGACAGAACCCACAAAGGTATCTGACTGGAAAGGCAAATTCCAGGGACTGAATCTTGCACAGTTTGTCTATAAGGGCGCGGCTCCTGTTATATATTATTCAAAAATTGAAAGCTTGAATCCTCAGAAACATAACGACTTGAAAGAAAAGACAAAAGATGGAGAGCCGGTATGGATTGAGGCTTCTAAATTTGAACGGCAGTTTGGCATTGATAAAGTAAGAGCAATTGCTATTGACGCGACGAAATGTGAAGATGGTTCGGATTTTATTCTTGATGAAAATGAATCTATTTCATTTATAATTTATATGCAGGCGCCTGATGAAGATACGAGTGATAAGCAAGACCCGGTGGCATATAATAATATTTTTGTGAACAGGACTGCAATTAAAGAAGTTGGCGATGAGATAGTAAGAATACCTCAATTTTATCATCAGGATTATACACAGGCACATTATAGAATTTCCGGTGACCTGGATTTCATGAAGGTTGATGTGACAGATGCCTCAAATGTCATCCAGGGTATCACATATAAGTTAACAGGAACATCTGATTACGGTACAGCATATGATGAAGAGCGTACGTCAAATAAATATGGAAAATTGTCGTTTAGAGAAATTGAAAAAGGTACTTATCAATTGAAAGAAACTTTATGTTCTGAAGACTGGCAGCTGAACAAAGAAACATACACCGTAAAGATAAACTCAAAAGGAGAAACAGTTATTGACGGTCTTAAGAACGAAGATGGAGTTTATATCCTTGAAGATGAACCGCGAAGCCATGCAGACGTGATATTTCAAAAGATTGATAATGTGACGGGCAGCCAGGTTGAAGGAGCAGTGTTTAAGTTATCCGGAGTGTCTGATTATGGTAATGAGTATACCTTATACGGCACTTCAAATAAAATTGGAAGAATTACATTTAAGAACATTGAGCTTGGAAAGTATGACCTGGTTGAGGTACAGGCTCCGGATGGTTATATAAAAAACGGCCAAAAATATTCTGTAAATATAGATGAAAATAACAGGGCATACATATATGACAGTGGTGGAAATGAGATTAATGCAAATTCTAACCGGCTCTACCAGATAGAAAACGAACCGTATCACAGTGTAAGGTTTTTGAAGAGCAGTACTTACGGTGAAAACATTTATCTTGAAGGAGCGGAATTTAATCTGTCAGGCATTTCTGATTATGGAACAAGCGTAAATATGAATGCAGTATCCGGCCGTGCAGAAGACGGAGGTCTTGTGGTCTTTGATGGCCTTGAACCTGGAACATATACACTAAAAGAAACCAAAGCCCCGGCTGGACATTATATAGATGAAAAACTTTATGATGTCGTTGTAAACAAAAATGGGACATTTACAATAGACGGTCTGGAAAAGGTACAGTTTGGAAACAAGGAGTAGATACAATGATGGGAAATAAAAAAGAACGGCGGGCGTCAGCCCGCCTGCTTAGCAAAATCTGCCTGCTGGCATTTCTGATAATCTTTATGCTTCCCTGCATAGTAAAAGCTGACGATGCAGTTTATTCTACTGTCGGAGGAACATGGGTTAAAGTTAATGATTCGGCCTGGACGATGGATAAAGACGGGGATGGAAAAACAGACGTGACGTTATTGAAAGAAGGTGATGAATGGAAGTATATTTTTAATGTTGCTGATGATTCATCGCTGTATTATGGTTGGGAAGTAAACCCGCCGGAAGGCTATGAAGTAGAAAACGGGTATGGAACAAAGCAGAATCCGGCAATCGGGATTCAGTATGCACGCACGGATAATATTGATATCGATGGAGTGCAGAATGGCGAATACGAAGGTGGAATTGATACTACAAAAGTGTATACGGTACCAGGGGCATCAACGCTTAATATCAAAATGATGAGCGATGTAACTGATGGCGATTATGTTGTTTTGTGGAGTGGAAGCCATACTGATTATACTGCGGTGAATGATTCCGACAAAGGCATAAAGATAGTTAAAAAAAATGATGAAACATATGAAATAAATGATAATGCAGTTACGATTGGCTTTCATTCTGAACCGGGCGAAAAGAAAAGCTTTGGATATTATGCAGAAATAAGCAGCAATAATAACGCAAGTGGCCTTACAGCAACAAATGTTTCAACGGAAGAACCAGCTCTTGATGTGGGTAACTTATACATAAAAAAACAGGTACTTGAAGCTGACGGAAGTCCGTCTACCGATGATAAGATATTTAAATTTAACATAGAGCTTTCATCTGATGATGATAAGATTTCAGTAATGCTTGTTAATAAAAAAAATTATGGTGATGTAACGATTGAAGGAGGAAAAGGCTCTTTCTATCTCTCAAATGGTGGCAGTGTTAATCTTACGGGGATTCCTGCCGGTGTAAAATATCACATAACTGAAGATGCAGCTGATAGTTATGAATCGGTGTTGACAAACGGAGATGGAACTATTCAAAAAGACGAAACGGCAACAGTAACCTGTACTAATACAAGAAAGACTCAGCCTGAAGTAAAAAAACAGACTTTAACCATTAAAAAAATAGTTAAAAACGGTGACAATAAAGACAATTTCACTTTTCATGTTTCTTTTAGTAATTTAGAAAAAAATGCGAAATATAAATACAAAAAAGGAGATGCTGAAACAGCGTTTGCATCTGATAAAGATGGCGCTGCCGATGTGACTTTCACGTTGGCCGATAATGAAAGCGTGGTATTTGAAGATATTCCGGAAAATACAAAATATCAGGTCACAGAAGATGCAAATAAGTATTATGCTTCTTATGAAATAACTGATGCTGTTAAGACCGTACAGCAGAAAAAGGCAAATGAACAGACTGACCAGTCTTTGTCAACCGGTACAGAAACCGTTGACGCTGATGAAAACGCAGCTGTGACCTTTACGAATACAGGAAAAGAACCTGATGTGCCAAAAACAGAAAAACTTAAAATAAGGATTAAAAAAATCTGGAATGATAATGAGGATGCAGGAAATACAAGACCGGGAAATATTACTGTTTATCTGATGCAGGATGAAAATATTATAAAAAATATTGAACTAAATGCTGATAATGGATGGGAGACAGAGGTTGACGGGCTTGAAGTGCTTAAAGAAGACGGAAAGACAGAATACAAATACTCTGTGAATGAAGAAAATGTCAGCGGATATGACTCCAATGTTGTTGAAAGCGAAGAAACCGATGCGGCAGGAGATGGATGTAAAGTCAAGGTATTTACAATCACAAACACGAAAACCGAGACCGGAAGCCTTAAGGTTTCAAAAACGGTTGAGGGGAATGGTGCTGACAGAAACAAAGCATTTAAATTTAAGGTTGAGCTGAAAAATGGTGGCAACCCCGTTTCAGGTATTTATCCACTTGATGGCACTGCTGGAAGTAAAACCGGAACAATCGTATTTGACGAAAATGGCATGGCTTCATTTGAGCTGTCTGACGGAGAGTCAATTGTAATAACCGGGTTGCCGGTCGGAGCCGATTATACGGTTACAGAAAATGCTTATAAAGATTACAAACCTTCTGACAATGGAAAGTATAATGGAAAAATTGAGGCAGGAAAGACCGGTGAGATTTCGGTTGTAAACACATATGATGAAAAGTATGACATATCTGTAAGCAAAACGGTGAAAGGAAATCAGGGTGATAAATCCAAAAACTTTGAATTTATGCTGAAGCTGACAGGAAATGATGGGCTTGTAGTGCCTGGCAGTGTTAATGTTGAAAAAAATGGAAACTTTGAAACAATGAAAGTAATTGACGGAGAAGTGAAGTTTACATTATCACACGGCGAGAAAATTATATTCAAGAAACTGCCGGCCGGTGTCAGATATGAAGTGACTGAAACAGTGACAGACGGATATAAGATGACATGTGATAACAATTCTGGAGTGCTGAGGACAAATGCCGATATTGGATTTGTGAATACGAAGAATGTTGGAATTCCGACTGCGGCGATGACGAACACTGGGATTATAACTGCAATTGCTGTCTGCTGTGGTGGTGTGGCTATTGCGACTATTGTGAAAGCAGTGAAGAAAAAGAAAAAGTAATATGGTATTTAAAAGGAAAAAGAATATTTTCAAAAATGTTCTTTTTCCTTTTTTATTTGTCATATTAAATATAACGGTAAAAAAAATTGCCGGATAATACAGGCAGAACCCTTGCCTGTAAAAACTTCAAATTGCATCGGATACAAGGTTTGCTGGATATCTATTCGAAGCCTTGCTCCGGATAGAGAACTCCTCCATTCCTTGTTCTCAGATAGACAATGCTGACGGCGTAATACCGCAAGTGAAGAACAGAAATTTCCGTTCTAAGCCTGGCAACGAAGGCGTAAGCCTGAGTTATCAATTTATGCTGGCTCCGAACCGGCAACGGCGAGGTATCAATGTCTGAGAAAGCGGGATTTACCCGTTATCGTTCGAGTGACCTTATTCGCAGGAAGCGAAAATATAATAAAAACAGGAGGAGAAACGATGAACAATTTGAAAAAGAGTATCATGTCTGTAGCGATGGCTGCAATTACCGCAGCATCACCAATACTGTCTTCATATGCAGCGTATGCAAGTGATATCACAGTAAACGATGATGGAACGGTAACGCAGATATCCACATCAACTGAAGGCAGCACGAGCAAAGCAGACGAAACCAAATTTTTATTCATTAAGATTAAAACGGCCGGTGGTAAGGTTGTGCTTAATGAAGGTGAAGACCAGGAACAGCGAATCCGCCTGGATAAAAAAACGGATGGTGTGGAGTATATAGATGTATATGATAAAAATAATGTGCTTATTTCATCAGAAAGTACAAAAGATAATGATTATACGTATGTATATGAAGCAAAAGCTGACGATGCCGTCAATGTGAAGGCAAAAGCAGACGAAGGATATAAGGTCAAGCTGTATGAACTGACTGACGATTCCTCCGGAACCGAAATCGCTGAAGATGTGGGATTTGATGCAGGAAATAAAGTGGATAGTTTCAAATATCCGGTATTTATGGAGTATGATAAGACTGTAAAAATTGGATTTGAGAAGACAGAGTCCACTGATGACATTGCAAAGGATTTGAGTGTCAACGATGAGGCCGGAAAAGACAAGGCTGACGAGCAGGGTAAAACTGGAACTGAAGCTGAAGGCGATGAGAAAGAGAAAGTTAATGCAAAAAATGAAGACACCACTGATATTAGTGAAGATTTGACTGTTGACAGCAGTGATGATAATGATTCCGTATTATCAAGTGAAGAAAATGAGACAGAGGCGGCATTGGATGATTCCGATAGCTATGCCGAAGATAACGGTAATGAAGATACTGATGATGTCAGTGACGTTGATGATGCTAACGATGCCAAGAGCGCAAATAATGATATAGAGTCAGGCAATATTGCTGTTGATAACAATTCAGGCGAAAATGTATCGGAAAGTGTTGACGACGAAACAGATGACGAAAGTCAAATGACAGATGACGAAAAGATGGGTGAAGACGCTTTACAGCCAAACATCGATAAACAGGAATCTATTGGCAACAATGCTAACGATATTATAGTAAATACAGAACCAGATATAAAAAATGAACATTTTACGAATACAGAAGAATTATCTTCTGATATCTCTGGCCTTGATTTTGAAAAATTCAAAACAGCAAGATTAATTGTTATGACGAATGATAAAAACGATATCATTGACAGTGAACATATGATTGCATCTTATGGAGATATCTATTTACTTCAGTATAATACTGTAGAACAAGCCATGACAGCATATCTATATTATAATGGCCGCGTGTCTGCCGTAGAACCAGATGCTACTCTTGATGCTGCTGGTGAAGATGTAGAGATGAAAAGCGAAGAACTTGATGAGGAGGTAACAGATAATACATCAGAAACAGAAGGAACACAGCCAACTGAAATTGCTGGAATGACTGTTGATAATGTAGTGAATCCAGTGTCAGCTTTAGCCGATACGGTTGCGTCCGAAAAGGCAGTTTATCATAACCAGGTCATTGCGTTAATCGATACTGGTGTCGGCAAGAGTAATAATGTCATTGATAGAGTTTCATTGATTGATGACGTAATGGTTGGTGGAACACATGGTATTGAAATGGAAAGAGATATAGTAGAGCAAAATCCAGATGCAAAGATTTTGTCTATCAGAGCTCTCGGAAATGATGGTTATGGTTCTATATCATCGGTAATTGCAGGCATTGAGTATGCAATTAATTCAAAAGTAAATATCATTAACTTATCTATGTATTCAAGAAAAACCTCTGGAACAGGCGTTCTGGAAGCGGAAATACAAAAAGCAATAGATAACGGTATTGTAGTCGTAAGTTCTGCAGGAAATGATGACGCAGATGTTTCTGAGTATGTTCCAGGAAGTATTGATAGCGTTTGGACAATCGGTGCAGCTACTGAATCAGGAACAAAACAGACTACATCAAACTATGGAGACTCAGTAGATTATTATGTTGTAGCTGACAGTACATCAAAAGCAGCTGCTAAATTTACAGGATATATTTCAAAATATGGTCTTGAAGCTGCATCTGTTGATTCTACTGGAATGATTTACTCAAAATTGACAGATGGGTATAATAACAATAAAATTGATGTTAAAGATGACACGGCAAATACAGATAAGACCGATATGATTTATGACCCGATTATCGAAAACTATGTCAGAGAGAATATGAATCCAGAATATGTCGGAGAAGGAAAGCTTCAGCTTACAAATTATATTGATGTTGATGCAACGATTGCGTCTGAAGACCAGTTAAAGCCTGGTGAGACAATTGATTCATTAATGAAAAATGACACAGGTTTCAGATTTATCACACAAAATACAGGACGTGTGCCTGTATATCAGTTAAACGAAGATAGTGAGTACGTAGTAGCATTTGCCGATGTTATGCATAACGATAACAAAGCGAGAATTGTGGACTCTGTTGTGGCAAGAAATGATGTTACTGGTACTGCTATAAATGGATGCAAGTTTGATGAAGCAACTGGGTTGTTATATATTCCAAGAACTGCATTTGTGATTGATAATACGTGTTATATCGGATGCATACAGATGCAGATATTATATGCAATATCTAATTTCAGTATCACTAATCAGTGGAATTCAGCTACAAATGTCGTAACTGAAAATACAGATGGTTCAACAAATACTGATATAGAAGGATATAATATCCTGTTAGGTGTAATGTCTGTTCAGGTTGGAAAATATATGGACGTAAATAAAATGCTTGTTAGCGTTAACGGTATTCCAATTGAAGGAAAATCTTATTCTTACGACAGTACTAATGGCGTTTTAACAGTCGGCTTTTCATCGTCAGTTGTCCAGTCCATATGGGTACAGGCTGAAAAATCAGACGATGCGCCAGAAGTAGAGCCTGGACTAAAGGCCGCCGATAATAGTGCAGCCAATCTGAATGGTGGTGCTAATTTTAGCGGTTCCGCAGTGTCTTTTGATAATATGAAAGCTGTTGATATCACAGCTCTAAAGGTTAATTTTGATAAGCTAAAAGTTGGTACACATTGGCTTACAACGGCTACATTATTGTATCCTGATAGACCTGAAAATAGCAGCGGAATTGTACCTGGAGGATATAATAATGTTATAGCGTATGCCGGACCTGGAAGCGGAGACCTGGATACAAAATTTGCGTATTATATTTTTGGAAATTATTCAAATAATACTTTCTTTTCTGACAAAAAAGTATGGAATTTACATAGTGGAGATTTTATTCCATTTGCAATTCCATTATACACAATAGATGATGCTCCATGTGATTTCTCAAAATTACCTAAAAACTTAAGACTGGCAATGCAATGTACACATGCAGATGTTCCAGGATTTCCTGATAGAAATGTAACTGATGGAAATGAAGTGACAGGACGTGTTGCCTTAAGATGCGTTGCTCTTGATAAAAATGCTACTAAGCCATGGGCTGTATTCGCAATGTATACATCTCGATGCTTTACACAGCATGGGATGGGATTATTCAAAGTATATCTTACACCTGAAGGTGGCTCATTAGTAATTACCAAAAAAATTAGAGGAGTCGAAATGGCAGCATCTTCAGAACGTATTAAACTTAATACAGAATTTACTATTTTTAAAAATGAAGCTTGTACTAAAAAATGGAAAGGTAACGAAGATGCTCCGAATGGAGTAATTGTTTTTAAAGAAGGCGAAAAAGTTGCTAAGGCTGTAAAAACTATAAGTAATATGGACCCTGGCATATACTGGATGAAAGAAACCGGAAAATGCACAGGTACCATCCATAATCTAAAAAAATATAAATTTACTATTACAAAAGGTAAATCAACCAAAGTACTAGTAGACCTTGAAACTGGCAAAGAAGTCAATGTGATTGAAAATATTCCTTTTATCGGAAAATTTAAAATTGTAAAAGAAGATGAAGATTCAAAAGACAAATTAGCCGGAGCTATATTCCGCGTTAAATATTATGGTAAAGACCGTATTAATGAAAAGGAAAAAGCTGAAAGGACATGGTATTTCCAAACTGATGAAAAGGGAGAGATTTTGTATGATAATAAACATTATCTCAGTTCTTGGACGCATTCAACTACAAAAAAGGTCTATAAGAGTGATGCTCCTATTACTATAGAAAATGGCGAATGGTGGCTTCCATTTTCAAATCTATATATAACAGAAGTGAAAGCTCCAAAAGGATACTCAAGAAATCACCAGGAATTTCACTTGGAAATCAAAGCTGACAGAACTACACAGATGAAGGATGGATATTGGGTTAATCAAAAATGTCCAACTGCAACGGTAACTGTTACGGATAAGAAGAAGACGGGTAACAAATGGTATGCAAGAGTACAAGTTAAAAAAATCAATAAATTGAAAAAAGGGCTTGCAAATGCTGAATTTGAAGTTTTTACTGATGAAGATTGTACAATAAAAGCATTAGATGCAAATAATAATCCAATTGTACTTAAAACAGAAAATGGAGGATTAAGTAACATTGGCCAAATCGAAATAGATGAAAAAGAAGATTCGATTTCATTATATTGTATTGAAAGTAAGGCCCCAAATGGATATTCTGTAACAGATGAGATTTTTTCTCTAACTTTTAATAAAAAAGATTACGATGCCTTATCAGCAGAAGAAAAGAAGCATGGAGAGCTAAAACTGTTTGGCCCAAAAGATGGAATTATAAACGATGAAGGATGGAAAGTCAGAGTTGATGCGAAGAAAGTTGACGAAGACGGCAACCCTCTAAAAGATGCTATTCTTGGGGTCTACAATAAAGGTGAATGTAATGACGACTCAAAAATTGGAGAATTAAAATCTATTGATGATGGAAGCACTAATATTTTAGATTATTCTGCTTCAATGACTCAGGATGAAATTACATTATATTGTCAGGAAATAAAAGCTCCAACCGGATACACTAAATCAAACAGGATATACACAGTTACATTCAAAAAATCTGATTATGATAAATTATCAGAAGATAAAAAGAAAGATGGCGAATTGCAAACCTTTGGAATTGATAAGGAAAAAGGTGAAAATGGAATTGTTAATACAAAAGGTTGGCAAGTAAGAGCAAATGCAAAGAAGGTAGATGGAAATGGAAAAGCCCTTCAGGGCGCTACATTTGAAGTCTTTAGTAGTGCGGACATGGATAAAGAATCTTATATTGGACTTTTAACATCAGGCGTTGATGGTATGACAAACATTTTGACAGCTGGATTCTCTGATGATGTTCCAGAAGCTAGATTGTATTGCAAAGAAAAAAGTGCGCCAGAAGGTTATGTTGCATCAAAAGATATGTACGAACTGGTATTTACGAAAGATAAGTATGATGAGCTAAAAAAGGCTGATAAAAATACAGAAGGTGAATTGCAGACTTTTGGACCACAAGATGGTATACCGAATCCATCCGTAACCGTCTCTCCTACACCTAAGATTACAAATCCTCCGCCAAGCGGTTCCGGTGTTTGCGTTAAGAAAACCTCAACAGCATCGGATGATATTATGGATTTAGAAAGCTATACATTAGCAAATGCTGAGTTTTCTGTTACATCAAACAGAGGTTTTAGCGGAACGTTAAAAACTGACGAGTCTGGAAATTCAAATGTATTGTCACTTCCAGATAATCATAAAGAAACTTGGATTCCTCCAGTATATGATAAAGACAAGAATTTGATAAGCGGTGGATATACAAGAATTGACCCTGTAACCACAACTTATTATATAACTGAGACAAAGGCTCCTCATTGGCATAAAAAAAATTATGAAACAAAATCAATTACTGTGACAATGCCAAACCAGAAAGACACATTGTTTACTGTTGATTTTGAAGACCAGCCGCTTTTCTGTGAGAATGAGTTTGATATAGAAAAACTTGGCGTAAAAGGCGAACAGATTGGACCAATTGGCGGTGCTGTGTTTAAAGTTGAATACTACGATGCAGACGATGGAAAAGATGATGGCGCTGGCGCAAACCTTGTCAATGATGTTTCTGGAAAACTGACGAGGACATGGTATCTGAAATCGGATACTGACGGCCACGTAAAAATGGATGCGGGATATCTTGATGCGAATAACCGAAGCGATGCTTTCTTTATGCATGATGGAAAAGTTGTAATTCCAATCGGTGGATATCTTAAGATAACAGAAATTGACGCTCCTGCGGAATATGTAGTAGATGATACGCCAGTGTGCATTTTATGTAACCAGAAAACAGACTTTGATTTGACGTACCGAAACAGCAGGGCATGGTACAACGAATATCAGAGATGCCGTGTAAATTTGAAGAAATATGAAGCAGATGGAATTACTCCTATTGCTGGCGTAGAATTTGAAATTAAGTTTTTAAAACAGGCAATAACTCCTACATCTAAAATGCATCCAAATTTTGTAAGATTACTTAAAGAAGGCGAGTCAACGGTAAGACATACAGATGCAAACGGCGAGGTGTTCTTTGATAATCTTGACCAGGGAACATATCAAATTACTGAATTGAAAACTAAAGACGGAAATGCCCTATTAAAAGAACCTATTATCGTAACATTGCCGATGACAATGACCGCAGATGAGGCTAATGAATATGGAAATGTTGATTTTTCATCTGCGAAAGAAGATAAAAATTACTCTGGTAAATGGTATTTTTATGAATGTTTATATGAAATCACCAATAACGCTACATTTAAGATGCCGATGACTGGTGATGATGGCAAATGGAAATATGGTTTTATCGGATTCGGTGTAATTATGGTAACTGGAATTGGATGGATTATTTATAATAATACTAAGACTAAAAGAACCAGAAAACGCAAAATAGTATAAAAAACAAAAAAGAACAAAATAAAAGCTTGCATTAAGATGCAAGCTTTTATTTTGTTCTGTATTAATTATTTGGAACCCATTTTGCGTATAATGTATCTCCATTAGTTGCATATGCTGCTCCTTTAATTGGTTTTCTGCTTTCTCCTGGATTTCTTGTAGTAAACCATCCTCCAAAAGAGTAGTTATCTTTAGTAGGCGTTGGAATATTAGTAACGCTAGAGCCATCTGGTGCATCATATAGCCATATTCTTTGTCCTGCGCTTCCATATATTGTGTAAGTGTCTTTCCCGTTAATTAAGCCGCCGTTTGCATCAAATGTAATGGAACCTTTAGTATCTGGATTCATACATGTGAATTCTTGAGTCCAGTAATACATACCGTTTGCTGATTGATAAAATCCAACTCCAATATATGAAAAATCTGGTTTTAATAAAGCAGCTCTATGACCAGAGCTATTCATCCACCCGTCGACAACATCTTCTGGTGAATCGTATCCCATGGCGATATTTTCGCCACTAATTACGGATGCGCCAACATCAATTCCGGCGGTCGAGCTGTCTGTCCCATTTGGTCTTGTATGTGAAAATTTAACAGAAATTTCTTTAGCTCTCAACATAGCTGCATCTTGTAATGCTTTATTATACTTCAAAGGCTGCGCCCCTTCTTTGGCTCTCTCAATATTCGTAAGCCTTAGTACCTCTGATGCCATAGTAATCGGGTCTACCGGGTCGTCAAAATCATCGTCATTGTCCCCATGATTATTATCATTGTTGTTATCGCCTGGTTTTTCCGGCTTTGATGTTGGTTCTGGCGTGGGCGTTACTTTTTTCTTTACCTTGATACTTACACCTGTATTGCTTCCGTCTCCATAAACTTTAAATTTGCTACTGTAGCCAAAAACAAAATAAGTATTCGTAACACCTTCGACAGGATTTTTGTCTTCATATCTTGTATACTTGGACGAAATTGTTGCAATTTTTGAAGGTACTGAATCATTTGCCTTACGATATATCACGTAATGCGTCGTACCACCGGCAGGATTCCAGCTGACATTTACAGTGTTATCTCCAGTCAGACCTGCGCCGAGTCCATATACGGTTGCTGGAACAGTTCTTGTTGTTAGTCCTGTTTTGCTATAGCGGCCAGACTTCTTCGTTTTCTTATTATAAGCCTTGACGGTATAGGTGTATTTCTGACCTACAACAATTGGATATTTACTGGAAGAGGTGTGAGTATAACTGGATTTTTTATTATTTAGTGTTTTCACCTTAATCCATTTACCACTTCCGGCTTTTTGGTAGTATACGATGTAATTCGTAGCTCCGGAAACCTTTTTCCACTTGATATTAATCTTATTATAATCAGTGGCCT
>OGDN01001035.1_pt1 | contig 50480 bp, 38 predicted proteins | sample 1570271 | NCBI WGS metagenome assembly OGDN01 (sample SAMEA4384481, study PRJEB24528) | human gut metagenome | reverse complement strand
ATTATTGGACTAAGGCTAAATGCTGTTTTAATAGGCCATAAGTCACAAAAATATGTTAAGTATCATTACAAACGGAATGTATATAACTGGCAATGTCTACTCAACAAACCATATTGACGTAGCATAGTCGAAAAGAACCTGTTTTGCACACTAATTGAGTTGCTGAAATTGGCTATATTTCACAGCTATATGAGCTATAAATGCTAGATACTCATACAAAACGCTGAACTTTTGACCCCTGTGGCACAAAATTGGCACATCCTTTTCAGAAGAATCATAGAAATGGCGGAAAACAGGAGAAAACAACAAAAATCCATGAGTTTATCATTAACGTCTGAAAATGCTGTTGAGTACACTATCTGACCCACTAATGACACCTACATCATTACGGTTTGTTGAGTCATGAAAAATAGAGAAAAACAGATGATTTCTACTTCATAAAACAGCTGTTGAGTAGAGCATAGATGGCGATGATAAATACATGTTTTGGGCGGTGAGAGTGCATGATTTATTCATAATGAACAATGAATGACGAAATTGGACTGGGTGATATATACGGTTTTAACAAAACTCATGCGCCGACAGGGTTCGATTCAACAATCCAACACTTAGAAAAACGTCATTGCAGGGTATACGGGGTTCGACCGTACAAATCAACACTTCGGCTATAGAGAAATAGAAACGAGTGTACTCAACGGATGTTTTATGAAGTAGAAACCAAGGGAAATATGATTGCTGGGGTAGTTGGATACGACAGTATAAGAAAACACTTAGCCGACTGTGTGATGAACACACGGGGGATTGGAAGGAAATACCATCCATATGGATGTGTACATAGAAAATTAGAGGATATGCCCGATGAGGGCCGGAGGAGTAAATAACATGAAGAATTACAAAATCGCCGTTGCGGGCACTGGTTATGTTGGTTTGTCAATTGCAACCCTGCTTTCTCAGCACCATCAGGTGACCGCAGTTGATATTGTTCCGGAGAAGGTTGAGATGATCAACAATCGCAAGTCTCCAATTCAAGATGACTATATTGAAAAATATCTGGCAGAAAAGGATCTGAATCTGACTGCAACCTTGGATGCAAAGGCTGCATACTCGGATGCGGATTTTGTTGTAATCGCGGCTCCTACCAACTATGATAGCAAGACCCAGCACTTTGATACTTCTGCGGTTGAGGCTGTGATTAAGCTGGTTATGGAATATAATCCGAATGCTATTATGGTCATCAAATCTACTATCCCTGTTGGATATACCGCTTCTGTGCGTAAGAAGTTCAATACCAAGAATATTATCTTCAGCCCGGAGTTCCTGCGTGAATCCAAAGCTCTTTACGATAACCTGTATCCTTCCCGTATCATCGTTGGTACTGACTTGAGTGATGAACGTCTGGTGGAAACTGCGCATGAGTTTGCTGGTCTGCTGCAGGAAGGTGCAATTAAAGAAAATATCGACACCCTGTTTATGGGCTTCACTGAGGCCGAGGCAGTCAAGCTGTTTGCCAATACTTATCTGGCTCTGCGCGTTGCTTACTTCAACGAGCTGGACACCTATGCAGAGAGCAAGGGCCTTAACACTCAGCAGATCATCGACGGAGTCTGCCTCGATCCTCGTATCGGCAGCCACTACAATAACCCGTCTTTTGGTTACGGCGGCTACTGCCTGCCAAAGGATACGAAGCAGCTGCTGGCTAACTATGCCGATGTACCGGAGAACCTGATCGAGGCTATTGTCGAGAGTAACAGAACTCGTAAAGACTTCATCGCCGACCGCGTCCTAAAGCTGGCTGGTTATTATGGTTATGACGAGGATAACGAGTACGACAAGGAACAGGAAAAATCTGTGACCATCGGTGTGTACCGTTTGACCATGAAGAGCAACAGCGATAACTTCCGCCAGAGTTCTATTCAGGGCGTTATGAAGCGCATCAAGGCCAAGGGCGCAACGGTAATCATTTACGAGCCGACTTTGAAAGACGGAGAGACTTTCTTTGGATCAGTAGTGGTTAATGATCTGGCTAAGTTCAAGGAAATGAGCCACGCCATCATCGCAAACCGCTATGACAAGAGCCTTGATGATGTGAAAGAAAAAGTTTATACGAGAGATATTTTCCAGCGTGACTAAGAACGCAAACAGAAGATGAGGGAATAAAAATCATGAATATTAAAAAGGAATACGAGCGTTGGCTGGCAAATGCAACCGCAGATGCAGATGTTGCTGCCGAACTGAAATCGCTGGACGATGCCAAAATCGAGGACGCATTCTATCGTGACCTTGCCTTTGGTACGGGAGGTCTGCGTGGCGTGATTGGCGCGGGCACGAACCGGATGAACATCTACACCGTGGCAAAGGCTTCTCAGGGGCTGGCGGACTATTTAAAGAAGAACTTTGAAACTCCGTCTGTGGCCATCGGTTATGACAGCCGCATCAAGAGCGATGTGTTTGCAAAAGTCGCCGCTGGGGTGTTTGCGGCTAATGGTGTCAAGGTCAACATCTGGCCTGTTCTGATGCCTGTTCCTACCGTGTCCTTTGCGACCCGCTATCTGCACACCTCCGCAGGTGTCATGGTGACGGCTTCCCACAATCCCAGCAAGTACAACGGCTATAAGGTCTACGGCGCAGATGGCTGTCAGATCACCACCGAGGCCGCAGCGGAGATTCTTGCCGAAATCGAGAAACTGGATATCTTTGCAGACGTCAAGACCAGCGATTTTGAAGCAGGCGTGGCAAACGGCAGCATCCAGTACATCCCGGACGAGGTCTATACCGCATTCGTGGAGCAGGTCAAGAGCCAGTCTGTTCTGTTTGGCGAAGAAGTCAACAAGAACGTGGCCATCGTGTATAGTCCGCTGAACGGCACCGGCTTGAAACCTGTGACCCGTACCTTAAAAGAAATGGGTTACACCAATATCACTGTTGTCAAGGAGCAGGAGCAGCCGGATGGCAACTTCCCGACCTGCCCATATCCCAACCCGGAAATCAAGGAAGCTATGGCACTGGGCATGGAGTATGCCAAAAAGTGTAATGCTGACTTGCTGCTGGCGACTGATCCCGACTGTGACCGTGTGGGCATCGCCGTCAAGAACAAGGCAGGGGAGTACGAATTGCTGACCGGCAACCAGACTGGTATGCTGTTGCTAGATTATATTTGCAGCCAGCGCGTCAAGCACGGCAAGATGCCCGCAGACCCGGTCATGGTCAAGACCATTGTCACCATGGATATGGGCGAACAGATCGCCACCCACTATGGCCTGCGCACCATCAACGTGCTGACCGGCTTCAAGTTCATCGGGGAGCAGATCGGCAAGCTGGAACAGCAGGGCAAGGCCGACAGCTATGTGTTCGGCTTTGAAGAGAGCTATGGCTACCTGACCGGCTCCTACGTCCGGGACAAGGACGGCGTGGACGGTGCCTATATGATCTGCGAGATGTTCAGCTACTATGCCACCAAGGGCATCAGCCTGCTGGACAAGCTGGAGGAGCTGTATAAGACCTACGGCTACTGCCTGAACACCCTGCACAGTTATGAGTTCGACGGCAGCGCTGGTTTTGCCAAGATGCAGAACATTATGCAGGCGTTCCGGGGCGACATCAAGGAGTTCGGCGGCAAGAAGGTCGTGAAGCTGCTGGATTACGCTCCGGGTCTGGACGGTCTGCCCAAGTCCGATGTGCTGAAGTTCCTGCTGGAAGACAACTGTTCCATCGTGGTGCGCCCCTCCGGTACCGAGCCGAAACTCAAGACCTATATCTCGGTCAGCGCGGAGAACAAAGCTGCGGCCGAAAAGGTGGAAGTAGAGATCTGCAAGAGTGCGGAAGAGTATTTGAAATAAGGAATAGAGGAGAAAATAAAAATGAATGTTATTTTACTTTCTGGTGGTTCCGGCAAGCGGCTCTGGCCTCTTTCAAACGATGTGCGCAGCAAGCAGTTTATCAAGCTGTTTAAGAATAATGACGAGTATGAGTCTATGGTGCAGCGTGTCTACCGCCAGATCACTACGGTAGATGCAGATGCAAAAATCACCATTGCGACCAGCAAATCGCAGGCAAGTGCCATCAAGAATCAGCTGGGTGAAAAGGCATCTATTTGTGTAGAGCCCTGCCGCCGTGATACCTTCCCGGCCATCGCACTGGCTGCTGCCTATCTGCACGACGAACTGGGTGTGGCAGAAAATGAAGCTGTTGTTGTCTGCCCGGTTGACCCCTATGTGGATAACACTTATTACGAAGCCGTCAAAAACCTGCAGGAACTGGCAGAGCAGGGTGGAGCAAATCTAACCCTGATGGGCATTGAACCGACTTATCCCAGCGAAAAGTATGGTTACATTATCCCTGAAAGCGGCGAAAACGTCAGCAAGGTCAAGGAGTTCAAGGAAAAGCCGGATGTGGAAACTGCCAAGAAGTATCTGGCACAGAGTGCATTGTGGAATGCAGGCATCTTTGCATTCAAACTTGGCTATCTGCTGGACAAGGCTCATAGCATGATCGACTTCGAGGACTACCGTGACCTGTTCAATAAGTATGAAACCATGACAAAAATCAGCTTTGACTATGCCGTGGTCGAGAAAGAGTCCAGCATTCAGGTTCTGCGGTATAGCGGTGACTGGAAGGATGTTGGTACATGGAACATGATGGCTGAGGTCATGGCAGACAAGACCAAGGGCAAGGCTGTTCTGGATGAAACCTGCGAAAACACCAATGTGGTGAATGAACTGAATATCCCGATTCTTTGTATGGGCTGCAAGGATATGATCGTTGCGGCTAGCGGCGATGGCATTTTGATTGCTGATAAAGAGCGCAGCGGTTACATGAAGCCCTATGTGGAGAAAATCGAGACCGAGGCAATGTATGCCGAGAAGTCTTGGGGTAGTTATACGGTAATCGATGTGCAGCCCGGCTCTATGACAGTTAAGATTTCCATGAGAGCGGGTGAGCACATGACTTACCACATGCATAACTACCGTGAGGAAGTCTGGACAGTTGTTTCTGGTAAGGGCAAGGCAGTCGTAGACGGCATGGAGCAGGTGCTGCGTACAGGCGATGTGATTACCATTGCAGCAGGCTGCAAGCACACGGTTGAGGCTATCACTGCATTGGACATGATCGAAGTTCAGCTTGGTGATGAAATTAGCGTTGCTGATAAGATCAAATTCCCCATGGTGTAAGAACTAAGGGGTGATGGCTATGGAAATCATGAAATTGATTCCGACTGGAAAGGACTATCTATGGGGCGGCACCCGACTCCGGGAAGAATACGGAAAGAAAATTGATTTGACCCCGCTGGCGGAGACATGGGAATGCTCTGTACATCCGGATGGCCCTAGCTATGTGGCGAATGGAATCTATAAGGGACAAATGCTGGCAGAGGTGCTGAGTGCTCACCCCGAATATCTTGGTACAAAGGTGGAGAACGGAGAACTGCCTGTATTAGTAAAATTCATCGATGCCAAGAAAGATTTGTCTGTTCAGGTTCATCCGGATGATGCATATGCACGAGAACACGAAGGCGACAACGGCAAGACCGAGATGTGGTATGTTGTGGATGCTGACGAAGGCGCACATTTGATTTATGGCTTTCAACATAAGGTGACGGAAGAGATTCTCCGGAAAGCAGTTGAAACTGGAACTTTGGACAAGCATCTGCAAAAAGTGGAGGTTCACAAGGGCGATACCTATTTTGTCCCGGCGGGAACTGTACACGGCATTGGCAAGGGCATCTTGGTAGCTGAGATTCAGGAAAGCTCCAATGTAACCTACCGTGTCTATGACTATGACCGTGTGGATAAGAACGGCAAAAAGCGTGAGTTGCACTTTGACAAGGCTGTTCAGGTCATGGATATGAATGTTGAACCGGACGTGAACCAGAAACCGAGAATGGTGAAATACTATTCCGGCTGCTCTCGTGAGCTACTTTGTCGTTGCAAATATTTTGAAACAGAAAGAATACAAGTAACGAAAGGCTTTGCATTTTCTGTTATGGATGCATCTTTTCAGGTGTTAATGTGCCTAGATGGATACGGTGAAGTGCAGACGATGGATGCGGAGCAGAAGCCGATGCGATTCAGCAAGGGCGAAACACTGTTTTTACCAGCTGGGCTGGGCAGATGTTTAGTCGTTGGAGATGCAGAATTGATTAAAGTTCGGTGCTAAATCAGTCGGTGGTGAGGATGATTAAATGGCAAGAATGAAATTTATGAATACAGAGATTGATAATCTGACAATGCAGGAAACATTGCAGGCTATTGATCGACTGATTCAAGAGGATAAAAGTGCATATGTGGTAACTCCCAATGTGGATCATATTGTACAGCTTGAAACAAGTAAAGAATTACAGGCGGTTTATGAAAATGCGTCATTGATTCTGACGGATGGTAAACCACTGTTGTGGATCGCTAAATGGTATGGAACACCGATTAAAGAGAAAATTTCAGGATCGGATTTGTTTCCACTCTTGTGTGATATGGCTGCGAAAAAAGGATATAAGATGTTCTTTTTAGGTGCTGCTGAAGGCGTAGCAGCCAAAGCAGCTGAAAATCTTATGCATAGATTTAAGGGCTTGCAGGTTGTCGGTACATATTCTCCGCCATTCGGTTTTGAAAAGAATCCTGTGGAAATGGATAAAATTAAATCCATGATAAAAGAGGCTAATCCGCACATTTTGATTGTTGGATTAGGATGTCCGAAACAGGAAAAGTTTATGTACCATCATTGTAAAGAACTTGGAGTACCGATTTCCTTTGGATTAGGTGCCAGTTTTGACTTTGAAGCAGGAAATATTAAGAGAGCTCCCCGGTGGATGTCCAATCATGGCCTGGAGTGGTTTTTTAGAATCACGCAGGATCCGAAGCGTATGGCAAAGCGTTATTTAGTAGATGATAGAAAAATTCTCGGACTAGCGATTAAGTATAAAAAATAGGTGGATAAATGAATTTAGTAACGATAATTACCCCCATTTATAATGGTGAAAAGTACTTGATCCGCTATTTTGAGCAGGTAAATGCGATTAGGTACAAAAATTTACAGATAATCGTTGTTAACGACGGAAGTAAAGATAAAACATCAGAAATAGTACAAAAATATGCAGAGGAAGATAGCCGAATAGAATTCATCGATAAAAAGGTGAATGACGGTGTCAGCAGCGCAAGAAATGATGCCTTAAAAAGAGCAAAAGGGACGTTTTGTTTCTTTTTTGATTGTGATGATACTTTTGATGCACAAATCGTTGAAAAATGCGTAGCAAAAGTAAAATCTGATACAGACACTGTTTGCTATAATTATGCGTCGGTGCGTAGAAATGGAAGCATAGCTGAACATCAGTTTTCCTATTTAAAATGTCAATATAATAACTATAAATGAGCAAATATCGAATTTTGCACAAACTTATCCCACAAACTTAAAAGCTTCTTCGAATGAGGCGCTGCTTTTTATGAGGCGGTACAGGTTTGCAAACTGTTCCTGCTTTAGCTGCTGCTTCAAGGATGCGTATCCCTCTTCGAATGTGCAGTAGTTTCCAGAATGCATACAGCACAAATAGTGGACCAACGACATGATCAGCCAATACCTTTGGATTCCCTGACGGGATCGGATTTGATAACTATCCAGCGCAAGTTTACTTTTGCTCTGCCGGAAAAATAATTCAATCGGCCACCGTTTCGTATAGGTGTCCAGGATCTCCTGCGTGGATAACTCTGCATTTGTAGAGAGAAATACACGCAATGCTTTGGGATTCCCAAATCCATCCTTCGGATAGCTGAGGATCACCGCTGCATTTGGAATGCCATTCAACTCCCCTTCATAGCGGTATACATAGAATTCACGGCTGCCAACGGTCACGAGGCTGACATCCGGGTCTGTTTTCCGCAAATGAAGGGCAAATGCACTGGCTTTTTGACGGATCCCGCATGGATAAAGGATTCGGTTGGTCTTTAATGCCCCAACCGTATAGAATCCTTTCCGAATAAAACGGTCCATCACTTTTGCAGTAGTATACCAGCTGTCACAAAGAAAGTAGGAAATGACCGGCGCAGCGGGAAGTTCTTCCGCGATCTCCTGTACAATCTGGATCTTTGATCTTGATTTATCGTACAGGATGACTGCATAATTCAGGGTAATCCCGTTGCAGGAAAGCATAACGGAGACAACCTGATGCCCATAATCCTGACAGCCTTTTAAATGTGATTGATGAAAATACGCAGCTTCGATTGGATGAACCGCCTGTGACGAAGGCCGGGTATGTGAAGCAATCGTATCATCCACAATACAGTAAATCGGTTGTCCGGAACGCTGTGCTTCCCTATAAATGGCTTGGAGGATGCTGCTTTTTAAAACATCCTGCAATGCATCGTCCTTCCATTTTCCGTGATTCAGGAAATAAGCGGTCGTTGTCCTGTGGCAATGGCTGACTTCTTGGAAATCAACTGTTTTTCCCCGGTATCCCCGGAGAAAAACAGACAGGATGATGGTCAATAAGTGGTTCAGATACACATCGGATAAAAATAATCCGAGATTTAATGCTTTCAGGTAATTGTAAATATGTTTGGAATGATGTATACTGTTTGCAACGGACACCCCCTTGTTTGAGTGAGTATGTTGTTTGTTGGTACTTCAATTATACATCCTTCTACAGAGGGTGTCTTTCTTTTGTGCAATATTTTGGATTTGCTCATTTATAGTTTTTAAAATTAATTTGTCTTTTCGGTAAAAACAGATAATGCCGCCATACCATGGAAATCCCGCTTCGATCGTGGCTTTCACATCTCCATTGGTAATTGTGGCAAAATCTTCGTTTCCCTCTATGATACAGTTGTCTTCCGTCGCAGGCGGAAGTAAGGTCCAGTTTTCATCCGAGATACAGGCATTTCTGGTCGCTCTGGTTCGCAGACAGTTCCTGCCGTATGCTTCAATGACTACCAGTTCGTCTCTTCTCTGAAAGATCAATCGATTCTGTTCTAACACTATTTTTCCCATGCATACACCTCTCTTGAAATTCATCTTATTTGTAACAGCATTGGATTTCTGTTAATTTATTATAGCAATGATGACTTTTGATGGCTTGATTTTTCTTGATAAAAACTAACACAATCTTGATGTGTTAAAAAATTCGTGATATGGTTTTTGTAATATGAATTCCGGGGAGAAGATTTTATGAATTCTTATACCAATGACTCTTTTTATGAAAATATGTCACATCAGACAGACGCGGCTCCGTATTCGGTTCACTATACCGAGGCGGCCGTGGATCATGAACCGGTGTTATATCTCCATTGGCATCATGAAATGGAGTTTTTAGTGCTGGTACAGGGAGAAATCACCGTTCATATGGAAGATCGATCGTATGTCCTGCAGGCGGGAGATGGGATTTTTATTCCGCCTGGGCTGCTTCATTACGCCAATAGTCGGTCAGAAATCCCGCCGGCGTTTTATGCTTTTGTTTTATCGCCGATGTTCTTGTTCCCAGAGTCTGAAACGTACAGTTATAACACCTATGTACTGCCGGTGCTGCATAATAATCTGGCTTTCGCGACGGTTTTGACGGAGGGGATTGACTGGCAGAAAGAGATTCTTACATATTTAAACCAGATCATTCAAAACCAGGAGGCAGGAGAACTCTATATGAGGGGAACCTCTTTATTGATATGGGATAAGCTTTTTCATCACCACATATCCAAAATCGGAGGAAAGAAAGCATTTTATGTAAATGCCGATCAGTTATCGGATTCCCTTGTTTATATACACAAAAACTATCATCAGAATATCACTTTGGAAGAATTGGCAGAATATGCCCATTTGAGTGAAGGGCAGTTCTGTCGTTCCTTTAAGGAATTAACAGGAATGACACCGTTTCGTTATTTGATACGATATCGTATCCTGCAAAGCTGCAATCAATTGCTTTTGACAGACAAAAAAGTAACAGAAATCGCTCTTTCCTGTGGATTCAACAATATCAGTTACTACAACCGGGCATTTTTTAAGATCATGAGGATGACGCCCACAGAATATCGCAAAACGACAGAAAAAAATAGTACTTTCATCATTTAAGAACATTCAGCAACAAATGGGAGCAGGTTAGCAAGTGATAAGAAGAAAAAAAAGAAGAAAAAAGTTACACTTTAGATAAAATCATGTGGGAGATGCTAAAAGACAAGGGGGAAATGCGTTTGGGATGAAAACAGGAAAAAACAAAAAGTGGATGTTGATCATTTTGCCAGCGGCGGTTGCGATGCTCTTTGGCGTATTTGCGGAACAGATGACGAAAGGAGAGTCTGAAACATCACAAAAAGAATCGGAGACGGTAGAAAGGGTGGAAATCATGCAGGAAGAATCAGAAACCAACACAGGAAAATATGCAGATACCAGTTCTTATGAGGAACTGGATGAACTTTATAAAGAATATTTTATGCTGGGAACCGGCTGTGAAGCCATTGACCATTGGAACAATCAGCTTGCAGAAATCGGTAATCCGGAGAAAGAAGCATTAATCAGCAGAATGTATAACAGTATTACGTTTGGCAATGAATTCAAACCGGCTTACAATTTTGATGCCTCATCGGAAACGTTGTTTACCGTTGATTTTGCGGCGGAGGAATTATTGGATTGGGCCAAAGAAAATGGAGTAAAAGTCCGTGGACATGTACTTGTGTGGCATGCACAGGTCAATCCATCTATTTTTGCAAAAGATTTTAAAGCATATTCTGGTGGAAACCTGACGGTTAGCGATACAGATGTTCTGGATGAAGATTGTCTGGTGAGCCGTGAAGTTTTGCTGGAAAGGTTAAAAACTTATATATATGGAGTATTGGAGTACACTTATCGGAATGGGTATGCTGATATTATTTATGCATGGGATGTGGTAAACGAAGCATGCGATGAGAGTCAGCCGGATGGTTTGCGCAATAGTTACTGGTATCAGATTATAGGGCCGGACTATCTGTATTACTGCTTTTTATACGCAAGAGAAGCAGAAGTTCTGTATTCCAATCAGTATGCTTCCCTTTATGGATTGAATCCGGAAACGGATGATCTGTCTTCTATTCAGCCAAAACTGTTTTATAACGACTATAATGAATGGGTGGTTTCCCGTAGCGATGCAATTGTACATTTTCTGACGGAAGAACCATGGAATGAAAATCATGAAAAAGTTACCAGTCCGGTGATTCACCCGGATGGAGATGGAACCATATATGGAGATGGTCTAATCGATGGAATTGGAATGCAGGGTCATCTGGATGACACGCAGAATATTGAACAGTATATGACTGCGCTGGAAAAGTATGATGCAGCTGTGGATGAAATACATATCACGGAGCTGGATGTCGGTTGTACAGGAAGTGACGCAAATGCAGAATTCTACCAGGCAAAGTTCTACTATGATTTTTTTGCAAGGTTGATAGAGGAAGTAAAAGGTGGGGTAAATCTTACATCCGTCACAATATGGGGATTGACCGATGACGCATCCTGGAGAACTGATGTAAATCCGTTGCTTTTCAATGGTGACTTGTCAAAGAAACCCGCTTTTGAAGCGATGGTTATGGCCGGAAAAGGTGAGGAGTTCTCATTGACAGCGGTTAAGCTCGCTGTTAACGCAAAAGATATGCATGTTTCTTTTGAACCCTATGTGGAGGACGGTAAAACGAAAACAGTAACGCCGCAGAGCGTAGGGGTTTACAGCCGTGGAACAGGACATCAGTCGGTCATTACAATGGTAAATACAGAAAATCATACAGAAGATGCCGTAATAGGATATGCTCTTAAAATAAGCAGAAGCGAACAGGATGCATCCATGAAGATGGATCTGTCTTCTTATATTGGCAGAACTGTGAAAATAACAGCATTTGTTAAAACACAGGATAAAAAGATCCGAATGGGATTAGATACAACGGTATCCGAACAGCTCATAGAAAAAAATGCTTCGGATGATTGGGTGGAAGTATCGGCAGAGTGCACGATTCCGGAGGATTTAAATTCAGCAAATCTTTATCTGGAAACGGACGGAAGCGCTGATTTTTATGTGGATGATATTGATATTTCTGTTGTTTCTCAGAATGCGGCAGGTGCTGAGAACAACGTATAACTGGTACGGGATTCCTATGAAAGAATTATGCAGTATATAGAGAGGAGATAACTATGAATAATACAGGAAATCAGGAAATAAATCCTATCACCCGTTTGGATTATCCGGATCCGGATGTCATCAGGGTCGATAATACTTACTATATGGTCAGCACAACGATGCACTTTATGCCTGGATGTGAAATTCTGCGGTCTTACGATTTGGTAAACTGGGAGCATGCATCCTATGTCTATGATGTATTGGATTCCACTCCGGGACAGAAAATAGAAGGGGAGGAAAATATATACGGACAGGGAATGTGGGCGGCTTCCCTGCGTTATCATAAAGGAATCTTTTATGTGTGTTTTGTGGCAAATGATACCGGGAAAACATACATTTATTCAGCGCCTTCTATCGAAGGACCGTGGAAAAAGAGTTATATCAAGGGCTTTTATCATGACTGTTCCATTTTGTTTGATGATGATGACAGAGTCTACATAGCATCGGGAAACAAATACATTCGTCTGCAGGAATTGGATGCGGATTTGAGCGGTCCGAAAGAAGGCGGTATCGACAGAATTGTTGTCAAGGACGAAGGACATCCCGGCCTTGGTTATGAAGGTACTCATTTTTATAAAATAAACGGTAAATACTATCTGTTCTTTATTCACTCTCTGAGAAAAGAGTGGAAACGGGTGGAGGCATGTTTCGTGTCGGATTCTCTGGAAGGAGAATTCACAGGCGGCGATGTGCTGAATGATGATATGGGATATTGTAATCAGGGAGTTGCCCAGGGAGGAATTGTAGACACTCCGGATGGGAAATGGTATGCAGTGTTGTTTCAGGACAGAGGGGCAGTGGGGCGTATTCCGGTACTGGTTCCGATCCGATGGGAAGAGGATTATCCGGTGTTTGGTGTGGACGGAAAAGTACCGGCTGATTTTGAAACGGTAAGTACCAGACCGGGATATGAATATCTTCCTTTGGTACAGAGTGATGATTTTAAGGGCGGTTTCTCTGTGGATGGAGAGGTAAAGGCATCCGGAAGAATGACGAAACAGTATGATTATGACAGTTTTGGGTTGAAAAGCTGCTGGCAGATCAACCATGAACCGGATTTGTCTCTGATCAAAAGAGATTTCGAGACTGGAACAGTGGAAATTACCACGGATAAGCTCTGCAAAAATGTAACACAGGCGAAAAATACCCTGACGCAGAGAATGCGTTTTCCGGGCTGTGTTGGGGAGGTAACGGTAGATGCTTCTTTGCTGAAAGACGGTGATTATGCAGGACTTTGTGCATTACAGGGATGTTACGGTCTTGTGGCTGTCACAAAGAAGAACGGAAAATTGTTTGCAGTAATGAAGAACCGCCCGGCGGATAACGCATCTCTGCAGGGAATGGAGAAGGACACGCAGGCAGGCATTCTGCAGGAAGAAGTGGAAATCCATACAGATCACGTGAAATTCAGGGTGGAAGCAGAATTTGAAAACATGAAAGATGAAGCAAGATTCTATTATGATGCAGGAGAAGGTTGGAAACAGATAGGAATCAGCCAGAAGCTGTATTTCAAGATGGATCATTTTACCGGCTGTCGGTTTGGATTGTTCATATACGCTACAAAGGAAATTGGAGGCAGTGCGGGATTTTCTGAATTTATATACAGATAATACTTGTCGAATGGAAAACAAAAGATACACAGGAATGAATTTTTAAATGCACTGCGGTCGTAAAATAAAACACCCCCAAACATCTGCACAAGCGGCAGGGTTTGGGGGTGTTTTGCTTTATGGGTTATGAAAAGTATGTTCTTTGGAACGATACTCGCTGGGAGTGCAGCTTTTGTGCTGCTTGAAGAGCCGGTTAAAAGTGGAGATACTGGGAAATCCTGCCTGGATAGCAACCTCGGTAATGGAGAGGTCAGTGTTGGCCAGAAGTTCTTCAACGGCTTTGATGCGTCTGTAACATAAGTAGTCTCCAAAAGTGAAATTAGTATATTGCTTAAACAGTCTGGAGAAATGATATTTACTAAAACCGACAGATTTGGCAACGGTCTCAAGATCTAAATTTTCCGTATAATGCGTGTCTATGTAGGTCATGAGAGCGTTGAATTTCTGTATATATTCTTTCTGTTTATCTAATTGAACCTTTGGAAACAAAGCTTCTGCGTTGATGCGATTGTAGGCAAATTTGACAAAGAAATTGATAAGCAGAGAGTAAATGATCAGTTCGCTGTATTCTTTTTGGCTGAAATATTCGTTGCACATCTGCGTAAGCAACTGGTATATGTCGTTGTAAATTTTAGGATAAGTTTCGGGAGTGACATAAAGCGGCTGCGCCAGGAGGGACTGAATGCCGGAGAAACTTTTCAGTTTGGTAATTAAAGTGATGTCAAACAGGAAAACGAATCGTTTCCCCTCGTTCGGAGCAATCAGTTCGTGGAGTTCGCCGGGAGGAATTACTAAAATTTCACCAGGCAGCAGGTGATAGCTGCTGTCGTTAACGATGACATCGTAGTAATTTTCAACCGGCATCAGAATTTCCATGGCGGTATGCCAGTGGGAAGGGAAGTCCGCCGATTGTTCATTGAACCAGATGCGTATAGTAGTAGCGTTATGGAATTCTACTTCTTCCTGATCTATTGTGAAATATCTGGAACCGGTAAAATCGCTGTTGATACTGTATAGATCTAAATGATTTCCGTTAAAAAGTTTCGTCATACTTCCTCCTATAATAGCAAAATAAGAATAATTAAATTTTGCGTTTTTTGGCGCTCGCCTAATTTGGTGAATATTATAAATAAAGCACAAAAAAGAAATGAAATACACAATGATTTTATAAGATAAGTGTAACATTTTGACGCAAATAAGGCAATAATAAATAGATAAAAAGTAAATTTGAACAAAAAGTGAGCAAAGGATGAAGAACGAATAGCAAAAACTAAGAAGCAATATGTTAAAAATCATAGTAAAATACAAATACAAGAGACAAATATATTATTACTATTATTTTGGTAGAAGTCATGGAGGTATTTATGAAGGGGTCTGTAAAAAAAGCAATTATTATAATCGGTGTCCTGATAGTACTTGTTATTTGTGTATTATTGAACTTGAGACCGGTGGAAAATTTTCAACAGAAATATGAAGGGGTCGACTTGAGCGCTGATGTAGAAGGCGCCGTCAGAGAAGGTACATATACAAAGTATTTGAATGCCCATGAAGATGCAGCATGTCCTGCCGAAGATATAGAAGTGGATCTGTTTGCTTACATGGAAGGGGAAGGCGTAGAAGTATATGAAAATTATGAGGGGGAAGAGAAAGCTCTTTATACAGATACGGAATCCACGGTTACCTGGAAGGTAAATGTTCCTGAGGCAGGTTTCTACAACCTTTATCTGGAGTATATAACAGTAGAGTCCCGAGGGGTTGCGATCGAACGTTCTGTATACATCAATGGAGAACTTCCGTTTGATGATGCGGGAAACATTATTTTTACAAGAACCTGGACAGACGCCTCAGAACCTAAGGTAGACAATCAGGGAAATGAAATTCGTCCTTCGCAGGTGGAAGTTTACAAATGGCAGAGCACTTTCTGCAAAGATGATATGGGATATATCATAAATCCTTATCAGTTTTATTTTGAAGCCGGAGAGAATACGATCACCATGGAAGGTGTAAACGAACCCATGGTTTTGAAAAAACTCACACTGGCTGCAATCGATGATTCCGTTACATACGAAGAATATCTGGCAAACTGTCCGGGGGAAGGAAATTCAGAAACCAATATTAATTATGTGCAGGTGGTACAGGGAGAGGATTCGACGATACGATCAGAATCATCTCTGTATGCGAAATATGACAAATCGGCGCCGAACACTCAGCCATACAGTGTGACGAATACAATTCTGAATTATGTAGGCGGAGAAACATGGTGCAGTGCAGGCCAGTGGATCGAATGGGAGTTTTCGGTTCCGGAGGACGGTTATTACAATATTACTGTTAAGGGAAGACAGAATTATGCCCGCGGCAGTGTATCTTCCAGAACGGTATATATCGATGGAGAAATCCCATTTGAAGAAATGGAAGAGATTTCCTTCGAATATGAGAATGACTGGAACAATCTGACTCTCGCAGATGCAGATGGAAATCCGTATAAAATTTATCTTACAGAAGGAACACATACCATTCGTCTGGAAGCTACATTGGGCGGTTCCGGTATTCTGCTGGAAGAACTGGAAGATTCTATTTATCGTCTGAATCAGATTTACAGGAAACTTTTGGTATATACCGGAGCAACGCCGGATCAATACCGCGATTACAATATTGATCAGGTATATCCGGAAGTGATGGAAGCTATGGATCTGGAATCCAAACGCCTCTACAAGATTGTAGATGAAATGGTTGCTTATACGGGACAAAAAGCCGATAAGATTGCGACGGCGCAGACTCTTGCGCAGCAGCTGGAGCGATTTGTAGAAAAGCCGAACAAGATTACGGAAGAGTTTACAACATTTAAAGACAATATTACTTCTCTCGGTACTGCGGTTCTGAATATGGGTGAAACGAAACTGGATATCGATTATCTGGTAATTACCAGCACAGATACAGAACCGGAAAAAGACGAAGCGAACTTCTTCTCTAAAATGTGGCATGAGATCAAAGCATTTGCGGCAACTTTCTACGTTGACTATGATGCGGTTGGTGATGTCTATGAGGAGAATGATGAAGAAGTAGTTACGGTTTGGATCCTGAGCGGTCGTGACCAGGGCACTATTTTGAAATCCATGGTGGACGATACCTTTACTCCTGATACGGGAATTAAGGTCAATGTGGAAGTTGTAGCGGCTAATGCTTTGCTGAGTGCAGTTATGGCAGGAAGAGGACCGGATGTGGTTCTTTCCGTCGGAGCTGACCAGCCTGTGAACTATGCGCTTCGTGGAGCAGCTGAAGATCTTACTCAGTTTGAAGATTATCAAGAGGTTTTGAGTAGCTATACAGAAAGTTCATATCAACAGTATTGCCTCGACGGTGCAATTTATGCGATTCCTGAAACGCAGACATTTAATGTGATGTTCTATAGAACCGATGTTTTGGAACAATTGGAACTGGAAGTTCCCCAGACCTGGCAGGATTTGATTGAAATGCTTCCTACCATTCAGGGCAACAATATGTCCATCGGCATTCCATCGGCGGCAGGCAGCAGCGGCAGCGCAAGCGCCAGCACAACGATTGCATCCAACGCAGCAGACCTGTCCTTATATTTCAGTTTGCTATACCAGTACGGCGGAGATTTGTACAACGAAGCAGGAACCAAAGCTGAGATCAACGATGAAGCGGGTGTTGAAGCGTTTGATGTATATACCAGATTCTTTACGGATTATGGAATTCCTACCTATTTTGATTTTGTCAGCCGGTTCCGTTCTGGTGAAATGCCTATCGGTATTGCGAGCTATTCGACGTACAATACCTTGATGGTATCTGCGCCGGAGATTAAAGGCTTATGGGACTTTACATTAATTCCTGGTACTGAAAAAACAGATGAAAATGGTAATACTTACATCGATCGTTCCGACTTTATTACCGGCAGTGGGACAATGATGATTGCTTCTGATGATGAGGATACAAAACAGAGAGCGTGGGAATTCATGAAATGGTGGGCAAGTTCGGACACGCAGGTACGTTTTGGCCGTGAAATTGAAGCGTTGCTCGGATCTTCTGCAAGATATGCAACCGCAAATATAAATGCGTTCAGCCAGCTGGCATGGACTGCAGATGATATTGAAGTATTAACAGAGCAGTGGCGTCAAACGGTAGGAATTCGTGAAATCCCTGGCGGATACTATACGGGACGGCATATAACAAATGCGGTTCGAAAGGTTATTAATGACCAGGAAGATCCGAGAGAGACAATTATTGATTATACCATTACCATTAATGAAGAAATTGCCAAGAAACGTTCAGAGTTTGGTCTGCCGTTGGAATAGGAGGTAAGTAAGAAATGAAAGAATATATCCGCAGATATTTCATGTTGCGCAGGCATAATATGAAGGTTGCGATAAAAAAGGCCAAAATGAGTAAAATGTGTTATGCGTTTCTGGCGCCGTATGCAATAATATTTGCCTTGTTTTACATATTGCCGGTTATAACCTCTATTTTTTACAGTTTTACTTATTACAACATTCTGGAATCTCCCAAGTTTGTCGGGCTGCAGAATTATATCAACTTAATTTTACAGGATGATGTATTTCTGATCGGTGTAAAAAATACGTTTGTCATTGCTGTTATCACAGGACCGTTGGGCTATATCGCCTCTTTCCTGTTTGCATGGCTGATCAACGAATTGCCACGATGGGTTCGAACGATTGCTGTTGTTGTGTTCTATGCTCCTTCCATTGCGGGCAACGCGTACGTTATTTTTTCTATCTTCTTCAGAGGCGACGCATACGGATATGTAAATGCAGCTTTGATGAATATGGGTATTATTAATTCGCCGATCCTCTGGCTGACGGATCCGGATTACATGCTTCCGATTTGTATGCTGGTTATTTTATGGATGAGTTTGGGTACCGGCTTCCTTTCCTTTGTAGCAGGTCTGCAGGGGGTTGACCGTGCTCAGTATGAAGCAGGTTATGTGGACGGTATTCGAAATCGTTGGCAGGAATTATGGTACATCACACTGCCGAATATGAAACCGATGTTGTTATTTGGCGCGGTAATGTCCATTACTCAGTCCTTTGGTGTTTGCGATGTAACCATGGCGCTTTGCGGCTATCCGAGTACAGATTATGCAGCGCGAACAGTTGTCACCCATTTGTTTGACTACGGCTATTCCCGATTTGAAATGGGTTATGCATCTGCAATTGCAACTTTGTTGTTTTTGATTATGATTTTGTGTAATAAGGCAATTCAAAGCATGTTAAGAAGAGTGGGAACCTGATATGAAGAAACAGAAAAAAGAAGCAAATGTGACAAAAAAGAATTTAGTAAAATTAAAAAGAAGACAGCCGAATCGTTCCAGGATTGGAGATTTTATCATCTACTTCTTTTTGATACTGGTAGCATTAATGATGGTATTTCCATTAGTGTTTGCTATTAACAATGCATTGAAGCCGCTGGATGAGTTGTTTATGTTTCCGCCAAAGGTTTTTGCTCAGAATCCTACACTGGATAACTTTTCAGATTTATTTGTAACCATGGGAAAGAGTTGGGTTACATTTCCCAGATATGTGTTCAATACGGTATTTATTACGGTTGTAGGTACAGCGGGACACCTGATCCTGGCATCCATGGCTGCCTTCGTGTTGGCGAAGTATGACTTTCCCGGGGGAAAGACCTTTTTCAAACTCGTTACAGTCGCGTTGATGTTCAGTGGTTATATAACGGCAATTCCCAACTATTTGATCATCAACGAATTGGGATGGATTGATACATACTGGGCAATTATTATTCCGGCGTTTGCGTCTCCCATGGGATTGTTTCTTATGAAACAGTTTATGGAAGGATTACCAATGTCTCTGATCGAGGCGGCCAAGATTGATGGTGCAAATGAGTGGAAGGTATTTATCAGTATCGTAATGCCGAATGTAAAACCGGCGTGGCTGACAATGATTATTTTCTCTGTACAGGGACTTTGGAATAATCAGGCGGCGACTTTCATTTATTCCGAGGAGAAAAAAACCCTGGTCTATGCTTTGCAGCAGATTCAGAGCGGTGGTATTGCAAGAACCGGTCAGGCAGCGGCAGTTACGGTAGTAGTTATGGCAGTACCGATCCTTATTTTCATATTGTCAGAAAGTCAGATCCTGGAGACAATGGCAAGTTCCGGTTTGAAAGATTAAGGAGGTTGGTGCAGGTTATGAAAAAAACAATGAAAAGACTTAGCGCACTGCTGATCGGTATGATGATAGCACTAAGCTCCGCTATGGCAGTTTATGCAGATGAGGGTTATACGTACAACTATGATTACTGGGGAGATATACAGTATTCTCCGGATGCATATGAAGTGTCTGGTGTATATTCAGCCGTAGATTTTGGTCTGGAGACAGGATTGAAAACCCCATCCGGTTTGTTTGTGTATGAAGATATGATTTATATCTGCGATACCGGTAATAACAGAATTCTGGAAATTCAAAGAACCGGCTCCCAGACTCTGGAATTGATTCGTGTGATTGACAGCTTTAAGGGCGGTGAGGGACCGGAAACCTTTTCCTCTCCGCAGGATGTGGCGGTTACAGATGATGGTTACATATTTATTGCTGACACGAATAATAGCCGGATATTGAAGCTGGATATGGATCTGAATTACGTCATGGAATTTACAAAGCCTGTGGATGCTACTTTTGACCAGGATTTAAGTTTCCTGCCTTACAAGCTTGCGATCGATACTGCGGGCCGTGTATATTGTGTGGCAACCAATGTGAATAAGGGCTTGATCAAATTCGAAGCAGACGGGGAATTTTCCGGTTTTATAGGAGCTACGGAAGTCACCTATGATTGGACGGATTACATCTGGAAGCGCTTTGCTACACAGGCACAGAGAGAACAGATGGAATCTTTTGTACCAACCGAATACGACAACATTTATATGGATTATGAAGGATTTATTTATGCATGTACGACTCATGTTACAAAGTCAACATTGGAGGATGGGACTGCAGATCCAATTCGCCGCCTGAATATGATGGGAAGCGATATTCTGATCCGAAATGGTGAATGGCATATTATTGGTGATATCTATTGGGGGGATGGCGGCGGATATTCCGGTCCTTCTTTGATCACAGATATCACAGCGTTTGATAATGATGTATATGTGGGATTAGATAAAGTAAGAGGCCGTTTATTTGCTTATGACGATCAGGGGCGTATGTTGTTTGCGTTCGGCGGAAACGGTAATATGGACGGGTATTTCAAACTTCCAAGCGCCATTGATCATATGGGATATGATTTACTGGTCTTGGATCAACAGGACAACAGTCTGGCGATATTTACACCTACGGAATTTGGTAAGTATATTTATCAGGCGATCGATCAGTTTCAGGCAGGTGAGTATGCTGAGTCCGGTGACAGCTGGCAGAAAGTTCTGGAGTTGAATGGTAACTATGATCGTGCATACATCGGTATCGGACGTTCTCTGCTTCGCCAGGAAGAATATGAAGAAGCATTGGATTATTTCAGACTGAAATGGGACGATGAAAACTATTCAAAGGCATTTAAGCAGTATCGTAAGGAATGGGTAGAAGAGCATATCGGTGTTATTTTTATCATAGTATTCGCAGTGCTTTGTATCCCGTTATTGGTGGGTAAAATAAAAGCGATCAAGCATGAAATTGATCAGGCAGATATCTTTAGAGATTATAAGCAATAGGATATGAAAAACAGAACGGAGGCAGGCATGTTAGCTTCACTGAAAAAAAAGGAAACGTATGAACATTATTTGGAAACATTGAAGTTTGCCCTATATTGCATTACACATCCGTTGGATGGATTTTGGGATTTGACTCATGAAAAGAGAGGATCCATAGCAGCGGCAAATACCATATTGCTTTTAACATTGCTTGCTAATCTATTTAAGTTGCAGTATACAAGTTTCCTGTTTAATCAGGTATATTGGCCGGAGGAAAATCTGCTGATCCATATAGCGAGTATCGTTTTTCCTCTTGCTCTCTGGTGTGTGGGAAACTGGGCATTGACAACGTTGTTTAATGGTAAGGGACGTCTGAATCAGATATATATGGCAACTTGTTATGCATTAACGCCATATCCGCTCATTCAATTTCCACTGATTATTTTAAGCAATATGGTAACTGTGGATGAAGGTGCGTTCTACACGGTACTGAGCGGATTATCAATTGTATGGGCAGCCTTGCTGATTATATCAGCCATGATGCAGATCCATGAATATTCGGTGAGTAAAACAGTGCTTTTTACCATAGCAACCATCTTTGCAATGCTTGTAATGGTTTTTATTCTGTTGATTTTTTTCAGTATGATTAGCCAGGGCGTGTCATATTTCATATCTTTGATACGTGAGATTCTATTCAGAATGTAGCAGGTTGGAGGAAGAAGAGACATGAAGAAAGAAAAATCAGTTAGAAAGGCAGAATTTCAGGCTGCGCTTTTCAGGCAGTTAAAGAGTCTGATCGTTCCGTTCATTATCCTTGCTATTATCCTGATAGGTGTTTTGGTCATCAGTTTTTCGCAGGGAGAAGCAGAACCGGAAGAGGTTGTCAGAGTAAACGGATATGAAGGGGAGGAAACGGAGATTACTCTGGAAAATGATAAATTGCTGTTTTCCATGAATTCTCTTACTACTCAGTTTTCTGTTACGATGAAAGAGACCGGAGAAACATGGACTTCCAATCCGGAGGGAGCTGCAGAAGACAGTGCGGCCCTTGAGATTGAAAAAAATAAACTGCAGTCCACAGTGCTTTTAACTTATAGCACTCAGAATGGTGTAGATGCCCTTCTTGATAACTATGAATACAGTATTGCAAAAGGTATTTATGAGATTGAAACCGGCGATGGCTATATCAAGGTGAATTATTCTATCGGTGATCTGGAACAGGAATATGTGGTTCCTCTTGTTATGGAAGAGGATCGTATGGAAGAATATTTGAGCAAAATGGGGCAGAGAGAAAGCCTTATGATTGGCGAATATTATAAGAAATTGGACATCAACGATCTTAGCAAGAGTGATAAGGCTGCAAAAGATGAATTGACAGCACGTTATCCATCGATGGAGACTACGGTGATCTATGTCCTGCGTGATAATGTAAAAGCCAGTATTCAAACAAAACTGCAGCAGTATTTTGAAGAAGCTGGGTATACCTATGAAGAGTATGTGGAAGACAAGGAAAAAGACAAGCAGGAAAAAGTCTCAGAAAAATCGGTATTTAATGTAAGTGTGATTTACCGTTTGGACGGAGATGATCTGATCGTGGAGGTCCCATTTGACGATCTGGAATATAAAGAGGATTATCCCATCTATTATTTGAGCGTGCTTCCTTATTTTGGAGCGTCCGGAACAACAGATGAAGGTTTCTTATTTGTGCCCGAAGGCGGTGGCGCACTGATCGAATTTAATAACGGTAAGACCAGCCAAAACAGTTATTATTCAAATGTATATGGCTGGGATATGGGACAGGACAGAGACGCCGTTGTTCATGATACGCGAACCTATTTCAATGTTTTTGGCGAGTCGAAAAATGATTCCTCTTTTATCTGTATGCTTGAAGATGGGGTGCCGTATGCATCCATTCAGGCGGATATCAGTGGAAGAAGCCACAGTTACAATTATGTGAATGCAGTATATTCTGTATTGCACAGGGAACAGTACGATGTTTCAGACAGAAGTACGCAGTCCATGTTCGTATACGAAGATGGAACTGCCGAGGGGGAAGGAATCGTACAGAGATACAGCTTTATTGATTCCGGGGACTATGTAGATATGGCGGAGGACTATCGCAGTTATCTGAAAGATAAGTATGGCGATTACCTTACGGTGAATGACGATACAGAAACTCCGGTAGCTTTAGAAATTATCGGAGCGGTAGATAAAGTCAAACAGGTATTTGGTGTTCCGGTGTCCAGTCCGTTGGAACTGACCACATACAAAGAAGCCCAGGAGATGGTGGAAGAACTTTATGGGGAAGGTTTAAGTAATATGTCTGTGAAGCTGTCCGGCTGGATGAATGGCGGAGTACAGCAGAAAATGCTGGATTCGGTGAATCTGATCTCTGATCTGGGAAGCAAAAAGGATTTGCAGAACATGATCGATTCAGCAGAAGAAAAGGGCATTGCCGTTTATCTCAATGGCATTACAAATTATGCGATGGACAGTGGTATCACGGATGGATTCTTTGTTTATACAGATGCAGCGAAATTTGTAAGCCAAGAGAGCGCGAAATTGAATGTGTATGACACAGTCACTTACGAAAAGGCAGAAGAAGACAGAGATCCGTTCTATCTGTTAAAGGCTGATCTGGTATATGAAATGATGGATAATCTGGCAGATGCCGCAAATGGTTATCACGCAGGTGTTTCTTTTAGTGATATAGGCTATGAATTATCCTCTGATTTTTACCAGAAAGATCCTACCAGCAGACAGATGGCAATGGAAGAGCAGGCAGAAAAGCTGAAGAGCCTTGATGATAATGGAACGGATATAATGATCAATATGGGCAATGATTATGCAGTTGCTTATGCGGATATGGTCACAAATATGGATCTGGAAGGTACCGAATATTCGATCATTGATAAGAAAATTCCATTTTATCAGCTGGCAATTCATGGCTATGTCAATTATACCGGAGAAGCGCTCAATTTGACACAGAATACACAGAACGAGCTTTTGAATTCTGCGGAGTATGGAGCCGGTTTAGCTTTTACTTTTATGAAAGAATCAGCATTTGAGTTACAGAATACGCTATATTCAGAGTATTTTGGTGCAGATTATTCCGCATGGCATGATGAAATGCTGGAGATATATACTCGATACAATGAGGAATTGGGTCACACATTTAACCAGAAGATGGTGGGACATGAGTATGTAACGAGTGAACTGACTTGTACGATTTACGAGGACGGCACGAAGGTTTATGTAAATTACAGTTATGATGAGCTGCAGGCAGACGATGGAACTGTGGTTCCTGCAAGAGATTATGTTGTGGTTCGATAAACCGAAACAAGATTTATTGGAAGATTAGAAAGGATTTGACTATGAAGAAACAGAAGAAATTGAGGGGTCTTCAAAGGCGTAAGGCAATATCCGGATACTTGTTTATCATGCCGTTTATTCTGGGATTTTCAATGTTTATGGTAAAGCCTTTTTTTCAGTCGCTTTACATGAGCTTTTGTAATGTGGAAGTAGATTCGGGTGGTTTTAAAAATATTTTTGCAGGATTATCAAATTATATCAGAGCGTTTACTGTGGATCCGGAATTTAATCAGATGCTGGTAGAAGAAATTGGAAGCATGTGTATCAATGCACTGGCTGTTATGGTATTTAGTTTCTTTGTGGCAATGATCTTAAATGAGAAATTCAAGGGACGTGCTTTTGTAAGAGCAATCTTCTTCCTGCCTGTGATCCTTTCTTCCGGCGTTATACTCGGGGTGGAATCCAATAATGCATTATTGTCCAGTGTGCAGGATATGATCCAGGAAAATGGCTCCAGCAACAGTATTACGGTAGCCATTCAGGATATACTGATGACTTCCGGTATGGGTTCCAAAATCTTTGAGGTTGTCTTCGATATTGTGGATGGTATCTATGATGTAGCTATTGCTTCGGGTATTCAGATTATTATTTTCCTGTCAGGATTGCAGACAATTTCAGAAAGTATGTATGAAGCGGCTGCAATTGAAGGATGTACGAAATGGGAAAGTCTGTGGAAGATCACGTTCCCAATGATCAGTTCTCTGTTTTTGGTAAATTGGATTTATACCATCATAGATTTCTGTATGAGGTCAGATAATGCGGTAATGGAAAAGATAAGTGATGAAATGATCGTTCAGATCAACTATGGATATTCATCGGCCCTGGCGTGGGTGTATTTCCTGATCGTTATGGTCATCATAGGCATAAGCTCACTCATTATCTCAAAGGGGGTTTACTACTATGAGTAAGAAGACAAAAACAGCATATCAAACAATAGGTTTCTGGGAAAGAAATCGAAGATCTCAGGGGTATTTATTAAAAAAGACTGTGCGAAATATTGTCTATAAAATTGCAAGAGCAGCTTTGTTATTCGGTATGTGTTTTATGATCTTACAGCCTATACTGAATAAAATTTCTATCAGTTTTATGGCAGAGGAAGATTTGTATAATCCTATGATCATTGCGATACCGGAACATTTTACGAAAGCAAATTATGAACTGGCTGCACAGTTTATGTCCTATGGGACTTCGATCATAAACACGATTGTGGTCTCGCTGACAATAGCTGTTCTGCAGATCGCAGTATGTACACTGGTAGGTTATGGTTTTGCCAGATTTGATTTTCCGCTGAAGAAGTTCTGGTTCTTATGTGTTATGCTGGTCATTGTCGTACCGCCTCAGACTATTTCAACATCCTTATATCTGCATTTCAGATATTTTGATCTGTTTGGAATTATAGAGGCCGTGACAGGATCGAGTTTGAATTTGAGAGATTCGGTGTTGCCATATTATCTGATGAGTGCAGGGTGTATGGGATTGAAAAACGGGTTGTACATATTTATGATTCGCCAGTACTTCCGCAATATTCCTAAGGAATTGGAAGAGGCGGCATACGTGGACGGATGCGGCACCTTGAAGACATTCGTAAGAATTATGCTTCCGGATGCCAAACCGATTTTAACATCCTGTTTCCTGTTTGCGTTCGTATGGCAGTGGACAGATAAATTTTATTCCAAGATGTTCCTGGGCAATATAAAACTTCTTTCAACGCAGTTAGCGATGATCGCGGACCGGCTGGATTTTTATATTGTAAATACCTTGGGAAATCCGGCAGGAGCATCTATCGGATATACAAACTGTATTACATCTACAGGTACTTTGATGGTAATTGTACCGTTGCTGATTTTATATCTCTTTGCACAGAAAGGTTTTGTGGAAAGCTTAAGCACTTCGGGTATTAAGATGTAAAACGCAAAGAACTATTTTGTATATTATTCCTGAAAGGAACTTGCTGTCCCAGAAAGTGCAGGTGAATGAAAAAGGAATCATATAAAGAAAAAAGGAGGAAAAAAATGAAAAGCAGATTTGTAAAGAAATTAATCGCAGCATCGCTTGTAACTGCAATGTCAGTATCTATGGTTGCCTGCGGAGAGAACACCGATGATGCTCCTCAGAGCAGTACATCTTCGGAAGAGTCAGATGATTCTGAAAAGTATACGGTCATTACTGATGATGAAGGAAATCCTATTGATTTGGGAGGAATTGAAGTTGTCATCCGTGACTGGTGGACTCCAAGCGAAGAAGAAGAACCGAACAACGCTTATGAAGAGGCACGTCAAGAATATCGCGACTGGATTCAGGAAACGTATAACTTTACGATCAAAGAAATGGCTATTTCCGACTGGGGTTCAACTCCTGAAGATTTCTTAAATTATGCGACCAGCGGTGGAGATGAATATTATGTATTTGCGCTTCGCCCGGGCAGCGAATTAGTAGCTGCACTGAACAGCGGTTTAATGTATGACTTGTCTACGCTGGACTGTCTGGATTTCTCTGAAGAGAAATGGCAGGCAAACGGTGTTCATGAAGTGATGTCTAAGGGTGATGCGATTTATGGTATGAGAGGTATTGCTCCAGAACCGAAAGGCGGCATATACTTTAATAAGAGATTATTGGAGGAAGCCGGAATTACAGCAGATTCCATCTACGAATTACAGGAAAATGGAGAATGGACCTGGGATAAATTCGAAGAACTCTGTTCACAGGTTCAGGCGGATACCGATAACGATGGTGTGATTGACCGTTATGCAATGGTTAATTTTCGTTCCACCTTCTATAATGAAGCTGTTGCATCCAATTATGGCGATTACATCGCTATGGATGAAAATGGAAAATATTACAATGATCTGGAATCCAATGAGACGCTAGATGCATTAAACTGGGCTCTTAGAATGCTGGACACCTATGACTATCCGCAGCCTGAGGGAAGCGAATGGGATTACTGGGTAGAAGCATTCCAGAATGGCAAAGGCGCCTTTATCGCCGGTGAAGCTTATCAGGCAAGCGGTGACTGGGCGAACATGGAAGACGATTTCGGTTTTGTGTGCTTCCCGAAAGGACCTGCAGCAGATGACTATACCAACATCCGCAGCGACAACGTGTATGTAATCCCGGCTTGCTATGATGCCGAGAAAGCATGGAAGATTGCATTTGCTTATGATCTTTATACAGATCCGGTTCCTGGATATGAAGATTATAACGATGCGTTGTCAGGATATTATGATTCTTTCAGAGATACAGAGTCTGTTGACTTGACGATCACAAGATTGATGGAAAACGGAAGAGTCACCTACAATAATATGATCCCGAATCTGGATCTTGGTGCAGATTTACTCTGGGGTATCAGCAAAGATAATACTCCGGCACAGGCGGCTGAGGCAATCAGAAATACCTGGGCGTCTTATCTGGAAGAAGCAAATAAATAAATTGAAAGGGGGTGTTTCTGGGAGCCCCTTTTCTTGAAGTTAAGGAGAAATTTTCATGACAGTAATTGCAAAAAACCCTATTATGCCAGGATTTTATCCGGATCCTTCCATTTGTGCAGTGGGAGAAGATTATTATTTGATCAATTCAACGTTTGCTTATTTTCCCGGGCTTTCTCTCATGCACAGCAAAGACCTTGTACATTGGGAACAGATTGGCAATGTGATGGACAGAAAATCTCAATTGCCTTTGAAAGAGGCAGGGCACTCCGCAGGATTGTTTGCGCCCACGATCCGGTATCATGAAGGCGTTTTTTATGTAATCTGTACGAATGTGTCTTATGGCGGCAATTATATCGTAACAGCATCAAATCCGGAAGGACCATGGTCTGAGCCATATTATATTGAGGGAGCAGACGGCATCGATCCAAGTCTGTTCTTTGATGAGGATGGAAAATGTTATTATATTGGTACTCATCCCAATCCGGAAGGCTGTAAATATGATGGTGACTGGTATATATGGATCCAGGAACTTGATGTAAAAACCATGAAACTGGTGGGTGAACACAAAAATGTGTGGAATGGCGCCATGAAAAATATCGTATGGCCGGAAGGTCCTCATCTGTATAAAAAAGGCGAGTATTACTATATCATGCACGCAGAAGGCGGTACAGGACCTGATCATGCGGTAACGGTTTGCAGAAGCAAAAATATCTGGGGACCTTATGAAAATAATTTCTGCAATCCTATTTTGACACATAGACATCTTGGGCGTGACTATCCTGTTAAATATGTAGGACATGCAGATCTGATTGAAACACCTGCAGGTGAGTGGTATATGACTATGCTGGCAGTAAGACCCAAGGAAGGGTATACCACGATGGGACGGGAAACATTCCTTGCGAAAGTGGTTTGGGAGAATGACTGGCCCGTTGTAAATCCAGGTGCAGGAATGTTGACAGATACCGTAGAGATCGAACTGCCGGAGTGGAGACCGGAAACGGATGTAAATTCCTACACATACAGAACAGGTGCTAAGACCTGTGTACCGGGAAGCAGCAGGGAATATGATTTTACCAATATGAAAGTTCTTGGAGATGAATTTTTGTTCCTTAGAAATCCGGAAGAAAATATGTATCAATTAACAGAAAAAGGTCTGAATCTGCATTTCAGTCCTGTTACACTGAAAGAGAAAGCGAGCCCGTCTTACATTGCCATCAGACAGCAACATCACAGGTGTAAAGTAGAAGCATGCTTGAAAACAGATGGTCTTACTTCGGCAAGAAGAGCCGGGATTGCAGTCGTACAGAGTGATGAATATCAGTTACGCGTTGAAGTAGGTGACAGCAAAGCGGACGTAATTCTGTGCGAAAAAGGAATGGATCAATGTGTTGGCTCCGCGGTTGTGGAAGACAAAGAAGTGGTGCTTTCTATTGCCATAGATGAGTTGAAAGCGACTGTGGGAATGAAAGACAGTAAGAGGGAGATTATTCTGGCAGAAGATGTGGATATTCGCGCATTATCAACAGAAGTAGCAGGCGGGTTTGTAGGATGTACAGCAGGTATCTATGCAGTGGCTGAAGGAGAAGAGGCAGATGGATATGCCATGTTTAAGAGCCTTTCTTATGAGGAAAGAGAAGGCAAGTGAATGTGGCAGTTATTTTGTGGTCGATGTACTCTGAGTCTTATATCGTAACAGACATCCGGGATATTTTTCTTTTTGGTGATCTGTTTTTTAAAAAGGAGAAACAATTGTGAGTGATTTTTTTAATTGGGATAATAAATTCATGACTGCAATGTCAAAGGCCAGCGATGCAATCCTTTTAGGTATTCTTTGGATTGCATGCTGTCTCCCGATCGTTACAGTTGGAGCATCGTCCGCTGCGTTTTACTATGCATATCACAAGGCAGTTCGGCAGAGAAGGGGATATGCCTGGAAAGAGTTTTTCAGCGCCTTTAAATCAAACTTTAAATCTGCTATCATCATTTGGCTTATTATTTTGGGCCTGTATCTTGTGACCGGAATGGATTGTTATATTTTGTATACGTCATTGGAAACCATGGATCACGCATTGTTTTTGCTGCTGATGATCATGATCGTGATTGCCTTAATAACGATATGGGGAATCTACGTGTTTCCGTATCTGGCGCGTTTCGAAAATACTACGAAAGTGATCATAAAAAACAGTATAGCGGTTATGGTCATGAATAAATCATGGTCATTATTGCTTCTCGTGATTTTTGTGGCAGCGGCAGCGCTGTTTCTTCTGGTTCCGCCGGCTGCAATTTTTGTGCCAGCCTTTTACATGTGGGTGGATAACAAAATTTTAGAACGGATTTTCCGGAAATACATGAGAAAAGAAGATTTAGAAAAACAGATAGAATTGGACAGAGCAAAATCTGGTATGATTTAAGCGATAACTTTGATTTTGCAAATTCTATCGTTTCATTTAATTACTGTCAGGAAGGAGCAGATATGCGAAAAAAAAGGACCAGCAATGCGTTAAAAGGGATTGCGAGTTGTATGATCTGTGCATGGTCTTTATGTGCCTGCGGAAATGTTGCCGAGGATTCATCGGACCGTAAAGTAATGGAAGAGAGCAAAGCAGCAGAATATGAAGCTTTGTTTGATGAAATTGAGGCGATTACGCCGTACAAATCATTGAGCAATACCAATCCGATCATGACTCAGAGATTTGGTGCAGATCCATACGCTATGGTTTATAAGGATCGGGTTTATTTCTATATGACCGGAGATACTTTTGAATATGATGCAGATGGAAGTGTAACGGAGAATACTTATGGAAAGATCAATACCATCAGCGTAGTTTCAACAACGGATATGGTGAACTTTGAAGATCATGGTACAGTATATGCAGCGGGTTCCAAAGGAGCTGCTAAATGGGCAGCTAATTCTTGGGCTCCGGCAGCGGCATGGAAAGAAATCGATGGAGAAGTAAAATTTTTCCTGTATTTTGCAAATTCCGGCGGAGGGATTGGCGTATTGACTTCGGATAGTCCGACAGGACCCTTTGAGGATCCGTTAGGAGAAGCGTTGATCAACAATCATACACCGAATTGTGCAGATGTCATATGGATTTTTGATCCTGCAGTTCTGGTGGATGATGACGGAAGAGCATATCTTTATTTTGGCGGAGGTGTTCCTGAGGGGCAGGCTGCCAATCCTGGGACAGCCAGAGTGGTGGAACTGGGAGAAGATATGATCAGCATTGCAGGTGAGCCGGTAATCATAGATGCGCCTTATGTATTTGAGGATTCCGGTATACATAAATACAATAATAAGTATTATTACACCTATTGCTCCAACTGGGATGTGGATCAGGCGGGAACAGATCAATACGGGTTCGAAAGCGGAGAAATTGTGTGCATGGAAAGCGAAAGTCCATTGGGACCGTTCACCATAAAAGAAACCATTTTAGAGAATCCGGGGAAATATTTCGGATTAGGCGGAAACAATCATCATTGTGTGTTTTCTTTTAAGGATCATTGGTATATTACCTATCACACCAGAGTATTGGAAGGAAATATGGGGATTGAAAAGGGGTATCGCTGTACTCATATTGATTCTTTTACCATGCAGAAGGATGGCAGTATTGGTCTGATAGATCAGACCCTTCAGGGCAGAGAACAGTTATCTTATGTGGATGCCTATCAGCGTCATAGTGCAACGGAAGTGGCAGTGATGAGCGGTATGAGTACAGTAGCAGGAGATGCAGTTACTGATTTCTATGGTTCGGGAACCATGGCGCTCGGAAAAATCCAAACAGGTTCTTTTGTTAAGGTACAGGGTGTGGATTTCGGGGAAGGAGCACCTTCCAAATGGATCGCAGAGATTAAGAATGCAAATGGAGAAGTTGGAGTGATACAGCTTCGTGCAGATGGATTAAATGGAGATATACTGGGCTATCTGACCATCGATGCCAATACCGGTACAAATTATGCAGAATTTGAGACAAATTTGAATACCGGTATTACAGGTGTACATGATGTGTATATGATTTTCTATGGAGAGGAATATGAGGTGTTATCCTGGCAGTTTGAAAAATAAATAGGGATTAATTGTAAGGAGAGGGAAAGTTATGGCGTATTTACTAAGTTACACTCGTTTACCTGTCGACAGTATAATTTATGATCCGAGACTGGCATACAGTATGCACCTGGCGATCAGTGAGGACGGTGAAAATTACCAGGCGCTGAATCACAATTCCGGTGTACTGTTTGTGAAGGCAACCGAGAATGAAGATGGTTCTTTGACACCATGGAGTTTGAAAAATCCTGTGATCCTGGAATTGAAAGATGGAGGTTTTGGAGTAGTAGCCGAAAGAATCGGCGCCGATGGAGAAGAGGATACGGAAAGCGCAGGAAAGTTTCTTTATTTTACCACAAAAGACTTTTTGGATTATACAGAAGTAGGATTTCTGTCGAAAGAAGAAGCGGAAGAAAAGAAAAGAGAAGGCAATGCAGACCGTATGAAAGTACCTGCAGCAGAAAAATTGGAAATTCAAGGGGTTGTTCCGCAGAATGTCCTTGAGATTTCAGAAAGCGTGGCGGACAGACTGCGTAAAAAACTTCTGACGCCGGTAAACTGTGGTATGGAGTTCCCTGAGCAGGTAGAGGCATCCAGTGCAGAAGAACTGGAAAAATATCGGGCCATGGCTTTCTATACAGATGGTACAAAGGTAGCGAAAAGAGTGGATTGGGACTTGAGTACCGTGGATTTTGCAGTGCCGGGAACGTATAAGATAAAGGGAAACGTGCATCAGGAACATTTTGAATTTCCGATTGCGTTTTATCGTGCCGATCCTTGTGTGGCGAAGTGGAAGAATAAATATTATTTTATTGCAACGAATGATGCGGACGATAATCATACGCTTTATATCAGAGAAGCGGATACGATTCCGGAGCTGGTAAATGCAGAAGAAAAACTGATTTTGGATTCCACGACTTACCCTCATGTTGGAAATCTGCTCTGGGCACCGGAGTTTCATGAGATAAATGGTAAGCTTTATATTTTCCATGCAGCTACTCCGGATGAATTTTTCAAAGAAGAAAGCCATGTAATGGAATTGCGTGAAGGCGGAAATCCTTCCTGTAAGGAAGATTGGTCTGAGCCGAAGAGAGTCGTATGTCCGGACGGCAGTGATCTTTGTGAAGCGGGTAAAGAAATTACGTTGGATATGACTTGTTTTGAATGGGAAGGAGATTATTATGTAATCTGGTCCCAGAGACAATTTCTGCCGAAAGATTTAGGGGCGTGGCTCTATATTGCAAAGCTGAATCCACAGGAACCCTGGAAATTATTGACAGACCCGGTGGTGTTATTGAAGCCGGATTACGGATGGTCCAACAATCATACCTTTGTAGTGGAAGGACCTTTTGCGCTTCCGCGGGAGAATAAACTGTATGTGACCTTCTCAGGAGCGGCAATCGATACTTCTTATGTAGTAGGATTATTAAGTATCGAAAAAGGAAAGGATTTGTTACAGCCTGAAAACTGGAAGCAGGGAAATTATCCGATCCTGACTGCAAGAAGTGTAGAAAGCGAGTATGGTACCGGACATAATGCTTATGTGACCGACGAGGATGGCACCGTTTGGAATACCTATCATGCACGCCCGGGAGTGGAAGGAGTAAGAAGCAGCGGCATCCGCAGAGTGCATTTTGATATCGACGGAGCGCCGATGCTGGATGTGACGGAAGAATTGGATCTGTCAGAAGCGTTTGCACAGGTAGAGACGTGTGTCGTCGTGCGGTAAGCCCTGAAACAGATGAGACGCGCTGGATGTGTCGTGGTTACGTAAACGGGAGGTGTGTAATGAAAGAAATCGCAGGGAAAAAAGTAATACTGACAGAGGGTGAGTTTCTCCGTCGTGAAGAAGCAAACAAACGTTATTTGATGAAGCTTGAGACTCCTTATTTATTACGCAGCTATTTACATGAGGCAGGCAGATATTCCGGGAGAGGACCTGATGCAGAAGCCTTTGGAGGCTGGGAAGATCTCAGCTGCCAGCTAAGAGGACATTTCCTGGGACATTGGTTGTCGGCAGCGGCGCTGCATTATCAGGAAACGGAAGATGTAGAGTTAAAAGCAAAAACAGAAGTCATTCTGAAAGAACTGGAGCTTTGCCAAAAAGATAACGGCGGAGAATGGGTATGCCCGATTCCGGAAAAATATTTGTACTGGATAGGAAAGGGAAGGAACATCTGGGCGCCGCAATACAATATTCATAAGCTTTTTATGGGGCTGATCGATGTATATCGAATGATGGAACAGCCAAAGGCGCTTTCCATAGCAGATAAACTGGCGGATTGGTTTTATCGATGGAGCGGCAGATATACCAGGGAAGAGTTTGACGATATTCTGGATATGGAAACCGGCGGTATGCTTGAGGTTTGGGCAGACTTATATGAAATTACGGGTCAGGAAAAATATAAGATTCTGATGCAGCGGTATTATAGGAGCAGATTGTTTGAACCACTATTGGAGGGAAAAGATGTATTGACAAATATGCATGCCAATACTACGATTCCGGAAGTCCTTGGCTGTGCCAAAGCGTATGAGGTCACAGGAGAAGAAAAATGGCTGCATATTGTTGAACAATATTGGAAGTGTGCGGTTATAGACAGGGGATGTTTTGCTACAGGTGGCCAGACGCAGGGAGAAATCTGGACACCTATGAAAAAACTGAAAGCAAGACTTGGTGATAAAAATCAGGAACATTGTACCGTTTATAACATGATACGTTTGGCAGAATTTTTGTTTCGGCAGACGAAGGATCCTGCCTATATGCATTACATTGAATACAATGTTCAGAATGGTATTATGGCTCAAACGTATTGCCCGGAAGGCGGTCTGTTAACTTATTTTTTGCCGATGAAAGCTGCAAGCAGGAAGGAATGGGCCGGAGAAAGAGACAGTTTCTTCTGTTGTCATGGAACTATGGTACAGGCGAATGCTGCATGGAACCATCGTTTGTATTATCAGGAAGATGATCACTTGTATGTGACTATGTATGCCGATTCGCAAGTGTCTTTTGAAATGCAGGGCCGGAAGATTTGCCTTACACAGAATCAGGATTATATGAACGGAAGTCTGATGACCTGTTCGGAAAACAATGCCAAACAGACCATAAATGAAACAGTCAGTGCTTATGCGAATAAACCTGATTTCAGAAAATATGTTTTTACAATACATACACAGGAAGACACCCCATTTCATTTGATGCTTCGCATACCAGACTGGATCAGGGAAGACGCAATGGTTTACATAAACGATGATCTGTATGTAAAGACCAATAATACCGCGAAATTTGTCGCGATAAACAGGGTTTGGAGGAACGATGACAAAGTGACCGTACTGCTTCCGATCGGATTAAAATTTATCCCTCTGCCGGATGATGCGTCCATGGGAGCCTATCGGTATGGAGCCGATGTACTGGCAGGTATTACAGAGAAAGAACGTATCTTAAAGTTGGAGACGGAGAAACCGGAAGATGAGCTTTCTGCTGATACCGAACGGCAGTGGGGAGAGTTCCGTACCTTTTACCGGACAGAAAATCAGGATCCGGGTATTAGTTTCAAAAAGCTGAATGAGATTGGTAACGAACCATATCAGATCTATTTTAAAGTGAAATAAAGCATATGAGGTCCAAATACTCCAAGGAATGTCTGGACCTTATTTTTAACTTCTTATTTTTTACCTTCTCTGCAGGGCAAAGGTTTTTATTGTGCAATTAATATTTCTAACTATAAATGAGCAAATATCGAATTTTGCACAAACTTATCCCACAAACTTAAAAGCTTCTTCGAATGAGGCGCTGCTTTTTATGAGGCGGTACAGGTTTGCAAACTGTTCCTGCTTTAGCTGCTGCTTCAAGGATGCGTATCCCTCTTCGAATGTGCAGTAGTTTCCAGAATGCATACAGCACAAATAGTGGACCAACGACATGATCAGCCAATACCTTTGGATTCCCTGACGGGATCGGATTTGATAACTATCCAGCGCAAGTTTACTTTTGCTCTGCCGGAAAAATAATTCAATCGGCCACCGTTTCGTATAGGTGTCCAGGATCTCCTGCGTGGATAACTCTGCATTTGTAGAGAGAAATACACGCAATGCTTTGGGATTCCCAAATCCATCCTTCGGATAGCTGAGGATCACCGCTGCATTTGGAATGCCATTCAACTCCCCTTCATAGCGGTATACATAGAATTCACGGCTGCCAACGGTCACGAGGCTGACATCCGGGTCTGTTTTCCGCAAATGAAGGGCAAATGCACTGGCTTTTTGACGGATCCCGCATGGATAAAGGATTCGGTTGGTCTTTAATGCCCCAACCGTATAGAATCCTTTCCGAATAAAACGGTCCATCACTTTTGCAGTAGTATACCAGCTGTCACAAAGAAAGTAGGAAATGACCGGCGCAGCGGGAAGTTCTTCCGCGATCTCCTGTACAATCTGGATCTTTGATCTTGATTTATCGTACAGGATGACTGCATAATTCAGGGTAATCCCGTTGCAGGAAAGCATAACGGAGACAACCTGATGCCCATAATCCTGACAGCCTTTTAAATGTGATTGATGAAAATACGCAGCTTCGATTGGATGAACCGCCTGTGACGAAGGCCGGGTATGTGAAGCAATCGTATCATCCACAATACAGTAAATCGGTTGTCCGGAACGCTGTGCTTCCCTATAAATGGCTTGGAGGATGCTGCTTTTTAAAACATCCTGCAATGCATCGTCCTTCCATTTTCCGTGATTCAGGAAATAAGCGGTCGTTGTCCTGTGGCAATGGCTGACTTCTTGGAAATCAACTGTTTTTCCCCGGTATCCCCGGAGAAAAACAGACAGGATGATGGTCAATAAGTGGTTCAGATACACATCGGATAAAAATAATCCGAGATTTAATGCTTTCAGGTAATTGTAAATATGTTTGGAATGATGTATACTGTTTGCAACGGACACCCCCTTGTTTGAGTGAGTATGTTGTTTGTTGGTACTTCAATTATACATCCTTCTACAGAGGGTGTCTTTCTTTTGTGCAATATTTTGGATTTGCTCATTTATAGATAATAAAACGGAAATTTTGGAGCAGGTATTACCAAACTCCTTTGGAACATCGATAACAGACTTAAAGGGATATCTTTCAGGAAAGCGTGGAATGCGTCAAGGAAAGGAACTAAACGGTCCATGGCGCATGATGTATTCGCTCGAGATAATCCGAAAAGAAAATATCTACTTCCGAAAAGATCTGCGTGTTGGTGAAGATACGATTTTCACTAACAAATATCTGGCAGTAGCAGATGTGATTTACACTATAGATGAGCCATTGTATTATCTTCACAACAATGACGGATCAGCGATAGAAACATATAATCTTGATGCCAATCGAATGATTTTGGGCAAATTGCAGCTTATTAAGGCGAAAGATGAGTTAAGTGATGAACTGCAACGGAATGGCATGGATACATATGAGCTGTGGGGGGGAGAATATATACTTTCCTCCGTTCAAATTGGCTATGCTTTAGCGAAGAATAAAAAATTATCATTCGCTGAAAAATGTAAGGCCTTAAAAAGTTACCATTTGAATTCCTTGGTAAAAAATCAATGGAATCGCCTTAGAGTAAAAGACATTATGGAAACAAAAAGCATTAAGGCAATTCCGGTTTTGCTATTAAAAATAAACTGGATAACTCTTACAGAGTTAATGCTTATCTTGTTTTGCAAAATGGGATTTAAAATCAGCTAAGAAAGGGCAGAGATGAAAGTATTAATAGATTTGACTTCTCTTGCAGATAACTTTTCTGGAATTGAGCGATTCGCGCTTAGTATTACGAAGGAACTGATTACAGATCAAAGCAGAAGTGATATTGAATTTATACTCGTTTTCAAAAATGAGGTGCATAAAGAATTTGCTGCGGAGCAGCATAATGTAAAAAAAATTATTGTGAGGGGAAAGAACAAACTGGTTTTTAATCAGTTGCAGTTACCATTAAAACTTGCAGCTATAAAAGCCAATTATTACTTTTTCCCGGCGTTTCCGGCACCATTTTTCTTCTTTAACCGGAATGCAATAAGTGCAATTCATGACGTGGGATGCTGGGATTGTCCAAGCAAGAATAGAAAATACATGACGCTCTATTTTAAGATCATGTATAGAAAAGCTGCGTTTGGGCATAAGAATGTCGTTACGGTGTCACAGTTCTCTAAAAATCGGATTTCAAAGATTTTGAAAAAAGAGCCTGACGAGATTGCAGTTATTTATGACGGTTTGTCGGACTGTTTTGCTGATTTCTGCTACGATAAAGAACAAGACATGAAAGCAAAAGGAGCTTATGGACTTCCTGAAAAGTATATTCTTTGCCTCTCAACATTAGAGCCGAGAAAGAATATGAGACTTTTGGTAGAGGCATTTAGTGAGTTGACTAAAGAAAAGAAAATTGATACCAATCTAGTTCTAGCCGGGAGAAAAGGTTGGCTAATGGATGATTTGTTTTCCAACTTGGATAAAGAAATTGTTGACCGGATTCATTTCACGGGCTTTGTGGATGATAACTTATTGCCATATGTGTATAGGAATGCACAGGTCTTCGTATTCCCATCGGTATATGAGGGATTCGGAGTGCCTCCAATTGAAGCAATGTCTATGGGAATTCCGGTGATCTCCTCAGATGCAGCTTCATTACCAGAGGTTTTGGGTAATGCGGCTTATTATTTTGAAAATCGTAATCTAAAAGATTTGAAGAAACAGATTGTAACCGTCATGAATCTTCCAAAGGAAAAGATGGAGCTGACGAAAAAGGCTGGGGTAGAACAAGCACAACTATTTAATTGGAAAAATGAAGCATTGAAGTTAAGAGACACGTTGTTTAGGTGATGTGGGGGTGATTAAATGCGAATTGGCATAGATGCAAGACCTTTGATTTCAGAGTCCCCTTCTGGAATTGGTATCTATCTGCTGGAGATACTACGAAATCTTGAAAGAAATGAAAATACTACATATATTCTCTATACGAACGAGCCAATCAGAAATCAAGATCCAGTGCTGGCTGGGTTTGAGAAACATGTAGTTCATGGAAAAATTGGAACGTTCACCATATGCTTTGGTTTAGATAAAGCATTAAAAGCGGACAAAATAGATGAATTTTGGGGGACAGAACATATGCTGCCCCTTTTTGCGCATGGTGTAAAAAAAGTTTTAACTGTGCATGATTTGGCATTACTAATTAATCCGAAATGGGGAAGCAGGAAAAATGCCATTATGCAAAATATTTTCTGCCGTCTTTCTTGTAAGCGGGCAGACAAGATAATTGCAGTTTCAGAAGCTACGAAAAAAGATATTGTTTCGTTATTATCAATTGACGCAAATAGAATTACGGCAATTCTAAATGGGGGGGGGTACGGCAAGTATATAACTCCCTCTAATGAAGAATGTAAAAAAATTAAGAAGAGATTTGAAATAGAAGCCGGACCATTCTTTGCGTATACTGGTAATATTGAGCCGAGAAAAAACATTGTTACGATTTTAAAGGCGTTTGAAATAGCTTGTGACAGGTTGGATAAAACTACATCGCTTGTTTTAGCAGGAAAATTGAGTTGGAGAACACAGCCTATTATCGGAGCGATAGAGCAAAATAAATACAAAGATCGAATTCATCTGCCGGGATATATTTCAGAAGAAGAAAAGAAATACCTGATGCACAATGCATGTGCATTTGTATTCCCATCTAATTATGAGGGATTTGGAATTCCGGTAGTAGAAGCAATGTCTTGTGGTGGCATAGTTATTACTGCGGACAATTCCTCTCTAAAAGAAGTTGGCGGAAAAGCTGCCTTTTATGTACAAAAAACAGATGAGGTGTCGCAATTGGCAGATAGAATGGTGCAGTGCTTTAATCTGTCAGATGCCGAAAGAAAGAAATTAACGGTGGATGGAGAAAGCTGGGCAGCACAATTTAGTTGGAAAAAGTGTGCCCATGAAACACAAGCAGTGTTAGAGCAAGGTTAAAAACAAATCTCTCCTTAATTACATGTTTAAGGAGAAATTATCGATGAAGAGAATTGTTTTTAACGGATGCTGGGTAGGAACAAATGTTGTTGGAGTTAGTAGATATGCTTATAACATAATAAAAGAGTTGGATAAATTGCTTGAGGGCTCTAAGGATAAGTATTATGTGGAGTTACTCGTTCCAGCTGATGCTGTTGAGTGTGATTTAGGCTTTAACAATATCACGATAGTGAAGAAAGGCCAATGTACTGGAAAAGTAAATAAAATCTTTTGGGAACAAGTGGTTTTTCCGCATTATGTAAAAGAAACTAAAGGGGTTGGCGTTGATTTAACGCTGAGCATTCCGGTGCATGGGATAAAATATATTGCTATCCATGATTGCATATATGAAAGCTTTCCGGAAAACTATAAAGGGCACGAACTTCATCGAGCACTATATATGTGGAAAGTAAAGAAGGTTACACGGCAAGAGAAGGTTCAAATAATAACGGTCAGTAATGAGTCTAAGAGGGAAATTGTTAAATATTATAATGTTGCACCTAACAGAATAACTGTAATTGGTAACGGTTGGGAACACATGAAGGACATTACCTCAGATGAGCGAGTGTTTGAAAAATGTAAAATTGATGATAAGAAACCGTATTTCTTTGCACTGGGTTCAAAATATAAACACAAAAACCTGACATGGATTTTGAATGCTGCGAAAAAGAATCCTGAATACAATTTTATTTTGACGGGGAATGATTCCTTTTCAAATGAGTCTGAGGAATTGAATCGGAAAAAAGTAGATAATGTTATATTTACCGGCTTTGTGTCTGACGGAGAAATGAAAGCATTAATGCTTAATTGTGAGGCCCTGATACAGCCGTCGTTTTATGAAGGGTTTGGAATTCCGCCGATTGAAGCTTTAAGCATGGGTAAAAAAGTAATTGTAGCAAAGGCAAGCTGTTTGCCAGAAATATATGAGGATTCAGCGATTTATATTGACCCTAATAATAGCGATGTAGATTTGAACCTGCTTATGAAAGAGCCGGTCGGAGATGCCAAGTACATTTTGGAAAAGCATTCATGGAAGAAATCAGCAAAGGAAATGCTCAAATTGATTGGCAGTTGAGTAAGGGAGGAATTCGCTTTGAGAATACTGATTATAAATTCTTTCTATGCACCAGATATTCGTGGTGGAGCAGAATACAGTGTGAAAAAACTTGCAGAAGGGCTGCAGAGCAAAGGACATACAGTTCGTGTTCTATGCCTTGGAGATTTTAACACCGAAGAAATAATTGACGGCATCGAGGTTGTTCGTTTCAAGCCATCTTGTGCACATAAGGAAAAGAATATTCATGATGTGCCGCGGTGGCGAAGACTTTTAGGACATCTTTTGGAAATATGGAATATTGGAAACTCGAAGCGTTTGTCCCAAGAAATTGATCGGTTTGCGCCAGATGTAATTAATACGAACAATTTATATGGCATTACGCCCGTTGTGTGGAAAATTGCTAAACAGAAAAAAATTCGCTTGGTTCATACGATCCGTGATTACTACCTAATGTGCCCTCTTGTTGCGATGTCGTGCAAAAAGACAAATGGTGAAAAATGTGTACATCCGGGATATGGGTGCCAGCTGCATAGAAATTTGAACCGAGTGCATTCGAAATACGTTGATTGTGTAACGGCTCCCTCAGCATTGACGCTAAATGTATTGGTAAATGACGGCTTTTTCAAAAATAGTGAAAAGAAAGTTATCGCAAACGCAACAGATTTTGATATTGATGCGGTAAAAAAAATCTTATCGGTTCGAGTGGCCGAGGTTGACAAACGGCAAAGTGTTTCATTTGTATATCTTGGAACATTGAGCGAACAAAAAGGTATCCGCTGGATGATAGATTCGTTTGAGTCTATAGAAAATAAAACGTGTAAGTTGTATATCGCAGGAAAAGGTGATTTGCAGAACTACGTCATGGAAGAAACAAAAAAGGATAATAGAATTGAATTTGTTGGTTTCTTGAATGAACAGCAGGTTTCACAGCTTCTTCAAAGTGCGGATGTTTTGCTTTGCCCTTCATTGTGGGAAGAACCTTTTGGGCGCGTTGTGCTTGATGCCTATAAAAATGCAATGCCTGTGATTTGTAGCAATATGGGAGCATTACCAGAATTAGTCGAGGATGGAAAAACGGGTTTTGTTGTTGAAGCAAGGAATCTTGAACAATTCAAGGATCGAATGACGTATTACATCAATGATAAGAAGAGAATTGTCCAGCAGGCGGAGAATGGCGTTAATCAGTTGGAAAAATATACGATAGAACATCAGATAATTGAATTTGAAACGGTGTATAAGGACTAAAGAGAGGAGGATTAGATGTCATTTACAATAAAGAAGCCAACTATGAAGTTGCCAATATATTGGATTTTTATCCTTTTCTTATTACCGCCATTTCTTCTAAATAGATCGGATTTGTTCATTATATGTGATTTATGGCACCTAGCGCAGCTAGTAATGGTATGTATAATGGCATTTTACTATTTTGTGAATTATAGAGCCAGAAACACTATAGTAAATGCAGTTTTATGCTATTATATCGTGGCAATAATATCAAGTTATTTAAATGGGTATTCTATTAACACAATAAAATGGGATATTGCGAGTGATCTTGGTATTGTGTTGGTAATATATTTGCTATTCAATAAAAACAAAGAAAAAGCGCTGTATTATTTATCAAAAATTTTATGGCTGTATTTGCTTATTAATACATTGGTTATGCTCATATGGTCGAACGGCATTGCATCTGGACGTATCGGCCAGATAGTTTGGTTTTTAGGCGGAAAGAATAATATATTGCCATGGATTTTGATTGGCGGAGGATGCATAATACTCGATTCATATGAACGAAACAAGAAAATAACCTTTATTACATATTTGAAATTAGCAATATGTAGTGTACAGGCTTTTTTATGTGATTCTTCCACAGCAGTGGTGGTTATGATTATTCTTTGGGGAATTTATGTGATTAATATTATAGTGCATAATCAAAAACTATTAAATTTCTTTATTGGTGGAAAACGCCTGTTTTTACTTGTTGCCATTGGATTTGTTTTTGTTGTTTTTTTTACAACCAGGTCAAATGTTTTGCAAGAGTTCTCAGAATGGTTTGGAAAAGATGTAACCTTTAATGGCAGAACTGGCATATGGATAGTAGCATTAAATTATATAAAAGATAATCCTTTGTTTGGCGCTGGTCCGGTTCTTGTTTTTGACATGGGATGGAGTGTGTATATGACACATGCCCATTGTTTGTATCTTAATATATGTGCTCATAATGGAATCATTGGATTGAGTTGCTTAATATATATATTATGGAATGTATTAAAGAATGCAAAAAAAATACCACTTGTTGTTATATTTAGTCTGTTTTTATATTTAATAGGTTCCATTGTTGAGGTGTATTCATTGAGTACGTTGCTTTTGTTCTGCATGGTTCTCAATTGTCTTGAACAGAAAAATAGTAGAACGTAGAAATAATACAAAATTGAACATCGTTAAGGATTCCGGTGTAACTTTGATATAAAATATATTTTACATAAGAATTTTGAAAGGAAAAATAATGATACCTAAAACGATACATTACATTTGGTTGGGTGAAAATGAGCCAAATGAGCACGTAAAAAAATGTATGCAATCATGGTGCATTCTTCAAGATAGTGGTTGGAATATTAAGAAATGGGATGACCACAGTCTCCAACAGTTAAACATGCCTAAAGTTGTGCTTGCTGCACTTGAAAATAAAAAATATGCGTTTGCGGCCGATTGGCTAAGACTTTATGCTTTATATTTAGAAGGGGGGGTGTATCTCGACACAGATGTTGAAATAATTAAAAAGTTTGATGATCTTCTGACGGAAGAGACAGCAATGCTTTTGGGCTATATTTTTGATGCTTCATTGGGAACAGCAGTTATAGGAGCTGAACCTGGAAATCAAGTGATTGGTGCATTACTAAAGCAGTATGAAACAGCAGAGTATCAATATAACTCTGAAACCCGAGATTTTAAAATCAAGTTTGAATTTATGCCGGAAATGTTTATGGTTAACAATAACGATATGTTTACGGCTTATTTTCTGAAAAATGTTAAAGGATTTGCATTGACTGGGAAAAAATGCCGATGCGGTGACAATGGAGAAATTCAAATTTATCCAAAAGAATATTTTGAGGGCTATTCAATGTGCTTTAAGAATAATTACTCAATACATCATTGCTTTGGAAGTTGGCGTTATTTTGAAAACGTGAATGAAAAACATGAGGAAAGTACACTTCGAAACTATTTAAAAAATATCTATTTTCTAAGGTGGGTGAAAGATAAATACATAAGGATGAAAAAGAAAAATCTACCATTCCAAAATTATTTGGTTAGAAGATAGATGCGTAAATGCCATAAAAGGAGATCTTAATTATAATGAAAGCGATGCTAGACATCATATCACAAAAGATGGAAAACCGGTTCCGTAGATATAGAGACTATTGTATAAAAGGAGAAAAATCATTACAGATCGAAAATGAGCTTTTAAAATTAGAATCACAGTATAGAGTAAATACTGTACAGCGTGAACAGAAAATCATAGTATCATTAACTAGTTTTCCTGCGAGATTTGAAAAACTTCATCTCGTTATCAGAAGCCTGCTTGTTCAAACAATGCCGCCGGATGCAATTATATTATATCTAGATGATGATGTTGTTGTTGAGGAACTACCGGATTCCTTAAGAAAATTAGAAAAATACGGTCTACAAATAGAATGGCGTCATGGGCGGATAAAGCCACATAAAAAGTATTATTACGCTATAAAAGAACATCCCGATGATATTGTTGTAACGGTGGATGATGATGTGATGTATCCAGCAGAGTTGATCGAAAGTTTATATAAAGCACATCAGAGATTCCCGGGTTGCGTCGTAGCGACACGAGCGCATAGAATATTATTTAGTAACCATAAGACGATTAGAAGCTATAATAATTGGCATTGGGCGGATGAACATCGTAATAAGCCATCGCTAGCACTTATGGCTACCGGAGTTGGTGGTGTTCTGTATCCACCATATTGCATGAGCGAAGAACTTTTGAATCAAGAATTGTTTTTGAAGTTGTCTCCCAATGCAGATGATTTGTGGCTGAAAGTTATGCAAATAAAAAAAGGAACAAAGGTTGTTTTGTGTGATAGTAAAGTGTCGCATATGAGAGCAGATATTCAAGGCACACAAGAACAATCTTTGAATTCAAGTAACGTGCATAAATGCGTTAATGATGAATATATGGAAAGAATGATTCAGTATTTTCATTTAACAGCAAATGATTTCGGTTGCTAAGACAAAAGGATAATCAACGGGGAAAAGGTTTAATGGATAATTCAAGAACAAAAAAATCAATAAGGAATACAATAGTTGCACTTGTTGAGCAGGGAATATATACTGTTATGTCTTTTTTTTGCAGGACAGTATTTATTTATTCGCTGGGAAAAACTTATTTAGGATTTAGCGGTCTTTTTAGCGATATTTTAACGCTTCTATCTTTGGCAGAGCTTGGTGTCGGTACTGCGATTCTATATTCCATGTACAAGCCAACAGCTAAAGGTGACCACAAACAAGTGACAGCTTTACTTAATCTCTATAAGAAAGTTTATAATACGATTGGCGTTATTATCACGGTTGTTGGCCTTTCATTGACGCCGTTCTTGAAATATCTGATTTCGGATATTCCGGATATGCCGGAAATACCGCTGATTTATATTCTTTATCTATTAAATACAACAGCGAGTTATTTCTTTGTTTATAAGAAGAGTATTCTGATTACAGATCAAAAAAGCTACATTGCTTCGTTGACATATATATGTACGACTACATTGCAGAATCTGCTTCAAATTGTATTCTTACTGACGACACATAATTTTATTATTTATCTTTTGATTCAAATTGCGTGTACGCTCGCGAATAATATTATTATTTCCGTTTACGTTAATCGACACTATTCGTACTTAAAGCAGTATAAAGATGAACAGCTGTGTAAAGAGGACAAGCAAGTAATCTACAATAATGTTAAAGCGATGTTTGTCAGCAAGATTAGTTCTGCAGTTGTTACGTCAACGGATAATCTTCTGATTTCAAAGTTTGTCAGTACGATTGTCCTAGGCTTGTATTCAAATTATACTCTGTTTACGACAATGCTTCGTACAATTCTCTCAAGGATTTTTGAGGCATTGACAGGAAGCGTTGGAAATCTTGTGGCACTTGAATCCAGCGATAGGGTATACAAGACTTTCAGAAAAATATGGTTTGTTAATTTCTGGTTGGTATCTTTTTCCTGTGCAGGACTATTTGCCCTTGTGAATCCTTTTATTACTCTTTGGGTGGGAGAATCGTATCTGCTGGAAGAGAAGGTTGTGTTCATTGTTTGCTTGAACTTGTACATGCGACTCATCAGAAATACATTTTTGACATTCAATGATACATACGGCATGTTTAAGCAGCTGAAGCCGAAGTGCATTGCAGAAGCTATTATTAATTTGACGGTATCACTACTTTTTGTTGGGCCGATGAAGATGGGCATATATGGAGTCCTGCTTGGTACATTTGTAAGTAATATTACAACGAATTTTTGGTACGAGCCATATTTGCTCTTTAAGAAGTTTGGGGTTAGTCTGAGAAAATATTTCCTGCTGTTTGGAGAATATATTCTGTTAACAGCAATAAGTGCAGGCACAATGTTCTGGGTATGCAACTACGTAATTGCTTTGAATGGGTGGATTGGCTTTATCCTCAAAGTTGCGGTTACATGTGTCTGCATTAACTTGTTCTATATTGTAGTGTTTGCAAGGACGGATGAGTTTAAGTATTTTTTGGAAATTGTCAAGGCAAAAATTAAAAGGTAAAGACAAATGGAAAAAGGTAACAGATTGCAATCAGTTGATATCGCAAAAGGAATTTTAATTATATTAGTGGTTATTGCGCATGCACAAGTTGACATGGTTCATGATATTATCTTTATGTTCCATATGCCTCTTTTCTTTGTAATTTCTGGCTTTCTTATGAAACGAGAAACGCTGGTAAAGGTTGGGTATGTACGCGGAAAGATTAAGCATCTGATGATTCCATATATGACATATTTAGTGCTTGATATGCTGCTTGTACGAAAGACACTTTCTGTACACGATTGGATGTATGCTATTTGGGGTGGTCGAGCAGTAACAGGTGTTTACTGGTATATAACCTGTTTTATCTTCACCATTTTTATGCTCACTGTTCTTTTGAGAAAATTTTCCGACAGAATAGTGAAAGGTTTAATTTTAGTGGGGGGGGTATAGCGATTCTCGAATCGCACCTTCTGGATAGGGTTCATTTTCTGAAGTTTCCTGGTATTCCGTGGAATCTGGATGTTGCTTTGATGGCACTTGTCTATGTTGGAATTGGGTTCTTTTATAAGGATAAAATTAAAGAACTACTGGAATGTGATTCAAGGAGATTCGATTTATTGTCAGGGTTGATAGCGGTAGCTTTATCTCTATTCTGTTGGTTCATTTATAGAAATGAAAATCAACTTTATTATTTTGATATGAAACCAGTGTACTACAAAGAATTTATATCGGCATTATTGATTCCGTGTGCATTTGGAATGGTGCTCGCAAGGTTGGTTTATTGGATGCAAAAAAATAAATGGCTAGATAGCTGGAATCGTTTTTTTGTACTTTGTGGGCAAGCAACTATTCCAATCATGTTTATGCACATCCCACTGAATCACTGGAAAACTGAATTGGCCTATGGTCGTTGGATTTTTGTATTGATTGGAGCAGGTTTACCAATAGTATCAACCATTTTGTTCCACAGTAATAGAGTTATGAGGAAACTCTTTGGATTACCGAATTTGTGAAAAATTTCCTTGTGAACTAAGATGTTGCTGAACGATGCGGAAAAAGGTTGAGAGGAATAAAATAATGAAAGTAGCTTTTTTTATTGATGATATCACAAAAGATGGAGGGACTGAGAGACGCACAGCAGTTTTATCTGATTTGCTTGCTGGCAGGGGATTTGACGTTTCTATTCTATCAATAAATGCAAGTAAAAATAGAAGCAAATATGAGATAGATTCTAATGTGAATGTCAAAACGTTTAATTTGTAAAAAATTGAAAATGCTGTAAGTAGACGTATGAAAACATTCAAATACTTAGGACATGAAATTATGGGGGGGGGTACGACGTAATTGTTGTAGTAGATACCTATAAGTCTTTATGCTTTGTTCTGTTTGTGCCTTTGTTGAAGATGACAAAAACAAAACTGATTTCGTGGGAGCATTTCAACTATAATTTTGGCGATAAACATTCCCCACGATGGTGGGGAAGAAAAGTTGCGGCAAAAATAAGCGACGCTGTTGTAGTTCTATCGAAAGCTGATTATGATGTATGGAAAGCTGATGTAAAACAAAAAGAACGTCTGAAACAGATTTATAATTTTCCTTGTTTTGATTTGAAAAAGCCTCGATTTGATGTTGAGTGCAAAACTGTTTTAGCGGTTGGTAGACTTGAAGAACAAAAGGGATTCGACTATTTGCTTGATATATGGAAGCTTATAGAAAATGATAAAGATTTTAATGAATGGAAGCTTCAGGTAGTGGGAAGCGGCTCTCTTGAACAGCAATTACGCGATAAAGAAAATAATTTGGGACTGAAAAGAGTAAAATGGTTGCCTTTCACAGAGCATATTGAGGAGTGTTACAAAAACGCATCTATCTATGTGATGAGTAGTCGATTTGAAGGATTTGCGCTCGTTTTGCTCGAAGCAAAAGCCTTTGGTCTTCCTATAGTTAGTTTTGATATTAAAAATGGACCAAATGAAATTGTGCAGAATGGCGTGAATGGTTATATAGTACCACCTTTTGATATAAGTATGTTTGCTGAAAGTCTAAAAGTACTTATGAAAGACGATAAGCTGAGAGCACATTTTACAGAAGATTCTCAGAGAAATATGTACCAGTTTTCAAAAGATAAAATTGTTGCAAATTGGATTCAGTTGTTAGAAGAACTTACAGAGTAGGAAGAGACATACAAAAATGAAAACAACATTACTTATCATGGCGGCCGGAATCGGCAGCCGCTTCGGAACAGGAATTAAACAGTTGGAACCAGTTGATGATGCTAACCATATCATCATGGACTACTCAATCCATGATGCGATTGAAGCTGGTTTCAACCATGTGGTATTTATTATCCGTAAGGATATCGAGAAGGAGTTCAAAGAGGTTATCGGCAATCGCATTGCCTCCATTTGCTCTTCTCATAACGTAACAGTAGACTACGCTTTTCAGGATATCAACGATATTCCGGGAGTTCTGCCGGAAGGTCGTACTAAGCCGTGGGGAACCGGACAGGCCGTGCTTGCAGCGAAGGCCGTAATTAAAACTCCGTTCATCGTCATCAATGCAGATGATTACTATGGCAAGGAAGGCTTCAAGGCTGTCCATGAGTATCTGGTGAATGGCGGCAAATCCTGTATGGCGGGCTTTGTGCTGAAGAACACCCTGTCTGATAATGGCGGTGTGACTCGTGGTATCTGCAAGATGGATGAGAATGGAAACTTGACTGAGGTTGTGGAAACCAAGAACATCGTAAAGACTGCAGATGGAGCAGAGACAGACGGTGTGGTTGTTGATGTGAATTCTCTGGTATCCATGAACATGTGGGGATTGACTCCGGAGTTTCTGGATGTACTGGAGGAAGGCTTCAAAGAGTTCTTTGAGAAAGAAGTTTCGGGTAATCCTCAGAAAGCCGAGTATCTGATCCCTATCTTCATTGGAGAATTACTGGAGCAGGGCAAGATGTCTGTAAAGGTTCTGAAGACTAACGACACCTGGTATGGAATGACCTACCATGAGGATGTCGCAGCAGTAAAGGATAGCTTTAAAAAGATGCTGGAGAACGGTGTGTATAAGGCTGATTTATTTGCAGACTTGTGATATACTTGAACCATCATAACAGGAAAGAGGTTTGTGTCCTATGCCTAGAACTAAAGGTAGCAAGAATAAGCCCAAAACTGTGACTGCAGATTTTGCAACACAGATTGCAGAAAAGCAGTCCGCGAAGGAAGCACTCGTAGCCGAGATTGCATCCATCACTGCAAACATTGATACTTTGAAAGCTGACCTGAAAGAAAAGAAGACTGCTCTGAAGAAAGCTGAAAAAGAAGTGGCATCCCTGGAAGCGAAGAAGGCAAAGGCAGATGCTAAGGC
>OGDN01001031.1_pt1 | contig 50702 bp, 40 predicted proteins | sample 1570271 | NCBI WGS metagenome assembly OGDN01 (sample SAMEA4384481, study PRJEB24528) | human gut metagenome | reverse complement strand
GGCGCCGAGCGCGACGTTCTGTGCAAGAACATCTTCGCCCAGCCCGACGGCACCTACTGGATCGTCGTGAACACCCTGCGCTACCCCGATCCCGACGAGCCGGACGCCAACGGCGCCACCATCAACAACATGCTGGCTCTGGGCCACATCGTCGCTGGCGACACCGTGGAGGACCTGGCCGCCGAGATGGGCGTGGACGCCGCGAACCTGCAGGCCTCCATCGACGCCTACAACGCCGTGGTGGAAGGCGGCACCGACGAGTTCGGCTTCGTGGCCGACAACACCGCCGACGCGGCCATGACCGAGGGCCCCTGGTACGCCTGCCGCAAGGTGCCCACCGTGCACCACACCATGGGCGGCATCCGCGTGAACGTGGAGTCCGAGGCCTGCAATGCCGACGGCGAGCCCATTCCCGGTCTGTACGCCGCAGGCGAGTGCACCGGCGGCATCCACGGCGAGAACCGCCTGGGCGGCAACGCCATCGCCGACTGCATGACCTTCGGCCGCAACGCCGGCACCAACGCCGCAAAGTACGCCCTGGCATAATCCTTCCAGGCACAGCCTTCTTCCCGCCACGGGAATAGAAAGCGGGCCCCTCACGGTGAGGGGCCCGCTTTGCTTGCGTAAAATGCCGCCGGTCTTTTGCTAGGAGCGCAGCTGCGCCTCGGTGCTGTTGGCGAAGTAGCCCTCGGGGATATTCTCGCGGACGAAGTTGGCGAAATCGCGCGCCTCGTCGCTGGGAGAACAGCTGGAGGGCCAGGTGAGAGACACGGGATACCACATGGTGTCGGTGGCCACCTTGAAGCGGATGATGCCCGGTTCGTTGCGGTAGCGACTGGCTATGCACTCGGGCAGCGTCGCCCAGCCGAGCCCCGCCTTCACGCCTTCCACCATGGCCTCGTGGGTGTCGAAGCAGCCCACCATGTTGTGATCGCGCAGCGAGATCCCGTAGCGTTCCCGGAAGTGGCGGTTGCCCACCATATGGCGTCCGGAATGCCACTCGTAGACGATCATGGGCCACTTCAGCAGCGTCTCTATGGGAACCGATCCGACCGCCTGGTTGTAGGGAGCCTTGTCGGGCGCCAGGAAGACAAGGCGCTTGTAGCCGAGCACCTCGGTCACGATGCCCGGCTCGGTCGGCTGGTTCTCGAGAATGGCGAAGTCGAGCTCGCCGTCCTTGAGCTTTTGAACGAGCTCGGGCTCGTAGCCGGCGTCCAGGTGCACCCGAGCCTCGGGATTCTCGCGCATGTAGAGCGCCACGAGACGCGGGAGGAGGGTCACGCCGTCGGCGTAGCTCATCCCCACGGTGATGTTGGCCGGGAAATGCTCGTCGATAGCGGCGATCTGGGAAGCCATGACGCGCTCCATGTCGGCCATATTCTGAGCGAATTTCACGGCCACCTTGCCCGCTTGCGTGAGGGAAATGCCGGTGGAGGTCCGGTTGATGAGCGACGTGCCGAGCTGTTTCTCGATGGCGGCAATTTTTTGCGACAGGCCGGGGCGCGACATGTACAGCTGGCCGGCTGCCTGCGAGAGACTCTTCGCCTTCGAAAGAACGAGCAGAACCTCGATATCGTCGAACAGCATGAACCCTCCTCGTCGGCGGTGACGTTCCGCATCGCTTGGCATCGATCCAGCTCAGACCCCGCTCGCTTCCGCTCGGCTGAATTTACCCATACAGATAATCATTAAACCCGCCTGAAGGGCATCCGTCCAGAGCCTTTAATCAAAAAGTTGGAGCGATTTTTGACGGGGCCTGTAAGAAAAACCTCCATGTAAACGATCCTTTGCATCCCCTGCAAGGAACCACGACGGCGAATCGGTGACTGACGAACTAACAATAAGCCATTCCTTCCTATGATGAGGCAAAAGGCACGGAATCTGCCGAAGCGGAATGGGTTGGGCGAACCCTCTTTTCAGCAGATCTTTTCAGTGCCTTCTTGGAAACAAGGAGAAGAGAAGAGGAGGAATCGATGGACAAACAAGGGATCATCGAGGCCAGCCGGAAGCGTCGCGAGGGCGAGCGCATCTTCTACACGTCGTGCCCGGCCAACGGGTGCTGGGACTCGGCCTGTGTGCTGAAGTGCCACGTGAAGGACGAGAAGCTCATCGCCGTTGAGCCCGACGACTCTGTCAACCCCAACGACAGCCGCGAGGATTGCGGCTGGGAGAACACATGGAAGGGCAACGTGCAGATGCGCCCCTGCGCCATGGGCCATTCCTGGAAGAAGGAGCTCCATGCCGACACGCGCCTTCTGCATCCCATGAAGCGCGTGGGCGAAAAGGGCCCCGGCCGCGGCTACTTCGTGCAGATCAGCTGGGAAGAGGCGCTCGACACCATCGCCGAGAAGATGATCGAGATCAAGGAGAAGTACGGCCCCTACGGCATCTTCCATTCCCAGTACCCCAGCTTCGAGAAGAACGGCTTCCCGCTGGCCCCCTGGTGGGAGGCGGGCTTCGGCGCCTGGGGCGAGCACTCCACCTCGGGCCATGCCGCCGGCGAGATGCTGCACCTCGGTGTTGACCTCACCAAGGTCACCCGCGGCCTGCAGAACTCCATGCCCGGTTTCGAGGCGCCCGACCTGTTCAACTCCAAGCTCTTCGTCATGTGGGGCATGGATCCGGTGGTCGCCTGGTTCGGCCCGACGTCCTACTACATGCACCTTGCCCACGAGTACGGCTGCAAGACCATCGTCATCGATCCGCGCTACACGCAGTCGGCCGAGCTTCTGGCCGATCAGTGGATTCCGATTCGCCCCGGCACCGACCTGGCCATGATGCTGGCCGTGGCGCAGGTGCTCTTCGAGGAGGATCTGGTCGATCACGAGTTCATCGACGAGTGGGTCGACGCGGAAGGCTATGAGGAATGGCGCGCCTACGTGATGGGCGAGGGCGAAGACGGCATCAAGAAGACGCCGGAGTGGGCCGCCCCCATCACCGCGGTGCCCGCCGACACCATCCGCGAGTTCGCCCGCCTGTACGGCACCGAGAAGCCGGTGCACCTCCAGTACTTCTACTCCTGCGCGAAGCGCCACATGGGCGACTACTCGGCGTCGGCGTCGATGCTTTTGCAGGCCATGACCGGCAACATCGCCTGCCACGGCGGCTGCGAGTCGGGTGCTTGTCTGCCCACGCCGGGCCGTGTGCCGGCCCCGCGCGCTGATTTCGGCCGCAACCCGGGCGATTACCAGGTGCCGGTGCTGTTCAACAACAACTGCCTCACCGAGATTCTCGCGCGCCAGGACGACTACTGGAGCGGCAAGATCAGCGAGGAGGAGTTCCGCCATCTCATCGGCAGCCCCACCAACGACAGCCCCTTGCCGAACATTCAGATGATCATCTTCGAGAACAACTACGGCAACAACCACTCCAACGTGAACAAGCGCTTCGCCGGTATGGCGAACACCGAGTTCAACTGGGGCTTCCAGTGGCACATGAACCAGCCCACCGCGGAGCTGTGCGACATCATCCTGCCGGCGCCCGTATGGCAGTTCGAGGGCATGGACGAGTACATGTACGGCCACCAGCGCTTCGTGAGCGGCCCCAATGGCATGCGCAACTACTTCACCTTCTGCGGCCGCGGCCTGGACTTCCCGGGCGAGGTGCGCTCCAAGGAATGGGTGTGGACCGAGATCGCCAAGCGCCTCGGCGACGAGGTGGTGGAGGGCTACAACCCCCGCATGAAGGACGTGCCGGTGGAGCAGTGGGTCGACGCCCAGGAGGCCATCTACAAGGAGGCTTTCGAGAAATGGGCCGACAACGCCACGATCATGGCCTACCTCGGTTACGACCATCGCCCCACTTGGGAGGAGTTCAACGCCAAACCGGTCATCCGCACCGAGATCGATGAGCCCTACTACCCGTTCAAGTCGGCGCTCGACAAGGGGGAAAGCCCGTTCAACACCCCCACGAAGAAGATCGAGTTCGCCTCGAATTTCGTGAAGACCCACGATATGACCGAGAGCCGTTGGCGCGGTCGCATCGACCCGATGCCGGTGTGGAGCCCGAGCTACGTGGAGGGCGACATCTCCACCGCCTCCAACGACGGCTTCTACAACCCGAAGGTGAAGAAGTACCCGCTCTCCCTCGTGACCCCGGTGTCGGTGTACCGCCAGCATTCCAGCAACGACAACAACCCCTTCATGCGCGAGGACGTCTATCGCCACGCCGTGTGGATCTCCGGCGTGGACGCCAAGGCCCGCGGCATCAAGGACGGCGACATCTGCCGCGTGTACAGCGATCGGGGCGAGACGGTGCTGACCGCCTACGTCACCAACCGCTGCATGCCGGGCACCGCTGCCGTGCACCATGGCGGCTGGTACCAGACCAACGGCGAGACGTCCGAGATGAACGTGTTCGGCCAGGATATGCGCGGCACGCCGAACATCCTGCTCGACGACGGGCACCTGCCCCACATCTTGGGCGCGCTCATCATCGCCGGTCTCGTCGAGGTTGAGAAGATCGCCGACGGCGACGCCGAGGGCTTCGGCGGCGAGGCCGAGCGCGGCGGCGCCCGCGGCGCGTCGGTGGCCGTGGCATGCCGCGACCGCCTCGCCCGCGCCCAGGGCGACCGCGACGCCGCGGCCGTGGCCCTGGAGGCGGCTTGCGCCCGGGCCGAGGCGGCCGAAGAGGCTGCCGCCATCGGAGCCGATCCCGTGACCGCCGTTGAGAACGCCTAGCCGATTGTATCCGAGAGGAGGAACTATGACCCAGTACGGATTCTTTTTCGATATGAACCGCTGCTACGCCTGCCAGGCCTGCAGCATCGCCTGCAAGGACTGGAACGATATCGATCCCGGCGCCGAGAAGTGGATGACCGTCTACGAGTGGGAGTCGGGCACGTTCCCGGCCATCCGTCTTCACTCGCTGGCGTTCTCCTGCGCCCATTGCGAGAACCCCGCCTGCGTGGCGGTGTGCGAGAGCGGCGCCCTGTACAAGGAGGACGAGTTCGGGGCCGTTCTGGTGGACCAGGACAAGTGCACCGGCTGCCGCAAGTGCTACGACGCGTGCCCCTATGGCGCGCCGAAGTTCGCGACCGATGAGCCGACGGCCAAGATGAGCAAGTGCACCATGTGCGTCGACCGCCTGTCTGAGGGCATGCAGCCGGCCTGCACCATGAGCTGCCCTCTGCGCGCCTTCGACTTCGGTCCGCTCGACGAGCTCATCGAGAAGTACGGCGATGTGCGCTACTGCGAGGGCATGCCCGCGCCGGATGCCACCAACCCGGCCTTCATCATCTGGAACCCCCGCGAGAAGACCCCGCTGCTTCCCTACGACGTGGACGAGGCCATCGCGCTCAACCAGCAGCGCGGCGACTTGGGCACCATGTTCGAAAGCGAAGAGGATCTGAAGGTCTTCGACGAGGGAACCATCGGCCGCGACGAGCTGAAGATGAAGCACGGCTCCGTCATCGAGCTCATGCGCGCCACGCGCAACGACATGGCGTAGGAGACGCCGACGTCGTTCGTGCGACAAAGCCAACTCGGGCGGCGGCCCGTGCCTGCACCCCGCCGCCCTTTTGCTATCGTCTACGTTTACTTCCGGGTGTGGAGGACCTGCAAGTGAACTTAGGGGAAATCGTTCGTTAATTTGAAAGGGGAAAGAAATGGAGTGGATCGGAGTTATCGGCATCGTTGCCGGTCTCGTCTTCTTCGTCATCGCGGCCATGCGCGGCTGGAACGTGCTCATCACGTCCATCGTCACGGCCATCATCATCGCGCTCACCAACGGCATGGACATCATGAATACCATGGTGGGCACCGAAACATCCTACGCCACCGGCTTGGCCGGCTTCATTCGCGGCAACTTGATGATCTTCATGGGCGGCGCCATCATGGGCGAGTTCATGGACAAGTCGGGCGCCGCCAAGGCCATCGCCCAGGCCATCATGGCCAAGGTGGGAACGAAGAGCCCGTACTTCGTGCTGCTGGGCATCTCGGCTGTGGGCGCTCTGCTCACCTACGCCGGCATCTCGATGTTCGTGGCCATGTTCGCCCTCATCCCGCTGGCCCGCCCGATGTTCCGCGAGTGCAACATCCCGTGGCACCTGTTCTGCGCCGCATGGACGCTGGGCGCCTGCTCGTTCACCATGGCCATGATCCCCGGCGTGCCGGCCGTGGCCTGGATCAACGCCGCCAACGGCTGCGGCGTGTCGCTCACCGCTGCTCCCATTATGGGCATCGTGGGCTCCATCATCGCCATTGCGGTGAGCTGCGTCTACATCAAGTTCGCCCTGAAGCGCGCCGAGGCCAAAGGCGAGCACTTCGTGGCCGACGCCGACGATGTGGCCGTGGAAGAGGATAAGAACATCCCGGGCCTGGGCCTGGCCCTGCTGCCGCTCATCATCCTGATCGCCGTCATCATCGGCCTTTCCGCCACTGGCATGAAGAACGTCGTGTACATCGGCATGCTGGCCGGCATCATCGCCTCTATCGTCTGCTTCTTCAAGTACGTGCCCTCCATCCGCGACGCACTCGGCAAGGGCGCCGTGGCCGGCGTGGGCCCGGCCGTGTTCACCTCTGCTGCGGTGGGCGTGGGCACGGTGGCCGCCGCCTCGGTGGGCTTCACGGTTATCTACGAGGCCATCTTCAACATGCCTGGCGGCACCTATGTGTCCGCTGCCACGATGGCCGCGGCCCTCGGCGGCATCATGGGCTCCGGCTCGGGCGCGGTGGGCATCATCGCCCAGAACTTCCTCGAGCCGTACCTGGCCACGGGCGTCGATCCGGCGGCTCTGGCGAAGATCATCGCCACGTCGGCCACGATCGGCGGTGCGCTGCCCAATTCCGGCGCCATGTTCGGCATGCTCGCCGCCATGGGCCTGAACCACAAGAACTCCTACAAGCACATCGCCGCCATCTCCATCGGTGCCGGTATGTGCGCCCTCGTGGTCATGATCATCATGGCGAACATGGGCATCTACTAAGGAGTCCTTTGAAGCTGCCGTGCCCGCTCCGCTGCGGGCACGGCGCCCTTGCTGGGGCGTCCTCCAAGCCCTGGCTGTTCCGGTTGTTCCGCAGGAGGCGCGCCTCTTGCGTGAATGATGTGTTGTTGGGAGATGCGCTGCGGGCGCGGCGCATCCGAGAGAAGGAGAACCACCATGTGCTTCAGACCAGCAGATGTGGCCTCGGCGGGCCCCGCCCAGTGCCCCGAATGCGGCAAGGCGATCGAGATGGTCGGCGGGATCGAGTTGAAGGCCTGTCCGTTCTGCGGCTGCGATTTCACGCCCTATCTTAACGGCTCAAAACCCGTCCCCGGTGCCCCCGCCGCACCGAAGGCTCCCGGTGCTCCGGGCGCCCCGAAGCCCCCGGCGGCCCCCGGCGCCCCGAAGCCCCCGGCGGCGCCTTCGGCCCCCAAGCCGCCGAGCGCCTAGTCGCGTGTCGCGAAGGGGAGCTGGAGCGTTCCAGCTCCCTTCCCGGAAGCGCCCGTTTTGCGAGGGATGGGCGCTTCCGGGAAGGGATAAGCCTCAAGACACGTTAGGGGGATTAAGCGATCATGGGCGGAAACGAGGAGCAGGTGAAGGGGAAGACGACGACGGAGGTGGCGCGGACCGGTCGCGGGCGCGCGCCGTCGACGACCGGCGGCAAGGGCGACGATCCGAGCCCTCAGGGTCGGGGAGGGACTGAGGGCTCGGATCGTCGCGGGAAGAGGGGATCGGTCACCGAGCAGGTATCGCTCTTCGAGCGCGTGCCGGCATCGGAGCGCTTGGCCTGGCCCGATATCGCCGCCATCTTGTCGGGCGTGGTGTCGAGCCTTTCGAAGCTCATGGGCGGTGGCATCGTCGCCTTCTACGCCGGCTGCCAGATGGGCGGCGTCACCGTGGCCATCACCTTCGTCCTGTCCTTCTTTCTCACGTATCTGGTAGGCAAGATCTGCTATCGCGAGGGACTTTCCAACAACGTGGTGTCCCGCTACTACATCTTCGGGAAGAAGGGTTCGGCGGCGGGCTCCCTCATCTGGATCTTCGTGATTGTGGGCGTGCTGGCCGTGGGCACGGTGCAGCTCGGCAACGCCATTCTGTTCGCCTTCGGATGGGAGGGCGAAGCGGCTCGCTGGGCGCTGTTCACCGGCATCTCGTGCGTGTGGGTGGTCATGGCCCTGTTCGGCACGAAGGTCATCGCCCGCATGAATGCCGTGTTCGTGGTGGCGCTGTTCTGCGTCATGGGCTACGTCATCTACCTCATCGCCGCCGACGGGCAGCTTGTCGACGCAGCCACCCACGGCATCCTCATTCCCGGCGTGCAGCCTTTGGAGGGCTTCGCCTATTCGGTGAACTACGCCATCATGACCAGCGGCCTCATGGCCCTGTTCGCCGCCGATTTCACGCGGTTCGCCCGCAAGGAGCGTGATATCGCGCCCGTTGCCGCCACGGGCAGCCTGTTCGCCATCATCACGTATGTTTGCGGCGCCCTCGTGGTGTACTACGGCTTCGACAAATCGGTGGCCTACTTCAGCGCCCAGGGCATGGATCCGCTTTTGGCCGCCAATGCCGCCGTCACCAATCCGGGCGTGTCGCTCGTGCTCGCGGCCGGCGGGGTGGGGCTCGCCATCATCTGCCTGTCCCAGATGAAGGTGGAGACATCGAACTCCATCGGAGGCGCCAACGCCGTGTCGAACCTCGTTCATTCGCTCTTCGGCCGCAAGCTTCCCTGGGCGGCCGCGGTCGTGGGGGCAAACGCCATCGGCCTCGCCTTCATCCTGGGCAACATCCTCGATCAGGTGAACGCATTCATGAGCTACGGCTCTATTCTCACCTCGTCGTGGTGCATCCTGCTCATCACCGATTACTACCTTGTGCGCGGCAAGATGGGCATCGGCAAGGTGGGCATCGATATGGAGGCTCCCGAGAAGGCGGTGCATTGGCGTGGCGTGGGCACCATCGCGTTCGTGACGGTGGTGGGCAGCGCGCTGTACGCCACTGGGATGGTAGGGGTGCCCTTCCTCGTAGTCGCGCCGCTCACTATGGTCGTCTACCTTGCCGTCAGCTGGCTTCTGCGCGATAAGGTGCGCTCCGGCGAGATCGGGTAGGCCGGCGCACAGAAACGGCCAATTCTTGCCGGACAGCGTCATCGTCAGCATGGAGGGATTGTCCGCGGCGATCTCGACGGCACGACGGCGCTCATGATCTGGATGCAGTTGGCCTGAGATTGATCTGATTTGCGAAGTTTGCCTCTCTGTGTTCGGAGGCGCGGAGAGGCCGACTTTTTTGTTTACCAAAATATCTCGAATTTTTTGTAAAACACCAGTTCAAAGCCTATAAGCGAGAAACTTGTTTCCTAGAATTTCACCGGTTTCGCTCCTATACTTTTGCGCGGTTTCAAAACCCGTTTGAAAACGAGAGCAAGGAGGAGAGATGACCGAGTCTTCAAGCACGCGCGGGCAGCTGACGCGCCGCGGATTCCTGAAGACCGCCGGCGCCGCGGCCGGCGTTGCGGGGCTCGCCGGTGTGGCGGGCATGGCGTCTGTCGACGGCTGGCTCGCGCCGGCCACCGCCGAGGCCGCACCAGAGGAGCATGTGGCGCGCACCTACCACCAGAGCCACTGCGGGGGCATGTGCTCGCTGGCGTGCACGGTGCGCGACGGGCGCATGGTGAAGGTGCAGCCCAACGGCGTGGGCAACCCCGACTTCCAGACCATCTGCCTGAAGGGCATCTCGGAGGTCGCGCACATCTACGGGAAGGGCCGTGTGCAGACGCCGCTCAAGCGCGTCGGCGAGCGCGGGAGCGGTCAGTTCGAGCCGATCAGCTGGGACGAGGCGCTCGACGAGATCGCCGAGCTTATCAAGACCACGCAGGATTCCTACGGCCGCGACTCCATCATGGTACTCGCCACCGCCGAGGCCGACTTCGGCTTTCTGGCTCCCATGCTGGGCGCGCAGAACGGGGGCTTCGACGGCATCGACGTGGGCACCGGCAACGGGCTCGACCCGGCCATGGGCTTTGGCGCGGGGTACGCGATGTGTGCCCCCGAGGCGCGCGATTGGCAGCGTTCCAAGCTCGTGCTCACGGTGGGATCGAACTACTGCGAGTCGAGCCTGCCCAACGTGTTCACGTTCTTCGACGCCAAAGAAGCCGGCGCGCACATGGTGACGGTCGACCCGCACTATTCCACGACCGCCTCGAAATCCGACGAGTGGATTCCCATTGAGCCGGGCACCGATGCGGCGCTGTTTTTGGGCATGATCTCGCACATCATCGATAACGGTCTTACCGACGAGGAGTTCATGGCGCAGCACTCGACGATGCCGTTCCTCGTCGACGCCGAGACGGGCCTGCTCATCCGCGATCATGAGGAGATCGCCCCGGTCGATGCGGCAGCCGCTGCCGAGCCGGAGACGCCCGAGCAGAACCCCTATTTCGTCATCGATCCGGTAACCGGCGCGCCGGTCCACCACACCCAATGCGCCGCGCCGACGCTCTCCGGCGCCGCTCAGGTGCGCGGCCGCAACGCGGTTACGGTGTGGGATAAGCTCGTAGAGGGACAGAAGCCCTACACGATCGATTGGGCGGCCGAGATCACGGGCATTCCTGCCGAGCGCATCGCCAGCCTGGCCGAGGAGTACGCCGAGGGTCCCTCGTCGCTGGCGCTCGGCTGGGGCGGCAACGACAAGATGACCAACGCTGACATTGCCGGACATGCCGCCGCGGTGCTCGTGGCCATCACGGGCAATGTGGGCAAGCCGGGCACGGGCGTGGGCGTCTACGTGGGTCAGTCCTACAACAGCTACGCCCCGGCACTTGGCGCGTGGGCGATGCCGGAGGACTGGGCTGCCGCCGCATCTGAAGTGAGCATCTACGACATGCCCTACAAGGAGAGCAACTGCCATGCGGCCATCTTCTGCGGCGACATCGTGGCGCAGCATCTGGCCAACATGAACGTGACCTGCGACTGGGCCGACACGCTCGACTTCATCGTGACCATGGATCCCTACTTCACCGAGGGCGCGAAGTGGTCCGACTACATCCTGCCGTGCACGTCGCGCTTCGAGTACGATGAGCCGTTCGGCAACGTGAAGGCGGGCTACAGCCAGATCGTCATCCAGGAGAAGGTCATCGATCCGCTTTTCGAGGCGCATACCGATCTGTGGATTCAGCGCGAGCTGGCGAGCCGCCTGGGCCTTGAGGCCGGCATTCCCGCAAGCTCGGTCGACCGCTGCAACGCGATTCTTTCCACCTCGACTGAGCCGTGGGTGTCCGAGCTCACGGTGGAGAAGATCTCGGAGAACGGCGCCGTATGGCCCGTGCCCGATCGCGAGGTCATCCGCGAGGTCGTGCCCGACCAAGTGTTCCCGACGCCGACGGGCCGCATGGAGCTGTACTACGACACCATGGTGCCCTTCGACCAGCAGCTACCCCAGTGGGAGCCCTGCACCGAGATCGCCGATGCGACCCTGCGCGCGCAGTTCCCGCTCCAGCTCACCAACACGCGCACACGCTTCCGCATCCACAACCAGTTTTACGATTCGGACTGGCTTCAGCTGATGTACGAGCCGCTCGTCATGCTGAACCCGGCCGATATGGAAAGCCGTGGCCTTGAGACAGGCGACACTGTGCGCGTGTTCAACGACCGCGGTGAGTTCGAAGTGCATGCGGCTGCGAACAACGCCATCCGTCCCGGCTCGGTGCGCATCTACGAGGCGGCCACGGCCGACTACACCGTCGCGGGCAACCTGCAGAACGTCACGAACAACACGATGATCGAGCGCGGCTACGACCTCATGTGCGGCCCGGTGATTCCGTTCTCCGACACGCTCGTCGAGATCGAGAAAGCGTAAGGGAGGGACATCATGACCAGACTAGCCATTGCCATCAACCTCGACCGGTGCGTCGGCTGCCACACCTGCGCCCTGTCGTGCAAGATGCAGAACAACGTGCCCGAGGGAATGCTGTGGAACCGCGTGCTCACCGAGGATTGCGACGTTATGGACGGCGCGCTCGGCACCTATCCCAACGTGACGCGCACGTTTCTGCCCGTGGCCTGCCAGCACTGCCAGAACGCGGCGTGCCAGCGCGTGTGCCCCACCGGCGCCACCTACAAGGACGACAAGGGCCGCGTGGAGATCGACTACGACAAGTGCATCGGCTGCCGCATGTGCATGGCCGCCTGCCCCTACAACGCGCGCAACTTCAACTGGCAGACGCCGGTGCGCGTGACGGGCGCCAACTACGGCGATGCCGAGGTGCCGGTGCGTCCCAAGGGCGTGGCCGAGAAGTGCACCTTGTGCAAGGAGCGCACCGACCGCGGCGAGGAGCCCATGTGCGTCGTGTGCTGCCCGGCCCATGCGCGCATCTTCGGCGACTTGGACGATCCGGACAGCGAGATTTCCCAGACCATTCTGAACCGCAAGGCGTGGACGCTCCTGGAGGGCCAGGGCACCCGTCCGTCCGTTCACTACTTCGAATAGGAGGCTCTCATGGAACTGATCAAGCGATACAAAGTCCTGGCGGCCATCCTGGCCGTGGTGGTGGCCGTGGGCGTGGGGTGCTGGGTGTACCAGCTCATCTTCGGCCTGACGGTGACGGGCATGAACAACGGCACCTCGTGGGGCCTCTACATCACCAACTTCATGTTCTTCGTGGGTCTTTCCGCCGGCGGCCTCATCGTGGCCTCCTCGGCGAGCGTATTCCACATCACGAAGTTCAAGGCGGTGGCGCTTCCCGCCATCATCCTCTCCACGGTGTGCATCTGCGCGGCGGGCATGTTCGTGCTCATCGATTTGGGCGGCATTCAGCGCGTGTGGCGCATTCTGACCGGCCCCAATCCGACCTCCCCGCTTCTGTGGGACGTGTGCGTCATTACCTGCTACCTCATCATCAACGTGCTCTATCTCGTGTTCATGACGCGCGGCAACCAGCATGCCGTGTCCATCGTGTCGCGCTTCGCGCTTCCCTGCGCCATTCTGGTGCACTCGGTGACCGCGTGGATCTTCGGTCTGGAAGCAGCCAAAGAGGGCTGGTACACGGCTATCATGGCTCCCATTTTCGTGGCGAGCGCTATGGATTCGGGCCTCGCGCTTCTGCTTGTGGTGCTCGGCATTCTGAAGAAGGCCGGCATCTACGATACCTCCCGCGAGCTCATGGCGATGCTCGCCGGTCTTCTGTGCACGTGCGTGGCGGTGGACGCGTTCTTCATCTTCTGCGAAGTGCTCACTATGGCTTATCCCGGAGCGGCCGGAGCGGAGACTTTGGCGTTGCTGACGACCGGTCCTACCGCTCCTTTCTTCTGGTTCGAGATCATCTGCGGTTTGGTGGTTCCGTTCTGCATCCTCGTGTTCGCGAAGAACCGCCAGAGCGCCGTGCTCGTCAACGTGGCCTGCGTGCTCATCGTCGTGGGCGTGTTCTGCAAGCGCATCTGGCTTCTGTTCACCGCTTTCATCGTTCCCAACGTGATGGGCGCGCCGGGCATTATCTCCGGCTCGAGTGAGGCGGCGCACGCGACCGGCACGGCGTCGTTTGCGGTGCTGAGCTCGTATGCGCCCACGCCGATCGAGATCCTCGTGGTCGCCGGCGTGATTTCCCTGGTGATCTTGGCGTTCATGGTGCTCGCGAGCAAGCTGATCGTGGAGCGCCGCGAGAAGTAGTCCGAAGGGAAGGAAGGGAGCTCGTCATGGAATGCGCAGCGATGTGCAATGCAGCGTGTGTCGAAACGGCCGAAAGCGCCGGGTGCGCCGTATGCGAGCGCTCGGATGGAGCTGCTCGGGAGGAGACCGGCCTCGATCGTTCGGAAGCTGCCGCGGCCGAATTCGCCCGCGCGCTGGCCTTCGCGGGGAACTCGTTTCTCGCCCCGATGAGCCAGACGTCCGATGCGGGGCTCGACCGAACCTTCTGGGCGGCCTTCCCCGATTTCGGGAGCGAAGAGGTGGCCCGCGCCTTGGACGGGCTGTTCGCCTGGGCCGCCGAGGGCGAGCACGTGCCGCGCGCCGAGCGCGTGCGCGCGGTGTCGGTGGAGTACGCGCGCCTGTTCATCGGGCCGCCGGAGCCGGCGGTGGCGCCCTGGGAGTCGTTCTACGTGCAGGAAGGCGTGACGAACGGGTTCGGCGAGCCGACGTTTCGCATGCGGGAGCGCCTTCGCCAAGCGGGCCTTGAGGTGTCGAACGAGAACAACCAGTACGCCGACCATGTCGGCATCGAGCTCCTCTATGGCAGCGCGCTCGCGCAGCGGGCGGCGGCGGACGGCCTTGCGAAGGCGGGGGAGGCGGCGCTGCTGAAGTCGTTCGTCGAGGCTGATCTGGCCCCGTGGTTCGAGCAATTCGCAGCGGCGCTGCACGAGGCGGGCGCGACCTATTACGGCTTGCTCGCCGATCTCGTCGGAGGGCTGCTCGGCGTTGTTCGGGCCGTATCCCCGGACGCGCTGACCCCTGCGGCCTAAGGAAGGGGCCCTTTCACTGAGCGCCTGTGCCTGCGTGCGCTATAATGTCGCAGGCACAGGCGCTTTTTTGCGCCGCCGATCAGACGCGGGAGCGGAAAGGGGTGGGACGTGGACTACGCGAAGGCCCATATCGTCACCTTGTGGTGCGCCGTGATCGCCAAGGCGACCCGGGGCGTGACCAAACTTCTTCCCAAGCAGATGAGCCCGCTTCAGTTCCGCCTTCTGGCGCAGCTGACTTTGCCGGAATCCGAACATATACGCCCGGTGCGCGCCGCGCGGCTCTTGGTGCTGAAGCCGGCCGATGTCGACGAGGCGGCGGGCGTTCTGGCGGATCAGGGGCTTCTCGATGTGTGCGAGGACGGCTGCATCGAGCTGACGCGGACCGGGCGCGAGCGGGCGGCGCGGCTGGCCGAGCGCCTGAACGTGTTCTTCTCTCTGTGCGTGGACGATCTTTCCGAGGAGGAGCGCGCCGTTTTGGCCGACCTGCTCCGCCGCGCGTTCTCGATGCCGGGCAGCTACTACGCGCGCCGATCGCTTACCGATGAAGCGCCCGAGACGTTCGACGCCCGGCGCGGATTGGCGGCGACGGCCATGCTCCACTACGCGGTTCAGACGGCGATCAAGAAGGAGACCTCGCTGTCGTTCACCGACTTTCGATTCCTGCTGGAACTGTACCCCAAGCGCCGCACAGCGGCGAGGATGCTGCGCGCCCGCGACATGGTGGCCTTCCTGCGGACGGGCCGGGCCTATGTGACCACGGCCTCGGTGCGCCTGGAGGAGCAGGGCTATTTGGTGCGCGTGCCCGACGAGCGCGATGCACGCGGCATTCTGTTCAAGCTCACGCCGCAGGGAATGCTCTGCGTGCAGGACGTGGCCGAGGATCTGTACGCCGTGCTCGTTTCGATGTTCGGCGAGGCGCTGGAGGAGCGGGCCGTGCAGCGCGCGCTCAAGCACCTGCTCGAGTTGGAGGACGCGGCCCTCGACGCGCTGGCGGAGCTTCCATGGTAAGGCGCGAGGGATGGTCGTCCGGCCGTGACGGGGCGCGCGAGGTATGGCAGACCTGCGCGGTGAACTGCGGCTCCCGCTGCGCGCTGCGCCTTCAGGTGCGCGACGGCGAGATTCTCTGGACGGAGACCGATCGGGGGCCCGAGGAGCCCGGCAACCCTCAGATGCGCGCGTGCCTGCGCGGCCGGGCCCTGCGCTACTGGCTGGGCAGCCCCGATCGTTTGAACGAGCCGTTGCGCCGGGTGGGGCCTCGGGGGTCGGGCCAGTTCGAGCCCATCAGTTGGGACGAGGCCCTCGACGAGATTGCCGAGCGCATCAGGGATACGGTCGCGCGCTGGGGCAACGAGGCGGTGCTCATTCCCTACGCGACGGCGATATGGTCGGGCTCCGGCTCGCCGTTCGAGCGATTGATGAACTGCTACGGCGGGCACTTGGGCATCTACGGCGACTACAGCTGCATGCAGCTGCAGACGGCGTGCACCTCGCTTTACGGCGACGACGGCTACTACACCGGGTCGCTGCTTGCCGAGGCGTCCCGGGCCGACTTGGTGGTGCTCTTCGGCGCCAATCCGTCGCTCACGCGCATGGGCGGGGCGAGCGGCGCGTACCGCCTTGCGCAGGCGCGCGAGGAAGCCGAGGGCGCGGGGCGCCCCTTCAAAGTGATCGCGATCGACCCGTGCCAGAGCGACGCGGCGAGCGGCGAGAGCGATGCGTGGATCCCCATCCGCCCGGGCACCGATGCGGCCTTCGTGGCCGGCGTGGCCTGGGTGCTCATCGACGAGGGCCTGACCGACGAGGAGTTCCTGCACCGCTACTGCGTCGGCTACGACGGCGCGACGATGCCCGCGGGCGTGACCGCCTCGGAGAGCTACCGCGCCTACGTGCTGGGAGAAGGGCCGGACGGCGTGGCGAAGACGCCGCAGTGGGCCGCCCGCATCACGGGATGCCCCTCGGCGCGCATCGTCTCGTTCGCCCGCGAGCTCGCTGGCGCGAAGCGCGCGTTCGTTATGCAGGGCTGGGGCCCGCAGCGCACGGCCTTCGGCGAGCAATCGGCCCGGGCGATCTGCCTGCTCGCCCTGCTCACGGGCAACTTCGGCCTTCCCGGCACGAACAGTGGGACTCGCGAGCGGCTCTTCAGGCCTGCGCTTCCCGACGACCCGGTGGGGGAGAACCCGGTAAAGGCGGCCATCCCGGCGTTTCTCTGGTCGCGCGCGGTCGAGCGGGGGAGCGAGCTTGCGGCCTCCGACGGCGTGCGCGGCGTCGACCGGTTGCCCTCGCCGGTGAAGCTCATCATCAATCATGCGGGCAACGCGCTCACCAACCAGCACGCCGACATCAACCGAACCCACGAGATCCTCGCCGATGAGAGCTTGTGCGAGTTCATCGTGGGCATCGACGTGATGATGACCGATTCTATGCGCTACGCCGACATCGTGCTGCCCGATGTGGCCCAGGCCGAGCGCGATGTGCTCGTGTCGTCGGGAAACTCCGACGGCGTGCGCGGCGTCATCGCGGGCGCATCCTGGGGCACCGACACGTTCGATCGCCGGTGCGCGTGGGACGTGGCCCGCGAGCTCGCGCGCAGGCTCGGGGTGGAGGAGGCCTTCTGCGAGGGAGCCGCGACGACAGGCGAGATGGACGGGCTGCGGCTGCGCGAGAGCTGCTTTGCCGAGGACGCTGCGGCGGTGCGCGCCGAGCTGGCCGAGCGGGGGATCGTGCGGCGCCCCTGCGAGGGCGAGACGGTCGCCTATGCCGATTTCCGACGAGATCCGGAAGCGCATCCTCTGCCCACGCCCTCGGGGAAGATCGAGCTGTACGACCAGAAGCTCGCGGAGCTCTTGGCGGCCGATTCGAGTTTGCCCGTAAGCCCGATCCCGGCGTACATCGCCGCGCCCGAGGGCGCCGAGGCGGCCTCGGGCGGCCCCTATCCCTTCCAGATGATCAGCTGCCACGGGCGCCAGAGCGCGCATTCGTCGTTTGCCAACGTGCCCGAGCTTGCGGTTGTGGCGCCCCGGCGCCTGTCGGTGAACCCCGTCGACGCCGAGCGGCTCCGCATCGCCTCGGGCGCTCTGGTGGTCGTCGAAAATGACCGGGGCGCCCTTGTGTGCCGGGCGCGGGTGACGCCGCGCATCATGCCGGGCGTGGTGGCGCTGCCCGAGGGCGCCTGGCACGATGCGGACATGGAGGGTGACCGCCTCGATTGGGGCGGCTGCGCCAACACCGTCTCCTCCGACGAGCCGACGACGTGGTCGCACGGCAATCCCCACAACTCGTGTCTGGTGCGCCTGCGCCACCTGACCGACGCCGAGCGTGCGGAGGCGGCGCGGCGGGAAACCGAGGCGGACCGAGGGGAGGTGGGCCGATGACGCGCGCGAAGACGTCTCCCGCGTCCGCCCGGGGCGCGGGCGCCCCAGATGGCGCGCACCGCCAGTTCGGCTTCTCGTTCGATCAGCGGCGCTGCACCGGTTGCAAAACCTGCGAGATGGCCTGTCGGGACTACCACGACCTCGGGACGGGCCCGGCGTTCCGCACCGTGCACGAGTACGCCGGCGGGATCTGGACCCAAAACGACGAGGGGACGTGGGAGCACGACGTGTTCGCCTTCTACGTTTCCATGTCGTGCAACCATTGCACGAATCCCGTCTGTTTGCGCTTCTGCACTTCCGACGCCATCGCCAAGGACGATTTCGGGTTCGTGAGGGTCGATGTCGAGCGGTGCACGGGGTGCCAGGTGTGCGCTCTGTCGTGCCCGTACCACGCCCCGCGCTTCAACGAGGCGAGCGCGCACATCGAGAAGTGCGACGGGTGCCGCGACCGCGTCGCCGCCGGCTTGGGCCCGATTTGCGTGGAGGCATGCCCCCAGCGGGCCTTGAGCTTCGGCGTCTACGACGATCTCGCCGATCATCCGCTTGCGGTCGAGCGCGTGGCCCTGATGCCCGATCCGGCCATCACCCTGCCGAACTACGCGATCGAGCCATGCGAGGCGGCCCTGCGCTCCGTCGACTCGGATGCCCTGCGCAACCTAGGGGAGATCTGAGACGTTGCTGCTTGCGTTTTCAAGTTTTCTCATTTAGAATGAGAAAACAATTGCTTTTACCTGAAATTATCAGTTGAGGTGAGAATTTTGATTCCACGCCCCGCATATCTGAAGCAGCTCACGTCCTTGCAGGAGGCCGATACGGTTGCCGTGATAACCGGTGTGCGGCGCTGTGGGAAGTCGACGCTGTTGAAGCTGTACGAGGCATGGCTGTTGGAAAACGGCGTTGACTCGGCCCAGATCGTTTCCGTCAACTTCGAAAGCATGATGTTCGATGACTTGAGGGACCCCGTTCGTCTTCACCGCTTTATTGCGGAGGCGATTGACTCGCGTGCTTTCGATCGGTTTTACCTTCTTGTGGACGAGGCGCAGGAGATCGACGAATGGGCAAGAGCTATCAACAGCCTCAGAGCTTCGTTTCCCCTCAAGATATGCGTTACGGGCTCGAATTCCCGGCTCTTCGCCGGAGAGGGCGTCACCTATCTTTCAGGACGATATGTCGAGTTGAAAATGTACCCGCTTTCCCTGAGCGAGTTCGAGCGCTTCCGGGCAGTATATCCCGGCTCCGATCGCTTCCTCAGCGGGGACTTGTACCCCGAATCGGACGAGAGTCTTTTCCGCGCGTTCATGACGGAGGGATCGTTTCCCGCTGTTGCCTTGGCAAAGAGCTCCGAAGTGGTGGATGCGCTCCTCGGCGGTATTGTGGACTCGGTGGTGACGAGGGATGTGATGCAGCGCGGAGGAATCGAGAACACCTCGATGTTCAGGAGGGTGGCTCAATTCCTCTTTGACAATATTGGATCGGAGGTCTCGGCGCACAAGGTTGCTTCAACCCTCAAATCGACCGGCTATTCCGTAACGGCCAACACGGTTGATCGATACATCAATCTGATGTGCGACGCCTTTGTTCTGTACCGCTGCCCTCGCTACGACATCAGGGGGCGCGAGCGGTTGCGAACGAACCCTAAGTACTATGTCGTTGACCCTGGTCTGAGAAATGCCTTTTTGGGGGAGCGCCCCCGCGATTTCGGGCACGTGTTGGAGAATCTCGTATTCATAGAATTACTACGGCGCGGCTACGAGGTGACCGTTGGCCGTGTAGATGGAAAAGAAATCGATTTCGTAGCGGTCAGTCACAAGGAAAAAGTTTATGTACAGGTGAGCCAATCGCTTATCGACGAGAATGTGCGCAAAAGGGAGCTCGCTCCTTTGTTGGCAGTAAGAGATGCCTATCCGAAGTATGTGCTCAGTCTGGATGCCATCGACTATTCGCACGATGGCATTGTTCATCTGTCTGTGCAGGAATTTCTCAAAGGGAGACCCCTTTAGGGGTTCTGCTCGTTCGGGCGGTCTAAAGAACGTGGCCGACGAGGGCGAAACTGCCATGTTCCAGGCACAGAAGGGTCGACTTGGTGGAGAGTCGACCCTCGCTTGTTTCGGGCAGGCGCGTGGCGGCGTCGGCGACTTTCAGAACGAGAAGGCGGTGGTCGCCGGCGTCTGCGGCGGAGACGAGCTCGGCCTCGAGCACGGTCAGCGCATCGGCGGGGTAGGGAAGGGGCGCGCTCGTCGCGCCGTCCGTCCAGGCGCAGGGGAATCCCGCGCTCTTGTCGGTGTCGCGCCCCGATCGGGAGCCGCACCAGAGCACGGCCTCTGCCGCCTCGGCTCCCACGGTCGAAAGCGTGCAGCGCCGCGTGTCCTCGATGGTCTGGCAGCTCCAGGATGTCGGCTTCAGCCCTAGGGCCGCAAGGGGCGGGTCGTAGGAGAGCGGCGTGCAGAAGGCCGCCGGCGCGAAGTTCGCCCGGCCGTCGCGCACGGTGCCGACGACGATGACGGGTCTAGGGCCGAGCGCCGCGGCGATGGCGCGCCCGGAGAGGGAGCGCGGGGGCGCCTCGAAGGCGCGCGGTTCTCTGGTGGAAACGGGGTCTGGCACGATGGCGCCCGTTACTCGTGGCCGCCGCAGATGGGCCGGGGCGGCACGGGGATGCCCAGAGCGTCGGCCGCCTCCTCGCGCAGCTCCTGGATGGAGGCGATGTAGCAGGCCAGCGAGTCGATCCAGCGGCGCAGGGCGGCCCATCCCTCGTCGGTCAGCGAGAACATCCGCTTGGCCGCGCCGGATGAGGGGGTGTCCCATGCGGAGGTGACGAACCCCTGCTCCTCCATCTTCTTCAGGGTACGGTAGATGCCGGCCGGATCGGGCTTCTTGCCGCCGAACATGGGCGAGGCCGCTGCGCGCTGCACGATGACGTAGCCGTGCAGGGGCTCTTCCGATCGGGCGAGCACCGCCAAGATAGTGGGCTGGGACATGCGGGAGAGGGACTTTCCCAGCTCGGCGCATTGCTTCAAATCGTCATCGGACTTCGGGTTGCACACATGCCACATAAAGGGCCTTTCGATTTCGTGGAATATTGCGATCGCTACAATAATAGACCAAGTCAACCATTTCGGCCAGAAGACAAGAGGAGATTCGCGCCACCCGTGGCGTAGGGGAGCGATCTACCTATCGTTCGAGAGAGGGACGGCCTTCGGGTCGTCCCTCTCTTTTTGGATGAGATGCAGCAAACCGTTGCAGCCGCTGCCTATTTTTGTAGCAGATGCAACCAAGTATTAGATTGCATCTAATATAGATAAGGTCTACTATTAGTGCAAGGCTTTTGATGTTCGAAAATCGAACGCCCGCGAGGGCGGCGCCGCGCTGGCAGCGCCTTCGCGGACAGGCCGGCCTAGGGCCTCATCGGCCCTGCGCGCCCCGGCGGTTCCCGAGACGCGCGACCGACAGGAGACGAGAAGAGGAGAGTTATCGATGGGGAACGAGATTGACATCCACGCCCCCGGCGTCGAGATGCGCAAGTCGCTGTGCTACTTCTGCCACGCGAACTGCGGCGTCCTCGCCTATGTGAAGGACGGGGAGGTGATCAAGATCGAGGGCGACCCGAACTACGCGAACCAAGGCGGCCTCTGCTGCCGCGGCAACAGCGCCCTTCTGCATCTGAACCATCCTGCCCGCATCAACCACGCACTCAAGCGCGTGGGAGAAAAAGGCGAGGGAAAATGGGAGAAGATCCCGTACGACCAGGCCATCGCCGAGGTGGCCGAGCGCCTGAACCAGATCAAGGCCGAATCCGGCGCCGAGGCCGTGGCCACCGCCGGTGGCACCACGCGCACCGACGACTGGGCGCGCCGCCGCTTCCTGAACCAGTTCGGCAGCCCCAACGGGTTCCATAACGCGCTTCTGTGCTGGATCCCCACCTTCATGGCCGAGACCTGCGTGGCCGGTTGGTCGCCGTTCGAGACCGACCTGGGTTCGGCGAAGGTGGTCATGCTCTGGGGCATGAACCCCGGTGCGTCGTCTCTGGGCGCCATGCGCGGCTACACCGACCTGCAGAAGAACGGTATGAAGATCATCTGCGTCGATCCGCGCTTCTCCGAGACGGCCTCGAAGGCCGATCTGTGGCTCCCTCTGCGTCCCGGCTCCGACTCGGCGCTGGCGCTGGCGCTGCTGCGCACCATCATCTGGGAGGGCCTGTACGACTTCGCCTTCGTGCGCGACTGGTGCCAGGACTTCGACGCCTTGAAGGAGCACGTGCGCGATTACACGCCCGAGTGGGCGGCGCCGCTGACCTGGCTTTCCCCCGAGCAGATCCGCGCGGCGGCCCGCATGTATGCCACCAACACCCCCGGTTGCATTCAGTGGGGCTGCACGTGGGATCAGCTGGGCACCGCCTCCACCACGACGAGCCTCACGCTCGCGCTCATGCGCGCGGTGTGCGGCAACCTGGACGTCCCCGGCGGCGACGGCATGCCCGGCCCTGCCCTGAACTACCTCACCGATGAGGAGATGGAGGCCAACGAGTGCCTCCCCGAGGAGCAGAAGGCCAAGCAGATCGGCTCCGACAAGTTCAAGCTGACGAGCTGGCCGGGCTATCAGCTCATTTCCGACAATGCGCGCCGCACCTGGGGCAAGACGCTTCCGACCGAGTGGTTCTGCGAGGCCCATGGCCCGAGCGTGTTCAAGGCCATCATCACCGGCGACCCCTACCAGGTTCGCGCGCTCATCGTGAACGCCACCAACCCGATCAACTCCTACGGCGACTCGAAGATGACGCTTCAGGCCTTGAAGCAGTGCGAGTTCCTCGTGACGGTCGACTACTGGATGACGCCCACGGCGCTGCTCTCCGACTACGTGTTCCCGGCGGCCGGCGCACTGGAGCGCCCCACCATCGTGACGCACTACGGCGCCACCGATTCCATCCTCGGCGGCAAGCGCGCCATGCAGCCTCTCTACGACCGCCACACCGACATGACGTTCTGGCGCAAGCTCGGCATCGCGTGCGGTCAGCCCGAGGAAATGTGGCCGTGGAAGACCGAGGAGGAGGCCTACTACCACATCCTCGAGCCTCTGGGGCTTCCCATCAGCTGCTACGAGGAGTTCGTGGACAACTACCGCATGTACTATCCGCCGCTGCACCAGAACAAGTTCATCGCCAACGGCGGCTTCTGGACCCCCTCGGGCAAGGTGGAGTGCGACTCCTCCATCCTGCGCGAGCTGGGGTACCCCGGCATGCCCACCTATTTGGGCTGCTCCGAGAACGAGGTGGACGACCCCGAGGTGGCCGAGAAGTACCCCATCGTGCTCACCACGGGCGGCGGCTTCATGCCCTTCCATCACTCCGAGCATTTCCAGATGCCCGGCATCCGCTATCTGTATCCCGATCCGTACTTCACCATCAACCCCGTGCTGGCCGAGAAGCTCGGCATCGCCGAGGGCGACTGGTGCTGGATCGAGACGCGCCGCGGCCGCATCAAGATGCGCGCCAACGTGAGCCCCGAGCTCGACCCGCGCGTGGTGTTCGCGCCGCGCGGCTGGTGGTTCCCCGAGCGCGACGGCTCGGCCGATCTCTCGAACCCCTTCGGCTGCCTCGAGTCGAACGTGAACGTTCTGACGTCGGTAGATGTCGAGGACTGCGACCCGATGGGCGGTAGCTGGGCCAACCGCGGCCTGATGTGCCGCGTGTACAAGTGCACCGAGCTGGACCACGACTACAAGCCCGCCGATGCCCAGTGGTCCATTCCCGGCAACGCCACCGAGCCCGGCGTGACGGTCATGCCGAGCGAGCAGAAGATGGCCCGCCCGCACGTGCCGTTCGAGGCGCCCGAGGTTGAGGAGGCCCCCGAGGGCTTCTACCGGGTGTGGCAGAACGGCCAGCTGTACCAGGAGGGCACGCACTTCCGCCTGGACGAGTCGGGCTGGCTCGTGAACCCGCGCACGAAGGGCTACCACGACGCCTACACCGGCTGGCGCTACGACCCGGAAAGCGAGCTGCTCGTGGACGACGCGACCGGCAAGTCCTACACCATGGACCGCGAGGAGGTCTCCTACCTCGGCGGCGTGCGCTGCTATCCCGGCGCCGAGGCTCCGTTTGCGGTGCCCGAGCAGCTGACCTGGAACGCCGAGGGCGGCTACGCGCAGCTCGCGGAGGCGCCCTACGTGTACGATCCGGCCTCCGGCTGGCTCGTCGATCCCGAGACCGGCGCCTTCCACGACGCCTACTACGGCTGGCTCTACGACGGTGCCACGGGGCACTTGGTCGACGAGTCGACGGGCGCGCACTACGACCTGGAGTACAACCCGATCGTCAACGAAGAGGCCGCGGCCGCCCGCGTCGCCGAGGAAGAGGAAGGAGCCTAAGTTATGACCCGTTACGTCATGGTTGTCGACCAGAGCCGTTGCATCGGGTGCCAGTCGTGCACCGTCGCGTGCCGCACCTGGAACGACCTTCCCCTCGACATCATCTACAACCCCGTGTACACCGAAGGCGTCAAGGGCACGTTCCCGGAGGTGTACCGCACCTGGACGCCGACCCAGTGCATGCACTGCGCCAACCCCGAGTGCGTGCCGTGCTGCCCCACGGGCGCCAGCCAGCAGGACGACGACGGCACCGTATGGGTCGATTACTCGAAGTGCATGGGCTGCAAGGTGTGCGTGAACGCGTGCCCCTACGGCATGCGCGATGTGTCCCACATGGTGCCGCGCTTCGACCAGTACGTGCGCAAGTGCACGTTCTGCCGCGATCGCCGCGCGCTCGACCCGTCGGCCGAGCCCTACTGCGTGCAGACGTGCCACCAGCGGGCGCGCATCTTCGGCGACATCGACGATCCGGAAAGCGAGGTGTCGAAGCTCATCAACACCACGCACACTGAGCGTCTGTTCACCGAGCTGGGCACTGACCCGCAGATCTACTACATTCCTGAGATGGGAGGTGGTGCGCGATGAAGCACCATTACTGGGAGGCCCCCATTGTCATCTACCTGTTCCTCGGCGGCTTGGGCGGCGGCATCTTCTTCCTGTCCGCGCTGTTCGATCTCGTCGTGGCGCCGGGCAGCGGGGCGCTGTTCTTCGCGCCGGTGTTCTTCGCGCTGGCCGCGCTCGCCGTGGGCTGCTTCTTCCTCGTGTTCGAGCTCGGGCAGCCGCCGGTGTTCTGGCGCGTGTTCACCACGAAGACCGCCATCATCAAATGGGGCGCCGTGCTTCTGTCGGTGGCCATGATCTTCGGATTCGTCTGGTGGCTGACCTACCTGCCCGTTCTGGGTTGGGAATGGACATACGGCATTGCCGCCGCTCTCGAGGGCGCGCGCGGCGTGACGCTGGCTGTGGCGGGCATCGCCGGGTTCGGCATCATGGTCTACACCGGCGTCATGCTCTCCACGCTGAAGGCCCATGCCTTCTGGGCGACGCCGGCGCTGCCGGTCCTGTTCACCGTCTCGGCGCTCTCCACGGCCTGCGCGGCCATCGCGCTGTCGCTCGGCGGGGCGCTTCAGCTCGAGGGCATGGCCCTTCTGCTCGCGGAACTCATCCACGAGATCGTTCATACGGTCGATATCGTGCTCGTCGTGGCCGAGATCGTCGTGCTGCTCGTGATGGTCTTGAGCTTCTACGGCGCGGGCAACGTGTGCGCCCACGAGGTCGCCACCCGCTGGGTGCGCGGCAAGACGGCGCCCCTGTTCTGGGGCGGCATGGTCTTCGGCGGTCTGCTGCTGCCGCTGGGCCTGTACGTTTTCGGTGCCGGCACGGCGGCTTCCACGCTGGTGGCGCCGTGGCTCGTGCTCTGCGGCGGCCTGCTTCTGCGCTACCTGTGCGTGTACTCCGACGAGCGCGCGCCCATCCCCGGCGAGAACCGCTTCTGGGAGCGCCTGCCGAAGAAGGACGCGGCGTTCCTCACGGCTTGGAAGAAGGACGAGAACCTCTACTAGGTTGATATGGTAAGCTGATCGGTGGGTTTGCGAGGCGGCCCGCATCGGGCGCGACGTCCCGATGCGGGCCGCCTATCGATACTATGCGGAAGGGGACCTTCGTGGACGAGAGAGTGTTCGCCGATGCGCTGACCGGGCACGTCATCGCCGTGTCAGCGGACGGCGGGGCGGCCCGGGTGGTCGAGGGGCGGCCGGTTGGGGATGCGCCGTCGGTGTTCTTCCCGGGCTGCTCGCTTGTCAACTACGCCCCGGCGCTCGTGTCGGTTCTGGCCGACTACCTTGAGGGTACGGGTATCGCGCAGGGCGTCTCCCTTCTGTGCTGCGGCAAGATCCTCGATTTCGAGGAGGGGGGCGCGGGCCGCCGCGACACGGTCGACGGGAAGATGCGCGAGGCCTTCTTGAGGGCCGGCGTGCGCCGTGTCGTGGCCGCGTGCCCGAACTGCGCCGCTGCGCTGCGACGGGCGCTCGACGCCCCCGGGGCGCCGGATGTCGAGGTGGTGCCGCTTCCGCGCGCGCTGGCCGACGCCGGCTGCCGCATCGATGAGGGGGCCGTCGCGCGCACGCTGGCGGCCAAAGGGCTTTCCTGCGACGGCGGCGTGCGCCTCTGGGTGCACGATTCTTGTCCCGACCGGGGCGCGTACGGGTTCGGCGGTGGCATGCGCGAGCTTCTGCCCGCCTCGGCGCTTATCAAGGAGAACCTAAAGCCCGCCTCGCGCTGCTGCGGATCGACGGCCCGGGCCGCGGGTCGCTTCGAGGCGGCGCTTTCGCAGGGCGCGCGCAGGGCCGATGAGGCGGCGTCTTGCGGCGCGGATGCGCTCGTGTGCGGCTGCATGAGCTGCGCGGCCTCGCTCACGATGGCTCAGGAGGCGCTCCCGGTCGTCCATTACCTGGAGTTTCTCTGCGAGTACCCCATGGACTGGCGCGCCCTGGCCCGTCCCATGGCCCTGCGCTTCCTCCTGGAGGGGCGCGCCGCGTCCGAGGGAGAGGGCGGCCGCGGCTTTATCGATCTGGCAAGCGATGCGGAGGCCGGGCGATGAGCGCAGTTGAAGAGCGTCCGAGCAACTGCCAGTACTGCGGCTACGACTGCGCGGTCATCGCGACGGTGGAGGACGGGCGGGTGACGGGGCTTCGGCCCGACCCGGCGCGCTACCCCTACGGATCGCAGGTCATGGCCGCGTGCAAGCGCTGGCCCATGAACGTGGCGGCGCTCGACGCCCCCGACCGCGTGAACTGGCCGTTGCGCCGCGTCGGCGAGCGGGGGAGCGGGAAGTGGGAGCGCGTGAGCTGGGAGACGGCCCTCGACGACATCGCGGCGCGGCTTTTGGCGCTGGCTGACGAGAGTGGGCCGGAGACGCTGGCGAGCGCCATCGGCGGCCCCCACGCCTCGTTCTGGCCGCTGCACCGCTTCATGAACCTGTTCGGCTCGCCCAACAACATGGGCATCGGGCAGATCTGCTGGAATCCGCGCGTGTGGATGGATATGGTGACGTTTGGCTGGTCGGTCGAGGCCGACATCGTGCCGGGGCTCACCGATTGCCTCGTGCTGTGGGGCACCAATCCGGCGCAATCGGACAACTCCGCGTTCTGGCGGCACATCCGCGCCTACGCCGAGGGCGAGGGTGCGCTTGTGGTGGTCGATCCGCGGAGAACCGAGGCCGCGGCCCTCGCCGACGTGTGGCTGCCCGTGCGCCCCGGAACCGATGCGGTCTTGGCCCTGGGCCTTCTGAACGTCATCATCGGCGAGAGGCTCTATGATGCCTCGTTCGTGGATGCGTGGTGCTCCGGCTTCGACGAGCTGGCGCGCGCGGTGGCGCCGCTTGCGCCCGAAGCCGTGGCGGTGACCTGCGGGGTTCCGGCCGACGATATCCGCCGGGCGGCTCGCCTGTTCGCAACCGGCCGCGCCTCGGCCCTCGTGTCGGGCCGCGGGATCGACCAGATCGGCGCGGCGGTGGCCCCCACCCATCGGGCGCTGTGCTGTCTGCGCGCGATCACGGGCAACGTGGACAAGCCCGGCGCATGCGTGCTCGCCGAGGCGCCCGATTTCACGAGCGAGCTGGCCATGGAGATGAGCGATGCCATGCCCGTGTCCTGCCGTGCGGCGGCGCTTGGCCCCTATCGCACGCCGCTGCAGAGCTACGCCGGCTACGATGCCCTGCGCGCGCTCACCGAGCGCTTGGGACGCACCCCTCCCATGAGGTATCTCACCTCGGCCCATCCCGATCTGGTGCTCCGGGCCATGGAGGAGGGGCGCCCCTATCCCATCCGCGCGCTCATCGTGCAGGCGACCAACCCGCTGCTCACCTACGGCGACACGGCGCGCGTGCGACGGGCGCTCTCGGCGCTCGATCTGCTCGTGGTGCTCGAGTATCGCCTCACGCCCACCGCACAGCTCGCCGACTACGTGCTGCCCATCGCCGGCGCGCTGGAGCGACCGGTTCTGCAGGTGCACGGCGGCATCGCCAATGCGGCCTACGGAGGGCCGGCGGCCGTGGCTCCCTACTACGAGCGCCGATGCGACTACGACGTGTTCCGCGAGCTGGGGCGCCGTTTGGGGCAGACCGAGTTCTGGCCCGAGGAGACGCTCGAGGACGCGTTCGCGTCGCAGCTCGCGACTGCGGGGCTTACTTGGGAAGAGTTCTGCAGCGAGGGCACCTACTGGCCCCGGCCCGCCTACGCGAAGCACGAGGCGCTCGGAGCGGACGGACGCCCTGTCGGGTTCGCCACGACGACGGGCAGAATCGAGCTCGCAAGCGAGTTTCTGCCTTTCCACGGCGGCAGCCGCCTGCCCGAGCCCGTGCTCGGAGGCCCTAAGGCTCCTCGCCGCTCCCTCACGCTCATCACCGGCGCTCGCAGACAGCCGTATAATGCCTCCATGTACTTCGAGAATCCGCGCTTTCGCGATGGGGCGCCAGCCCCGGAGGCGACGGTGAGCCCGGCCTGCGCCGAGGCGCTCGGACTGCATGAGGGGGACGCCGTGGAGGTGGCCACCGATGCGGGGACGGCCCGCTTCGTCCTTGCGGTGGCCGCCATGCGCGACGATGTGGTGAGCGTCGACTACGGCTGGTGGCATCCCGAATGGGGTGCCGACGAGCGCTTGGGCGGCATGGACGAGTCGAATGCCAACCACCTGACCCGCTGCGAGGTGGCCGAGCCCATGATCGGCAGCTGGTCCTACAACGCCATTCCGTGCGATTTGCGGCTCTCGGAAGAGCCGCTGAGCTGGGTTTCTAAGAACGACTGCGTGTCGAAGAAAGGATAGACATGACGACGAAAAAGCACGCCCTGCTGATTTTCAGCAAGCCCCCCATCCCCGGCATGGTGAAAACGAGGCTCACGCGCGAGCGCGGCGGCATCCTCACCAACGAGCAGGCCGCCGAGTTCTTCCGCCGCAGCCTCTACGACGTGAGCGAGCTGTGCATGCACGCGCTCATCGAGCTGCAGCGCGAGAACGACGCGCGCCTGGCCGCCGATCCGGACGCCGATGCCGTCACCTACGACTTCTTCGTGTCCACCACGCCGGCCGACAACGTCGAGGCGATGCGCGAGACCTACGACGCCATAGGACCTTGGCCCATGGAGGTGCACTACCTGACCGACGCCGGCGCCACCTTCGACGACCACTTCGACGACGCGTTCTCCCAGCTGTTCGCCTTGGGCTACGAGTCGGTGGTCTCGGTGGGAGGCGATATCCCCACGCTGCCGAAGAGCCATATCACCCAGGCGTTCCAGTGGCTCGACTATTTCCAGTCCCTCGGCACGCCGGGCTTCGTGCAGGCGCCGTGCCAGGAGTGCGGCACCTCGCTGGTCGGCTGGAGCGCGAACACGCCCATGGACAACCAGGGCGTCTACTACAACACCTGCGGCCGGGCGGCGCTCGACGCCTACGTGGAGAAGCTCAAGGAGACCGGCGCCCCGTCGGCCTACCTCATGCCGGTGGCCGATGTGGACGAGGGTGGCGATTTGGCCCATGCCATCTCGTGCCTGCGCGCCATCGAGGAGGCCTCGCCTGCCCAGGGGCTGTTCGTGCCGCAGCGCGTGATCGACTGGATCGACTTCATGGGCTTCAAGGTGACCACGCCGCCCAACGAGAACCACGATCCCAGGCAATATATTGATAAGTAGGACGCCATGGAAGAGACGCTGATTGACAAGACGATCGCCCTGTGCCCGGAGTGCTTGGCGCCGCTGCCGGCGACCATTTCGGCCGACGGGGAGGGCGTCGTCTGGATGGATCGCACCTGCGAGGAGCACGGGCGCACGCGCACGCGCATCTGGCCCGATGCCGAGCATTACCGCTGGTTGCAATCGCTGGCCCTTCCCAAGACGCCGCCGCGCGCGAACTGCGCGGCCGGCGCCCCGTGCCCTCTGGGCTGCGGCACCTGCTCGCGCCACGAGCGGCGCGGCACGCTCCTCGAGATCGAGGTGACCCGCGCCTGCAACCTGCACTGCCCGGTGTGCTTCATGAGCGCGGAAGACCCCACGGGAGACCCGAGCCTGGAGGAGATCGCCGCCATGTACGAGGTCATCGCCGATGCGGTGGGCACCGATGGGGCCGTGCAGCTCACCGGCGGCGAGCCGACCTGCCGCAAAGATCTGCCCGAGATCATCCGCATGGGGCGCGAGAGGGGCTTTTGGGGTATCGAGGTGAATACCAACGGCCTGGTCATCGCGAGCCGTCCGGGCTATTTGGAGACGCTCGTGGAGGCGGGGCTCACCGGCGTGTATTTGTCCTTCGACGGGCTTTCCGGCGATGTCTACGAGGCCACGTGCGGGCGCGACATTCTTGATGTGAAGTTGCGCGCTATCGAGCGGTGCCGCGAGGCGGGCATCCAGGTGGTGCTCTCGGTCGCCGTGCTCTCCGGCGTGAACGACGGGCAGCTCGGCGATCTTCTGCGCTTCTCGCTGGAAAACGCCGATGTGGTGGCGGGGCTTGCCCTGCAGCCCGCCTTCACCTCGGGCCGTTTCGAGGCCGATCGCGAAGGCGCCCTTACGGCGGGCGATGTCATCTTCAAGATGGCCGAGCAGTCCGAGGGTCTCATTGAGGCGCGCGATTTCTGGCCGCTTGGCTGCTCGAACCCGCTGTGTGACACGGGTCTGTTCCTCGTGCGCGACCATCGCGGCGCCGATGAGCGGTACCATCCGTGGGGCTTCTATCCCGCGACCAAGGTGCTCACCTACGACGAGTACCGAAAGGCCTACAATCCCGACAGCCCGCAAGGGTCGGTCATTCCCGACATCTTGGCGTCGCGCGGCGTGCCCGTCGCCGACGGGCTGTCCATCATCGTCATGAACTACATGGACGCCAACACCATGGACATCCAGCGCATGCGCGAGTGCTCCATGATGGTGACGGTGCCCGACGGGCGGGCCATTCCGTTCTGCTCGTACCATTTGACCGACGGCGCCGGCCGCCGTGTGTACGCCCCCTGGTGCAAAGAGGAGCTGAGGAATCGATGAGCGAGAGAATTGCGCTTCACGAGGGCGCCATGGAGGTATCCGACGCCGCCGGCATGACCGACGCGAGCGGCGTGAGCCATCGGGTGCGCTTCAACGAGGATCTGTGCACCGGCTGCGGGCTGTGCGAGGCGTTCTGCCCCATGGAGGTCATCGCCATGGAGGAGGGCGCGCCGCGCGCCGTGCACGCGGAGGCCTGCTGGGGCTGCGAGACGTGCTCGGGGCAGTGCCCCACGCACGCCATCCGCATCGAGGCGACCGCGCTGGCGGCGCCGACGACCGACGAGGAGCCGGCGCCCCCGCTCGCCGAAGAGGTGCGCGAACAGTACCGCGAGTGGGCCCGCGTGCTGCGCGAGGTGCTGGGGCTGCGCTGGCACCCGGTGGCCGTCTCGCTCATTCGCGAGGGGGAGCCCCTGCCCGATGTCCCGCTGCCCGAGGAGCGCCTGCGCTACTGCCAGGCCCTCATGGCCGCCCGCCGGGGTCGCGCCCTCATGATGCCGGCGAACCGTCACGCGTGCCCCGACGGCACGTCCATTCTCGGTCTGTCGCCCATTCCGAAGAAGCTCGCATCGGGCGAGCTGTACATCTTGTTCCACAAGCTGGACTCGGTGGAGGCGGCGCGTCGCATGGTGTCCGAGCGGCCGAGTCTGCCGCCGCGCTCGGTGCGCGCCACGGTGACGTGCCCCTTGGACGATCCGCGCTGCGAGGCCGAGGTGGTGGCCGTCATCGGCACGCCCGAGCAGATGATGTGGCTCTCGATGGCCACCTCCTACTACACGGGGCACCGCCACGACTTCCACGCGTCGGGCTACAACGCCCAGTGCGTCGAGACGACGCTCATCCCGCTCACCTCCGGCGAGATCAACATCTCGTTCGGCTGCTACGGGTGCCGCGCCTCGTCGGATGTGGACGACAGCCTCATGATGATGGGCATCCCCGTGACTCTCATGGACGAGGTGGTGCGGGGGCTGCGCGAACTGGGGCGCCGCGCCATTCCGCAGTCGCGCGACAAAGTGTACCTGCCGCCGTTCTAGGAGCGTTGCGATGCCAGATGTGCCTTTCACGTTGCGAGATGCCCGCGAGCCCGATCTCGCTTATCTGAACGCCTATGCCGCCGCCGAGGGCATGGATGACCTTCCGTCGGCCGAGAACGTGCGCGTCGCCGTCAACGGGGACGACGTGCCCGTCGGCTTTCTGCGCCTGCAGCAGGGGAGCAACGGCGCGGCCCATGTGAACCCGGTGGTTTCCTGCGCGACGTGGCGCGGATGGGGCGTCGGGCGCGCGCTTGTGGAAGAGGCGCTGCGATCCTGCGGCGAGCTTCGCCTCGTGGCGCGGGGCGCTTCGGTGCCGTTCTACCGTGCCCTGGGCTTCGAAGAGCTGCCATGGGACGCCATCGCCCCGGAAATCGCCGTCGACTGCGACGGCTGCGAGATGTATGGGGAGTGCCGTCCTCTCCCCATGGGAAAGAGGATGCAATGAGCTGGAGCACTGCCTTTGAAGTTGTATCGGCCGCCGCCGCAACGTGCCGCGGCTGCGGTGCCTGCGTGCCGCGCTGCGAGGTGCTCGCCTGCGCCGGCGGCGCGGATGTGCCGCTGAGCGTGGGGGAGGTGGCCGCCTCCTTCGCCGATGCGGCGGCGGGACAGGGCGACGAGGCGGCGCGCACGGCTGTCGCCTCGCTTGCCGCCGATCACCCCGAGCTCGTCTTGGCCGCACGCCGCTGCTGCATGGACGGCTTCTGCACCCTGGGCTGTCCCGACGGCATCGACGCCCGGGCGGTGTTCTCCGCCCTGCGGGTGCTCTTGCGCGAGGCGCGCGTCACGGGCGACGACGGCTTCACGATGACCCGCGTCGATCGGGAATGGCACATCTTCTCGGCCTACCGGGCCGTGCACGGCATCTTCTACAACGATCTGCCCTCGCTGGAGAACGCGCGCGAATGGGGGGCCGACACGCTGTTCTTCCCGGGGTGTTCGCTCGTGAGCTACGCCCCCGAGCTCACCCGCGAGGTCTTCGCATGGTTGCAAGAGCGGGGGATGGCGGTGGCCCTGTCGGTCGATTGCTGCGGGAGTCCTTTGCGCTCGGGCGGCCTCGCCGATCGCTGCGAGGCCCACAAGGCGGCACTGGTTGGTCGCGCTCGCGAGGCGGGGATCAAGCGCGTGGTGTTCGTGTGCCCGGGCTGCCGCGACGAGTGGGAGGCGACGGCGGGCGCCGAGGCGTTCGAGCTCGTTGCGCTGCCCGAGCTTTTGGCCGCCGCCGGCGCGCGCCCGCGTCCCGAGAAGGTGGCGGCTCTGGCCGGCTGCGACGATCCGGTGCTCGCGATGTTCGACTCCTGCCACGATAGGGACGGGCGCTTCGGAGGGCCTTTGCGCCGCATCTTCGCCGATTGCAAAAGCGTGGAGCTCGACCACCATGGGAAGAGCGCTCTGTGCTGCGGGGCCGCAGGCGCCGTATCGCTGGTCGACCAGCCCCTGTGCGATGCCCGCGCCCATCGCGTGCTCGACGAGGAGCCCCGTGAGGCCGGCGCCGATCTCGTGGTGGCCAACTGCCCCACGTGCGCCTACACCTTTGCCGCCACGCGGCGCGCCGACGCGGCGGCGGGAGCCGTCGCGGGACCGGCCTTCTGCCAGTACCTGGAGCTGCTCTTCGAGGCCGGCTTCGACTGGTCGGGCGTGTTCGGCCGGTTGGAGTCCATGTGGTCCGGCGAGTACGGCGCTTGGCTTGCCCAGGAGCTCCTCTGAGGGCGCAATCGTCCCTGGCGCGCGGTTTGAGCCGCGAGGACTTATAATTCTCCTTGACTCTCCGACTCGTTGTCCTAAAATGGTCATATCTACTATTTGACTAAGTCTAATACTAGATATGACCATCTATCTTAAACAGGAGGAATCATGGCTGGGAACGAATATGGTCCATGGGCATTTCGTCTCGCGACGTCTCGGATGAGCCGTCGGCGGTTCGTGGGCATGGCCGGTGCGACGGCAGCGGCGATGATGTTCGGCGGAGTGCTTGCGGGCTGCTCCGCATCGGGCGAGGGGCCTTCCGGAAATGGGGCCGGCGCGGCGGCGTCGGGCGATATCGATTACGCCGACTGGGACGCGGTGCTTGCCGCGGCCAAGGGACAGACGGTCTCCTGGTACGGCTACGGCGGCGACGAGGCGCGCAACACCTGGATCAACACGGTGCTGGCCCCGGCGCTGAAGGACAAGTACGACATCACGCTCGATCTGGTCGGCATGGACATCAACGACATTCTCACGCAGCTGTCTGGCGAGATGCAGGCGGGCGTGACGGAAGGCTCCATCGACTTCATCTGGATCAACGGAGAGAACTTCTACTCGTGCAAGGAGAACGGCTATTTGTGGGGCCCCTTCACGAGCTACCTGCCGAACTTCAACGACTACATCGATGCGGAAAGCCCCGAGGTGGCCTACGATTTCGGCTCTCCCACCGAGGGCTTCGAGTGCCCCTACGGCAAGGCCCAGATGCAGCTGTGGTACAACAGCGACATCGTCGATGCCCCGCCGACCACCGTCGAAGAGTTCAAGGCGTTCTGCCAAGCCCATCCCGGTCAGGTGACCTACCCCGAGCCCGGCGATTTCACCGGCACTGCCTTCATCTCCTGCCTCATCGCCGGCGTCATCGGAAAGGACGAGTTCGAGAAGCTCTCGTCCATGGACGCCCCCACCGAGGAAGGCGTTCTCGCCATTGTCGAGCCCGGCCTCGACTATCTGCGCGAGTTGAGCCCGTACCTGTGGAAGGAGGGCGCGACCTTCCCGGCCGACGCTTCCACGGTGGCCACCATGTACGCCGACGGCGAGCTCGTCTTGAACATGGGCTACGGCGCGCCACAGGATCTCGTCGACACCGGCCAGCTGCCCGAGTCCACCCGCTCGTTCATCTTCGACACGGGCACAGTGGGCAACTCGAATTTCATGGCCGTCGCCGCCAACGCGCCGCACAAAGCGGCGGCCCTCGTGGCTATCAACGAGGTGGTCTCGCCCGAGATGCAGCTGTCCATCTACGAGAACCTCGGCAACATCTCGGTGCTCGACATGGCGAAGCTGCCCGAGAGCGAAAGCGCGGCCTTTGCCGAGGTGCCCCTCGGCTCCACCCAGATTCCCCTTGACGATCTTTTGGATCACCGCATTGCCGAAGCCGCCGGCCCGGTTATCCCGATTCTCGAGAAGCTGTGGCTTGAGCGCGTGGCCCAGGGGTAGAATCTGCTTGTCCGTGAACGTGAAAGGGGGCCGATCGTGACCGTGGACCGTCTTGTCCGGCGGCGATGCGGGCGCGCCATCGCCCCCTATCTTCTCATGGCGCCGGCCCTCGTGCTGGTTGCCGTCTTCCTCTATGGCGTGGTGAACGGGGTGCTCCAGGGTTTCGGCATCATGCCGTTTATCGGCATGGCGGATTTCACCTTCGAGTACTGGGCCGAGGCGCTCACCCGCTCCGATTTGGCCGCGTCGGTGGGCTTCAGCCTGTATATCGCCCTCGTCTCGTCGGTGGTGGCGCTTGCCGGCGGCATCGTTTTATCGGCGGCGCTGTGCGCGGTGCGACGCACCCGCCTGCTTGCCCTCATCGATGTGCAGATCCCGCTCATGTGCGCCCACATCCTCGTGGTGCTGGCCGCCGTCTCGCTCTTTTCGGGATCGGGGCTCGTGCCGCGCATCCTCTATCATCTCGGGCTCGTGAGCGCGCCCACCGACTTCCCCTCGGTGGTGGGCGACCCGAGCGGCTGGGGCATTCTCGCCACCTATGTGTGGAAGGAGGTTCCCTTCGTCGCGTTCTGCACGGTGACGCTCATGGGCCATGTGTCGGACCGCTTCGGCGAGGCGGCCGCCGCGATGGGGGCCTCGCCGGTCCGCTCCTTTCTCACGGTGACGCTGCCGTTGTGCAAAGGAGCGCTCCTCAAGGCCTTTCTGGTCGTGTTCGCCTTCGCCTTCGGCGCCTACGAGGTGCCCTTTCTCCTCGGGCCCACATCTCCCAAGGCGCTTCCCGTGCTCGCCTACCTTGAGTTCCAAAATCCCGATATCGCGAACCGGTGCGTGGCCATGGCCCTCAACGGCATCATGGCCGCTGTGACGACGGCGGCAGCGGCGGCGTATTTCGCCGTGCTGCGCCGCGAGAAGAGGGATCGATGAGCCGGCGGCGCGAGAGGAGGCCGGTCCGCGCCGCAGCCCGCGCGCTCGTGGCCCTGCAGGCCTTGTGCGTTCTGGGCCCGGTGGCGATCATCGTGGTGTGGGCGTTCACGGCCTCATGGCCCTGGCCGTCGCTTCTGCCGGAGACGTTCTCCGCCCGCGGCATCGAGGAGCTGTTCGGCCCCGCCCAGCGCGCGGGGGAGGTGCTCGGCGCCTCGGTGGGCATCGCATTGGCGACGGCGGCGCTCACGACGGCGGTGGCGACCCTCGCCGGACGGGCCCTCTCGCATTACCGCTTCTTCGGCCGCGAGGCGCTGCGCTTCGCCGTTCTTCTGCCCTTCCTCATTCCCGCCACGGTATTCGCCATGGGGGTGCAGGTGGCCTTCATCCGGGCGGGTTTGGCGGGCACCGTCGCGGGCGTCGTCCTCGCGCATTCCATCGTGGCTTTACCCTATGCGGCCCTTATCATGGCCGACGCCATGGAGGCGGCCGGCTCCCGGCTCGAGGAGCAGGCGAGGGTGTGCGGCGCCGGTAGCGCGAGAGCGTGGCTCACGGTCATCCTGCCGATGCTCTCGCCCTCGCTCCTGTCGGCGGCCTCTATGAGCTACATCCTGTCGTTCTCGCAGTACTTCCTCACGCTTCTGGTCGGCGCGGGCAAGGTGAAGACCCTCGCGCTCGTCATGTTCCCGTATCTCGCCAGCGGCGACCGCACGATCGCGAGCGCCTACGGTGTGGTGTTCATCGCCGCCACGCTGGCCGTGTTCCTGCTGTTCGAGGTGCTGCTGCGCAAGCAGACGGCCCGCGAGATCGATTACTTCAACGGATAGGGGGAGGCAATGGAGCTTGCCGTTCGTCATATCGATCTGACGCTGGGGGAGGGCAAGAGGGCCCGCACCGTCCTCAGCGACGTGTCCTTCTCCGTTCCGGATGGGGCCTTCTGCTCGCTTTTGGGCGAATCGGGGGCCGGGAAATCGACGATACTCAAGGTGATCGCCGGCATCCTTCTGCAGGATGGAGGCAGCGTGCTGTTCGATGGCGCGCCGGTCGACGGGCTGCCCGCGCATCGTCGCGGCCTCGGCTTCGTGTTCCAGGATGTGCGGCTGTTCCCCCATATGACGGTCGAGGAGAATGTCGCCTACCCCTTGCGCATGGCCGGTGCGGGCAAGCGCGAGCGCCTCGCCCGCGCCGGCGAGCTGCTCGAGCGCGTGCAGCTGGCGGGCTTCGGTTCGCGCCGGGTGCAGACCCTTTCTGGCGGCCAGGCCCAGCGCGTGGCGCTGGCTCGCGCTCTTGCGGCGGCGCCCGCGGCCCTGTTGCTCGACGAGCCCTTCTCGGGACTCGACGAGAGCCTGCGCGACGATATGCGCTCGCTTCTTCTGCGCCTGCATCGGGAGGACGGTCTGACCGTGCTCATGGTCACCCACGATGCGAACGAGGCGATCATGATGTCCGATCGCATCGTCGCCCTCGACGGAGGCCGCATTTCGCAGATCGGCACCCCTGAGGATCTATACCGAAGGCCCGCCACGGCCAAGATAGCCGCCTGCTTCGGCGACTGCTCGGTGCTTAAGGGCTGCGTGGAGTCGGAGCGGTTCATCCTCGACGGCATCGCGCTGCCCGCCTCTGGTGTTGGCGACGGGCCGGCCGTGGCCGTGGTGCGCCAAGGCGATTGCTCGCTCAGCCTCGTTGGCGAGGGTCGTGAGACGGTTCCCGCAGGCGAGGCCGCCGTGCGCTGCGGCGTCTATGCCGGGGCGGGCTACCTGACGCGGCTCGATGTGGCGGGTCAGACGCTCACGGTGCCCACGGCCAGCCTGCCCGATCCCGGTAAGATCGTGCCCGTGCGCATCGACGGCGAAGGCTGTTTCGTGTTTTCCGCCTAGCGTCTTCGTCCGAAGGCGTTGGAACAACAGAAGGCCGGGGGCTTTGCTGCTCCCGGCCTTTGTGCTTCAGACGAGTCATAGTATACGACATGGCCAACTATTAGACAAGATCAAATATCTCTATCTTTCAAGGCCGAGCATCTCGCAGGCGCGCTGCCAGCCGGCGACGGCATCGGCGAGGTAGGCGGACGGGTTTGCGATGACGGGCGCGGACACGACGGTCTGCGGCGTCCCGGGCAGCGCCCGTTCCAGGTAGCCCGCAAACAAAAGCCTCGGGTTGAGGGCGACGGGGAGCGGCTCGTTGGCGAACAGCTCCGGTTTGATGAGGGCCGCGGCGGCCACCTGGTCCCAGACGGCGAAGCCGTCCCAGGCGTAGCGCTCTCCCATATCGGCGAACCAATAGTCGATGGCACCCATAAGCCACGCGTCGTCGGTGAACGCCTCTGAGAGACGCTCGCGCGTGACGTGGGCGGGCAGGCAGTTCTGGGCCGTGGCGATGGTCACGGGCGCGCCCGAGGCGAGCAGCGCGAAGGTGGCATCCGCATCGCAGGAGAAGTTCAGCTCGTCCATGATGCGCCCGTTGATGACGAGGCTTTCCGTGATGCCTCCCATGAGCGTGAAATCGGCGGCATTTCGGAAAAACGCCTCGTCGCGGGCGGCCGCGGCGGCGAGGTTCGTCGTCGATCCCGTGGCGAGGACCGATATCTCGCCCGGTGCGGCCGCGCACGCCTCGGCGAGGAAGCGCGCCGCCTCGGTGTCGGTGTCGCCCGGGCCCGCCGCGCCGCGGTAGACGGGGATATTAAGCCCGAGTTTCTCGAAGAGGGCGCGGGTGTTGGCGTCGACGACATCGATGCCCGCGTTGCCGTACGTGGTGCACGCCGCGAGCACGTGGCAGCGCTCGGGGTTGCCCAGAAGGTACAGCAGGGCCAGCCCGTCGTCCACGTCGCAGCCGCGAACTCCCATGGTATTGTCGAAATCGAGGATAATGCTCTTCACGGATAGCTCCTAACAATGCGTGCCTAGGCTGCGCCCCTTTACAACGGAATGGTGAGGCCGTCGGCAGCGCAGCGCACGCGGCCGTCGTAGGGCTCAAGGCGCGCTTCCAGCTCGGCCAAGGTGATCGGCGTGTCGTAGTGCATGGCCAAATGCGTCAGGTAGATGGTGCCCGCCCCGAGCGCCAGTCCCTCCTCGATGGTCTCCTGCACGCTGTGGTGGGCGGCGGGGCTCCAGTTGCGGCCCCAGAACGTGGCGTCCATGATGAGCGCGTCCGCGCCGCGTACCCGCTCGGCGGTTTCAGGGGGAAGCGCGCCGGTGTCCGAGGCGTAGAAGGTGCGGCGACCGGAGGGGCCCTCCATGAGGTAGCCGTACGTGCCCGGGGCGTGGGTGACGGGAAGGGCGGTGTAGCGGACGTCGTCGAAGGCGAGCTCATCGAAGGGCGCCAGCTCTTGGAAATCGAGGATGTCGTCCAGGTAATGGAACTCGGCGAGGATGCCCGCACGCGCCGCAGGGCTCGCCGCACAGGGAAGCGGGGCGCCCGTGACCAGCCTGACCATGTACTCCAGCTCGCCGAGGCCCCCCAGATGATCGAAGTGCGCATGGGTCCAAAGCACGCGGTCGACCGCGCGCACGCCCTCGCGCTCGAGCTGGTGGCGCAAATCGGGCGGCGTGTCCAGGAGAAGTGTGCGCTCGTTGCGCACGAGCACGCCGCAGTCGCCGCGTCGGGCGCGCGGATCGCGTCGGGCCTCCTCGCAGGCGGGGCATTCGCAGAAGAAGGCGGGCACGCCGCAGCCCGCGCCCGTGCCGAGGAACGTGAGGGCGGGGCCGGAAGAGGGGGCCACCGGCGCTGTCGCCGAGGGGGTCTGCGCTGCCGGCGTCGATGCGCTCATGACAGCTCCTTTCCGCGCGCCGAGGCACGCAAGGATCGAGTTCGGCGTGTCGAGACCTCTCGTCCCGTCGCCGCTGCGAAGTAACTTGTAGTATACTCTCGCATATATTAGATCATATCAACTAAAAGCGGTAGGTGAAGATGCCGAAAGGAGAAGGGCGTCATGGAGCCAGCTTGCGATTCGGCTGCGCCGTCGTCTGAGTCTCTTCGAGAGGCACGGCGCTTCGTGGAGGGGAACGAAGAGCTCTCGCGCGCCCTCGGCGTGGACGGCCCCGGCGAGCTTTTTGTGCTTCCTTTGGCCCAAGGCGAGCACAACGCCAACTTCGTCCTTGGGGCTTGCGACGGCCGACGCTTTGTGCTGCGCGTCAACTACGCCAGTCAGCTGGGGCTCGACGATCAGATAGGCTACGAGTTCGCGGCCCTGCGCGCCTTGGCGTCCAGCGGGCGGACGCCCGAGCCGCTCTACGTGGACGGCACCTGCCGGCGCATCGGTCGCGGCGCGCTGGTGGAGAGCTTCGTGGAAGGCGCGTGGATCGATCTCGAGGACGCGCGACAAGTGCGCCAGGCGGCGCGGGCCCTCGCCGACGTGCACAGCGTGACCGCGCCCCCGGACTGCGCGCTTCTTCGCGGGGAGGACCCCTTGCGCTCTCAGTTGGAGGGCTGTCTTGGGCTCTTCGACGGCTATCGGGGAAGCGACCTTGCCGAGGGGCGCGTGGTGCGCGAGGTGGACGAGCTGCTCGCCCGGGCCCGGCGCGCCGTCGATGCGGCCCCGATGCCGTCGCCTTCCGAGTGCTCCCATATCCTCAACACGGAGGCGGTGCCGTCCCATTTCCTCATCGACGGCGCAGGGCGCGCGTCCATCGTCGATTGGGAGAAGCCCGTGCTGGGGGAGGTCGCCCAAGATCTCGCCTACTTCCTCTCGCCGACCACCACCATTTGGGACAGCGACGTCATTTTCAGCGCTCCTGAGCGGGCGCAGTTCCTTAAGGCCTACTGGGAGGCGGTGGGCGGCCGCTTCCCCCGGGGTTCCTTCGACGCCCGCTTTCCGGCCTATCGCATGGTCAACGCCCTGGTGGGCATCACCTGGAGCTGCAACGCTTGGGTGGAGTACCACGATCCGGCGCGCCCCTTGCGCAACGAGAAGACCTTGGAGCTGCTGCCGATCTATTTCTCCGAGGAGTTCCTCGACCTCATTCGGCGCGATTGCTTCGACGCCCAATAGGAGAAGCCCCTCGCGTGAGGGGCTTCTCCTCGAGATAGGAAGCGTATTCGGCGGGGGAGGGCCTACCAGTTGCAGGGGGCCTCGCCCTTCTCCTGGCGCTCGGACTTGAAGATGGTGTCCGGCACCTCCTCGCCGTGGTAGCACTTCACGGCGCCCTTTTCCTCCAGCTCGGCGATCTGCTCGGGCGTGTAGCCGTACTGCTCCAGGTACTCGGCGGTGTGGTAGCCGATGGGCTTGGACAGGATGATCGGCGGGTCGCCGTAGCCGCCGAAGCGGATGGGCGTGGTGGGCAGCGCATGCTCGCCGAAGGCGTTGTACTTCACCTTGCGGATGGCGTCGTTGACGTAGGCCTCGTCGTCCTTCAGGATGTCGGTGAAGCGGAAGACCTTCTGGCTCGGCACGTCCCACTCGGCCAGGATCTTGAGCCACTCCTCCAGGTCCTTCTTCGAGAAGCCCTCGTCCAGGATGGTGATGAGCTCCGGCTGCAGGTGGTTCGCCTTCACGTTCTCGATGGTCGCGTAGCGCGGATCGTCCACCAAGTCGTCGCGGCCGATGATCTTCATCATGTCGTTGTAGTAGCGGTTGTGCTGCGGCTGGCAGATGTAGAGCCACTTGTCGTCCGCCGTCTTGTAGGTGTTGTTGAAGGGGTTGGGCACGTCGGTGCGGGACTTCGGGTAGTCGGCGCCGAACTGCTGCGCGCAAAGGCCGATGGAGCCGCCCCAGATGGCGGAGTGGTACAGGTTCACGACCACCTTGTCGCCCTGGCCGGTGCGCAGCTTGTTCACGAGCGCGCCGAGAAGGCCGGCGGCCATCATGATGGCGGTGTTGTAGTCGCCGAAGGCCTGCGGGGGAATGGCGGGAGAGGTGTCCTTCTCGGGGAAGGTGCCGGCGACGCCGCCGCGGGCAGCCCAGCACACGGCATCGTAGCCGGGGGCATGGGCGAACTCGCCGAACTCGCCGTAGCCGCGCATCTGGCCCCAGATCAGCCCCGGGAACTCCTCGTGCAGGGTCTCGTAGTCGAGCCCGAGCTTCTTCAGGGCGGCGGTGCGCATGTTGTTCATGAAGATGTCGGCCTCGCCGATCATCTTCTTCGCGATGGCCAGGCCCTCGGGATCCTTCAGGTTGAGCGACACCCAGTTCTTGTTGGTGTTGTTCAAGTCGATGGTGGGATCTTCCGTATCGGTCAGCTCGCAACCGAAGCCGGGGCCCTGGGTGCGCTGGGTATCGCCGGCGAAGGACTCGATCTTGATGACCTCGGCGCCCATCTCGGACAGGACGCGGACGGTGGCCGGGGCGGCCACGTAGGTGCACATCTCGACGACCTTGATGCCGGCGAGCGGGCCGTAGCCGTTGAGCTTCTCGGTGACTGTCATCGGAGCATCTCTCCTTTCATGCAAGTGTTTGGTCGGGCGGTTCGTTTGTTTGCACCCCTATCATCGCAGGGGAATGAAGTCCTATCTACGGACAAAATAGAATATATGTGTAAAATAGACTTGAAATTGAGTAGAAAATACCACTAGATGGAAAAGTTATCCCTATACAAACAGGACAACATAGGTATTCTGTTTCAACAAATCAAGGGACTGGTGTGCAAGGGTCATCGTGTAGAATGCACACTATAGTAAAGAGAAGGGAGCCATAAGGTGGACTTCACGCTGACCGACGGGCAGAAGAAGCTCGTCAGCGCCTTCCGTACGTTCGGGGCCGATACTTTCACGCCGGAGCGCGTGGCCAAGTGGTGCCGCGACCAGGGTCTGCCCGATACGGTGATGAAGGAGTTCGTCGATCTGTACTACGAGACGGCCGAGCCGGACATCGCGCCCGATGTGGCTCACAGCCTGCTCTCGCAGGTGCTCATCGTGGAGGAGCTCTCCCGCTGCGCCGGTACGACGCTGCCGTTCCAGAACGACTTGTTCAACCTGCAGATCATGAGCGGCTTCGCCGGGGCCGCCGAGGCCGCCTCCATCGCCGAGGACTATCGTGCCGACGGCCGCCTCATGTTCGCCCTGGCCATCTCCGAGCCCGATGGCGGCTCCGACACCATGGCCATGAAGACCTCGTGCCAGACCGTGGACGGCCGGCTGCTTTTGAACGGCCGCAAGTCCTATGTGAACAACGGCGAGTACGCCCCCTATATATTGGTGGCCGCCATCGACAAGGACGCGGGGGAGACGGGCCGCTACCCGTCGCTGTCCTTCTGGCTCGTGCCGCGCAACGTGCCCGGCATCAACGCCGTGCCCATCAGCAAGATCGGCCAGTCCATGCTGCCCTTCGCGCTCATCTCCTTCGACGACGTGGAGCTGTCGCCGGAATGGCGCCTCGATGCCAGCGAGGGCGGCTTCCGGCAGCTGTTCCACCTGCTCGAGTACGGGCGCGTGCTTCTGTGCGCCTCCAGCTTGGGCATGGCCCAGGCGGCCATGGACGACGCGGTGGCCCACGCGCGCTCCCGCAAGGCCTTCGGCGTGCAGGTGGGGCGGTTCCAGCAGATAGAGACGCTGCTCACCGATATGGAAGTGCGCCTGCGCAACATGCGCTCCATGGTGTACCGCGCGGCCTGGTCCATCGACGCCGCCGACGAGACCGAGCGGCTCGACGTGGCCCTCATGAAGCGTTACGTGCCCGAGGCCTCGGTGCAGGCGGCCTCGGACGCCATGCAGATTCTGGGGGGCCTCGGCTACACCGAGGGCTCGCGCGTGAGCCGCATCTGGGAGGACTGCCGCGGCAATCAGATCGCCGAGGGAACGGACCAGGTGATGGTGTACATCGCCGCGCCACTGATCATGGAGCACTACCGATCTTTCTAGAAGGGCTGCGAGCATTCTTATTAAGTGAACGATCGCAAGAAACTGGGGGAAATATTCTCCCAGTTTCTTCTATTTGTGAAACCTATCAATCATAAATCCTTTCGATATTAGGACAAATTAACTGAGTCTGTCCTATTTTTGCAAAGAATATGGGACAAAGCATCCCTTTTTGACCATCCTCAAGGGAAACGTTCTACGGTACAAATACGATAGCGGCGAAAGATCGCCGTCCACGGCTCACGCCAACAGGGGTTCGACGTTTGCGCAAGAGTAGAAGAAATCGATAGAGGAGGTTTACCTTGAGTGGGACCGCAACCAAAGAGAAGCTGACCGTGCGTCACCTTCTCGTCGTGCTGACGGGCATTATGATCACGTTCGGATGCTCGGCTCTATGCTTCTCCACCTGGGGCCTGTTCCAGCCGGTCGTGGCTGAGGGCCTGGGCGTGGAGGTCACCGCCTTCGCCATGTACGTCACCGTTATGTACCTGACCATGACCATCGCCTCGCCGTTTGCGGGCAAGCTGCTGCAGACCATGGACATCCGCATCCTTTTGTCCGTCTCCGCCGCGCTCGTGGGCTGCGCCTTCCTGCTGATGAGCTTCTCGAACACCATCGTGCTGTTCTACGTGGCCGCCGTCATGCTGGGTCTGGGCGAGATCACCATCCTGTGGCTGGCCATCCCCACGCTCATCAACCGCTGGTTCGTGGAGCGCGCCGGCTTCTTCATCGGTTTGTGCATGGCCTTCACCGGCATCGGCGGCGCCATCTGGTCCGCCGTGTTCACCGCGCTGAACGCCTCGGGCGTCGACTTCCACACGATCTACCTCATCTGGGGCGTCATCGCGCTCGTCACGAGCCTGCCCTTCACGCTGTTCTGCGTGCGCAACTCTCCCGAGGACTGCGGGCTGGCCCCCTACGGCGCCTCCATGCAGAAGGCGGCCTCGGGCGCTGAGGTGGCCGCGAAGCCCGCGGGCCTGTCTGCCGGCTTCGTCATGAAGACCCCGATGTTCTACGCCATCTGCGTCTTCGCCGGCCTCATCAACATCGCCATCCTCATCGCCATGCAGTTCCCCACCTACACCAAGTCGCTCACCGACGTGGCCTTCGACGTGGCCGTGGTCGGCGGCGTCATGACCTCGGTCATGATGGTGGGCCAGGCCATCTTCAAGGTGGTGCTGGGCGCGGCGGCCGACAAGAACGCCAAGGGCGCCCTCATCTTCGCCTTCGCCGCTGGCGTTGCGGGCATCCTGCTGTGCTGGTTCGGCACCTTCTCCGAGTACGTGATGTACGTGGGCGCCTTCATCTTCGGCGGCTGCTACGCCACCGCCGTGGTGCTCGTGCCGGTCATCTGCCGCCAGTCCTTCGGCACCCGCGAGTACTCGGTCATCTACTCTCGCGTCTCCACGGTGTTCAACCTCATCGCCGCCTTCGCCGCTATGATCTGGGCGTGGCTCGGCTCGTCGTTCGGCTTCACCGTCGAGTTCATCGTGGCGCTTGCCATGCTCGTGGTCATCCTGCTGCTCGGCCTGTACATCTTCAAGGCTGCTGCCGGCTACAAGAAGGACTGGACGACCGAATAGTCGGGTCCCTCATACCGCTGGCGGGCTTAAATGGAAAAGCGGGGAGTGGAGACTCCCCGCTTTTCGCACTTATAGGAAATCTCTATGAGCCAAGCTTGATAAACTACGATCAAGAGAGAAACGCGCAATCTGAGATCGGGCCGAACGCACGCCCTACTCCTTAGGGGGAAACTATGAACCTCTCTCAGCTGAACTACTTCAAGAAGCTCGCCGAGGTGCTTCACTACACGCGAGCGGCGCAGGAGTTGTTCATTACCCAGCCGACCCTCTCGGGGGCCATTTCGTCTTTGGAGAAGGAGCTGGGCGCTCCCTTGTTCGAGCGCAACGGCCGCTCGGTGCTCCTGACTCCCTATGGCGAGGTGTTCTACGAGCACGTCTGCTTGGCCCTGCGCGCCATCGACGACGGCGTGGCGGCCGTGAGCGCGCGCTCGTCGGCCTCCTTCGGCACCGTGAACCTCGGCACCACCTTCACCACCCAGGACCACTACCTGCCGAGTCTCATCCGCGACTTCGAGGAGGCCTTCGACAAGCGGGTCATCGTGAAGGTGTCCCAGGGCTTCACCAATTACCTCACCGAGCAGCTGCACCGGGGCACGCTGGACGTGGCCTTCTGCGGCAAGCGCGACAACGAGCCCGATATCGCGTACTTTCCGGTGAAGCACTGCGAGCTGGCCCTCTACGTGCGCGACGACCACCCGTTGGCGTCTGCCGACGCGATCACCTTCGCCGAGCTTAACGCCGTCGATCTGCACACCTACCGCCGCGGCACCCCCATCGGCGAGCGCGTGGCGAAGATGCTGGAGGAGGCCGACGTGCGGGGCGCCTCCTTGGGCTATGACGACGATGTGTCCATGGGGTCGTTCCTTTCCTACAACGGCGGCAACGCCGGAGCGCTCATGCTGGACTCGCTGGGCGCCCAGCTGTTCAGCAACCTGCACCAGGTGCGCGTCGAGGGCGTCCCCGAGCACTTTTACACGGTGCACATGGCCCACCACAAGAAGCACGTGCACTCGAGGGCCGTCACCGACTTCATCGACTTCGTCAAGGCCTATCCGGGAAACGATCTCATCGGCCAGGTGCTGCCGGAGGCGGTAGCGGAGTAGGGAACGAGCCGATCGACCGAGACGGTCTTGCGGCGGTCGCGTAGCTGCCCGGCCGTCCGACTGCTCGATTGTCCGGCTGCCCGATTGTCCGGCTGCCCAGCCGCCCAGCCGTCTGACTGCCGCCTGTGGTCATTTTGCGCCGTGTGCGGCCATTTGTTGCAGGAAGGTGGCAAAGCGCCGTTCGTTGTGGTATAAATGCCTCTGCTGTGCAGATCGGCTGCACGGACATACTTTCGCTTCTGGAGAAAGTGGGACTTTTCCCGCTTTCTTTTGTTGTAGGGGGCTTTTTGCGGCCCGGAAAGTATGGGAGCGTAGGCAACGGAAAAGGAGGCAGATGCGGTGCTGACGGCCAAGGAGAAATCGCTTCTTTCCGCCCTGGAGCCCCGAGCGGCCTCCGAGGGCGTCGAGATCGTCACGCTGGAGATCGTCGGCTCGAAGAAGGCGCCGACCATTCGCGTCTACATCGATGCGGAAGACGGCATCAGCTTCGACGAGCTGGCCCGCACCCAGGCCTGGGTCGGGGACGTCATGGACGAGCTGGACCCGTTCCCCGGGGCCTACATGCTGGAGGTGTCCTCTCCGGGCATCGACCGGCCGCTGCGCACGCCGGAGCACTTCGCGCGCTTTGCCGGCGAGACGGTGACGGTGAAGACGACCGGCCCCACCGACGGCCGCAGCTCGTTTACCGGCGAGCTTCTCGGCTTTGAGGACGGCTGCGTCATCGTGGCCGCAGACGGCGCCGACACCTTCCGCATTCCGTACGACAACATCAAAAAGGCCCGCGTTAAGGGCACCATCGACTTCAGCGCCTAGGGAAAGGATTAGATACGTGGCAACTTCAGAACTGATCGAGGCCTTGCAGGCACTGGCCCACGAGCGCAAGATCGACGAGTTCTACCTCATCGAGCGCTTGGAGCAGTCCCTGGCGAAGAGCTACGAGCGCATCCTCGATCTGGAATGGGACGCGCGCGTGACCATCGACCGCCAGACCGGCAAGATCTACGTCTACGAGCTCGTGCCCGTGGGCGAGCCCGACGAGGAGACCGGCGAGTACAGCGAGTTCGAGGAGCGCGACGTCACCCCCGACGACGTGAGCCGCATCGCCGCCCAGAACGCCAAGGGTGTCATCTCATCGCTCGTGCGCGAGGCCGGGCGCCAGTCCATCTACGACGAGTTCCGCGGCCGCGTGGGCGACTTGGTCACCGGCACCGTGCTGCAGGGCACGCCGGACTTCACCATCATCAAGATCCGCGAGGGCGTCGAGGCGGAGCTGCCCCATTACGACGCCAAGCGCAACCCGGGCGAGCGCAACGAGCGCCCGGCCAACGAGCACTACCGCCACAACCAGCGCCTGAAGGTGCTCATCATCGAGGTGCGCAACCCCAACGCCGACGCGCCCCGCGCCCGCGGCGAGCAGGCGCGCCCGGCCATCGTCGTCTCCCGCACCCACCCCGACCTCATCCGCCGTCTCTTCGAGATCGAGGTGCCGGAGATTTACGAGGGGGTCGTGGAGATCAAGTCCGTGGCCCGCGAGCCCGGCGCCCGTTCCAAGGTGGCCGTGTTCTCCCGCGAGGCGAACCTGGATCCGGTGGGCGCCTGCGTGGGGCCGAAGGGCTCCCGCGTCCGCATGGTGGTCGAGGAGCTGCGCAACGAGCGCGTCGACGTCATCCAGTGGAGCCCCGACCCGGCGGTCTACGTGGCCAACGCCCTGTCGCCGGCGAAGGTGAGCCACGTGAGCATCGACGAGGACAACAACTACGCCACGGTCATCGTGCCCGACGACCAGCTGTCGCTGGCCATCGGCAAGGAGGGGCAGAACGCGCGCTTGGCCGCTCGCCTCACCGGTTGGCACATCGACATCAAGCCCCAGAGCTTCCAGGGTGCGTCCCTGGTCGATGTCGAGATGGACGACGAGGTGGAGGAGGACGACGGCTTCTGCATCTTCGTCGACGAGGATGGCAACCGCTGCCGCAACCACGCCCGACCGAACAGCCAGTACTGCGGCGTCCATGCCGATGCCGAGGCAGAGGCCTAAGGGGTAGAGCCTGATGGCAGCACAGACGACAAAGCGCCAGCGCACTTGCATCGGCTGCGGCGCGACCCTTGGGAAGGGCGCGCTTCACCGCATCGTGCGCAACGGCGAGGGCCTTGTGAGCTTCGACCCTACGGGCCGCCTCGCCGGCCGCGGCGCCTACGTCTGCTCTGAGGACTGCCTCGCCGCGGCGAGAAAGACCAGGAAGCTTGAGCGCGCCCTGCGCTGCAAAGTGACCGACGAAGATTACGAGCGCGTTCTTCGCGAGCTTGCCCTCGCCGAGGCACCGGGAAAGAATGAGGAGTGATATATGGCCAGCATGCGCGTACACGAGTTGGCGAAGGAATTCGATATGTCGAGCGGGGATCTGCTCGATCGCCTGAAAGAGATGAAGATACCGGCGAAGTCCCATGCGAGCATGCTCAACGACGCCTACGTTGACAAGATTCGCAAGAACCTGGAGCCGGAGATCCGCGCCCGCGCCGGCGCCCTTGAGGCCGAGGAGGCCGCGGCGCTGGCCGCCGAGCAGGAGGAGGCCGAGCGCAAGCGCGCCGAGGAGGAGGCCGAGCGCAAGGCCGCGCGGGAAAAGGAGCTCGCCGAGCGCGAGGCCGCCCGCGCCCGCCGCGAGGGGTCGCGCTCCGACGACGACGCCGAGGGCGAGGAGCACCCGGCGCGCAAGCAGGCGCCCAAGCAGCCCTCCGCCTTCGCGAGCCTCGAGCAGCAGATCGCCTCGGAGAAGGAGCGCGTCGAGCGCGAGCGCCAGGAGGCCCGGGCCCGCGCCCGCGCCGAGAAGGCGGCCGCCGAGGTGGCCAAGAAGCGCGCCGTGGAAGAGGCCCTGCGCCGCGGCCACAAGAAGCCCGCGAAGGCCGCGCCCGCGCCTGCCCCGGCCCGTCCGGCTCCGGCTCCCGCGCCGTCCCGTCCCAAGAACAACTTCGACTCGCTGCTCTCGCAGATCGAGGCCGAGAAGCAGCGCATGGAGGCGGCCAAGAGCGCCCAGGCCGACACCCGCGGGCCCCGCGGCGGCAAGAAGGGCAAGAAGGGCGGGGCTCACCAGGTGGTGCCCGAGCTCGAGGTCCAGATGACCGCCGGCGAGGATCGCTACGCCCAGATGGCCGTGCAGGCCGAGAAGCTGCAGCGCGACAAGGTGCTCGCCGAGGCCCGCGCCGCCGTGGCCGCGGCCAACACCCACGAGGGCGAGGGCCGCCGCAAGAAGCGCAAGGAGAAACGCGAGGCTGAGGCCCGCGAGCGCGCCGAGCTCGAGGCCATCGAGCGCGGGTTGGATCCGACGCTGGTGCTGGACGACTCCGTGGTTGAGATCCCGCAGGGCGCGTCGGTGGCCAAGTTCGCCGAGCTTCTGGGCGTGCAGCCCAACGATGTCATCAAGCGCCTGTTCATGCTCGGCCAGGTGCTCACGCTCACCCAGACCATGAGCGACGAGACCATGGAGCTCATCGCCGACGACATGGGCCGCAAGGTGCGCGTCGTGTCGCCGGAGGAGGAGTACGCCGTGGTGTACAACGACTCCGAGGCCGATTTGAAGCCGCGTCCCCCCGTGGTCACCGTCATGGGCCACGTCGACCATGGCAAGACCTCGCTTCTGGACGCCATCCGCGATACCGGCGTGGTGGCCAGCGAGGCCGGCGGCATCACCCAGCACATCGGCGCGTCGGTGGTGAACATCGGCGACCGCCAGATCACCTTCATCGACACCCCGGGCCATGAGGCCTTCACCGCCATGCGCGCCCGCGGCGCCCAGGTCACCGACGTCATCGTGCTCGTGGTGGCTGCCGACGACGGCGTCATGCCGCAGACCATCGAGGCCATCAACCACGCCAAGGCCGCCGAGGTGCCCATCGTCGTGGCCGTGAACAAGATCGACAAGCCCGGCGCGAACCCCGACCGCGTGCGCCAGGAGCTCACCGAGTACGGCGTCATCCCCGAGGAGTGGGGCGG
>OGDN01001029.1_pt1 | contig 50734 bp, 38 predicted proteins | sample 1570271 | NCBI WGS metagenome assembly OGDN01 (sample SAMEA4384481, study PRJEB24528) | human gut metagenome | reverse complement strand
CATTCCGTACCCGTGAGTTCGAGCAGATGGAGCTTGAGTTCTTCTGCGAGCCGGATACAGATCTTGAGTGGTTTGCATACTGGAAGAAGTTCTGCCTTGACTGGCTGAGTGCTCTCGGACTTAAGGATGATGAGGTTCGTTACCGTGACCATGATAAGGAAGAGCTGAGCTTCTACAGCAAGGCTACCACAGATGTGGAATTCCTTTTCCCATTCGGATGGGGTGAGCTCTGGGGAATCGCTGACAGAACAGATTATGACCTGACACAGCATCAGAATGTATCCGGCCAGGATCTCACATACTTTGATGATGAGAAGAAACAGAAATATATCCCATACGTTATCGAGCCATCACTTGGAGCAGACCGTATGGTACTTGCTTTCCTCTGCAGCGCTTACGATGAGGAAGTTCTGGATGAAGAGAAGAACGATGTCCGTACAGTCCTTCATTTCCATCCGGTACTTGCACCGGTTAAGATCGGTGTGCTTCCGCTTTCCAAGAAGCTTAACGAGGGTGCTGAGAAGATCTACCAGCAGCTTTCCAAGAAGTACAACTGTGAGTACGATGACCGTGGAAATATCGGTAAACGTTACCGTAGACAGGATGAAATCGGTACTCCGTTCTGTATCACTTATGACTTCGAGTCTGAGAATGACGGTGCAGTTACAGTCCGTGACCGTGACACTATGGAGCAGGTACGTGTGAAGATCGATGAGCTTGATGCATACTTTGCTGATAAATTTACATTTTAAGTAAATACATTTTTTAATAAAAAACCTCCGGCTATTTTCTGGCCGGAGGCTTTTTTTCAATAAGTCTGTTTTTCATTCGCCAGTTTCTTGGCGACATTCCGTATACATTTTTGAAAGCCCGGGAAAAATGCAGCTGATTGGGATATCCGACTGCATTTCCGATATCTGCGATAGACAGGGCTGTGATCTTAAGAAGTTCTGCAGCTTTGGTCATGCGATAGCTGATCAGGAATTCCTGGGGAGAACGTCCGATGGTGTCGTGGAAGATCTTACCGAAGTAGCTTCGGTTCAGGCCGCAGCAGGCTGCGATATCCTCAATGGAAATATCATTCTGGAAATTCTGTTCAATAAAAGAGAGCGCCTCCTTGATATAAAAATCACGGATACTTCCATCCTGTTTCATGCGGACAGTTTCAGTAGAGCGCATAAAGTAATCCAGAAAAAGCCAGGTATGTCCGATAAGATGAAAGGGTGATTCCTGGGAATTATGGCTGATATAAAGCATTTCCTCCATCATTTTCTGGCGGAGATCTGCAGAGTGGCTGTGATAGACCGGATGGTCCGGACTTAAACCTGCAGTTTCCACGATCTCTTTTGCCCGGAGCCCGTCAAATTCCACCCAGGTGTACTCCCATGGAAAGTCGGTATCTGCAATGTAGGTGTTGATCTGACCGGGAAAAAGCATGAAACCCTGGCCGCTTTTTACCTGATAGGTGATAGTCTCTCCTGCGGAATTGTCTGCCATCAGAGTTCCGGTACCGGAGATCACATAATGAAAAATATAATGGTTTCGTGCTGCCGGGCCGAATGAATGTGCCGGAGCGCAGTGCTCCCAGCCATATTGGTATAGTCCGATATCAACAAAGTTTTCATTTGGAAAAACGGAGAAGAGAAGGTCATTCATATTTTTATCCTTTAGGCGTATGATTTTGTCTGGTTTCAGTAACATTATATATTAAAACAGCAGGGAACTTCAACATATGTATAAAAATGCAATTACAAAAACAGCCTGTAAAATATACTAAAAAGAGAAGGATAATCGATAAAACTTTGTGAGAAAATTAAGTTTCTCGAGAAACTTGTTGATTTTCGATAAATTCGGAATATACTAATTTTAGATAAAAGTAGTGATATAGGTGTAAAATATATCAAAATGCTAGATGACTTTAATGAAGACAGAGAAAAATTGCATTTTGGTATAAAACAAGAAAAACACTGCTATTTATGCAAGCATAAAGCTATGTTAAAATAGCTTTCAGAAAAAAGAAACCAGAGAATAAGTATTGGAGAGCCCGGATAGCCATATCAGTTAAATGGGTGATATCCGACTTATCAAATAAAAGGAAAAGGAAGGAGCATTACAAGATGCGCAACAGAAGTAAATGGATCCTCTGTATGGGACTTGCCTTTACCATGGCAGCTTCCGTTACATTGAGCGGATGCGGCACAGGTAAAAAGGACAGCGGAAAGACAGAGATCGAACTTGTGCAGTATAAACCGGAAGCGGTTAAGGCATTTGAAAAACTGGAAGAAAAATTCAATGCCACTCATGATGATATCCATCTTACCATCGAATCACCAAACGATGCTATGACTGTATTGAAGACAAGATTTATCCGTGAGGATAATCCGGATATCATTGGAATCGGAGGCGATGTTAACTTTTCCAATTTTATTGATTCTGATATGCTGATGGATATTTCCGATTATCAGGGACTGGATTCGATCAAAGATGCATATAAAGAAATTGATAAAGCGCTGGAATTCGTTCCGGAAGACGGAGTCTATGCGGTTCCTTACGTGGCCAATGCCGCCGGAATCCTTTACAATCGTGAGCTTTTCAAGGAGCATGGCTGGCAGATCCCGACTACATGGGATGAATTTATGAGCCTTTGCCAGGAAATTCAGGATGCAGGTATCCAGCCGCTTTATTTCGGATTTAAAGATACCTGGACCTGTCTTGCACCGTGGAATTCTATTGCGGTAGATCTTGCACCAGCCGATGTATGCCGCCAGGTAAACCAGGGAAAAACTACTTTTGCAAAAGAGTATAAGGAAGTAGCAGACCGTATGCTGGAGCTTATCCAGTATGGACCGGATGATCCCTTTGCCTATGATTACAATGGAGCCTGCACCGCTTTTGCAAAAGGGGAGGCTGCCATGTATCCCATCGGAAGCTATGCGATCCCGCAGATCCAGAGTGTAAATCCGGATATGGATATTGATTCTTTTGTAACACCGGCAAGCAATGATCCGTCAGAAAACAAACTGAATTCCGGAGTTGACCTTCAGTTCTGTGTGATGGATGACTGTGAGAATAAGGAAGCTGCATATGAAGTGCTGGATTTCCTTCTTGAGGATGAGAATATACAGACATATCTGGATGACCAGAAGGCAGTTCCCTGTAAAGAGGGTGATTTCACACTTCCCTCTACTCTGGATGGTATGAAGGAATATATAGAAGAGGGAAGGATGGCCGACTACCAGGATCATTATTATCCTACAGAGATGGCTGTGGATGCACAGATCCAGACCTTCCTGATGAAAAAGGATAAAGATGCATTCCTGAAAAAATTTGATACAGACTGGACAAGATATAACCGTGACATTATCCGTAAAGTACAGGACTATGAGGAGAAGAACGGGGAAGGAGAGAACTGATCATGGGAAAAAAATCTATGAGTGGAAGAAAGCTGACCTTTCTTCTGATCACCATTCCGATCGTGGCATTATTTTTCTGCTTTAACACACTGCCTCTGATCAAGGGTGTGATCTACAGCTTTACGAACTTTAAAGGCTATGGAAGCTATGACTGGGTAGGACTTCGAAACTATAAGGATCTTTTTACAGACAGCCGTGTTGGCGGTTCCTATCTGTTTACCTTTAAGCTGGCCATCGTGGCAACTATCGTAACGAATGTACTCAGCCTGATCCTGGCACTTGGACTGAATAGCAAGATCCGTTTCAAGAGTGCACTGCGTGGAGCTTATTTTATTCCTAATGTACTTGGCGCACTGGTCGTAGGATATATTTTCAATTATTTCTTTACATATATCCTGCCTGCATTCGGAAAGATGGTCGGAAATAAAACATTGTCTTCCAGCATGCTTTCCAGTACGAGCTTGGCATGGGTTGCCATCGTGATCGTGTGTGCATGGCAGTCCATTGCAATGAATACGATCATCTACATTTCCGGTCTTCAGACAGTGCCGGAGGATGTATACGAGGCAGGCGCTATTGATGGTGCTACCGGATTCAGTAAGTTCCGTTACCTGACATTCCCGCTGATCGTTCCGTTTTTCAGTATCAACATGGTTCTCTGTGTGAAAAACTTCCTGATGGTATTTGATCAGATCATGGCTTTGACAAAGGGTGGTCCTGCACAGAGTACAGAATCCATTTCCTATCTGATCTATAACAATGGTATGAGTGGCGGTCAGTTTGGATTCCAGAGTGCCAATGCGGTTATATTCTTTATTGTGATCGTGATCATTTCTGCAGTGCAGTTGACTATCACAGGGAAAAAGGAGGAGCAGCTGTAATGAAAACGAAAGTAAGAGAAAAAGCGAACTGGCCGGTAACGATCCTTCTGATCCTTGGCCTTATCACAGTGGTATTTCCGCTTTATATGACAATTGTGATCGCATTCAAGCAGCCGACAGAGATGACCAACAGTGTAGCCGGGATCCTGTCTCTGCCAGAGAAATTCAGTCTTGCCAATTTCAGGGAAGCTATGGAGGTAACAGACTTCTGGCATTCTCTTGGAAACAGTGTATTGATCACTGTGATTACAGTGGTTCTTGCTATTGTAATTCATTCACTTTTAGGTTATGCTATAGCCAGAAACAAGAGAAGTAAATTTTATAAATTTATCTATCTCTATGTAGTGAGCGGTATGTTTGTTCCGTTTGCTATCCTGATGATGCCGCTTGTAAAGCAGACTGCTGAGATGGGCCTTGATAACAAAGTCGGTGTGATCATTCTTTACACGGTATTTTATATGCCTATGAACGTGCTTCTTTATTCCGGATATCTGACAAACATTCCAATGGCCCTTGAGGAGGCTGCCTGTGTGGATGGAGCCAGCACCTGGAAAACATATTGGAAGATCATCTTTCCGATCATGAAGCCGATGCATGCCACAGTGGCAGTTCTGACAGCACTTGGAACCTGGAATGATGTTATGACTCCATTGGTTATCATGTCCGGATCTACGGGTGGAACCACATTGCCTCTGGCACAGCTGAATTTCCAGACTCAGTTCGGAACAAACTATAACCTTGCGTTTGCCTCTTATCTGCTGGCACTGCTTCCGATCCTTCTGTTTTATCTGATCTGCCAGAAGCACATTTTAAATGGTGTTGTAAACGGTGCCGTAAAATAAAAACACAAGAAAAAGGAGGATTCACATATGGGAATCATCTACTGCGAGAAAGACAGAACGTTTACCCTGCAGACAAAAGAAACTACATATCAGATGCAGGTGGATCAGTACGGATTTCTTCTTCATCTCTATTATGGTAAAAAGGCAGAAGGCTGCATGGATTATCTTCTGACCTACTATGACAGAGGATTTTCCGGAAATCCCTATGATGCGGGAACAGACAGAACCTATTCCATGGACTCTCTTCCACAGGAGCTTTCCTGCTACGGAAACGGAGATTTCCGCAGTGCATCACTGATGCTGGAAAACGGTGACGGAAGCATGAGCTGTGATATGCGTTACAAGAACTATACTATCCGTGACGGTAAATACAGCCTTCCGGGGCTTCCAGCTGTTTATGCGGATAATGAGGAGGTACAGACTCTGGAAATCGTACTGGAGGATCCGGCTACCGGCGTGGAGGCCATGCTTCTTTACGGTGTGCTTCCGGAACTGGATATCATTACAAGAAGCGTCTATATCCGCAATCAGAGCAGTGAGAAGATCTATGTGAACAAGGTGATGTCCGCAGAGCTGGATTTTCTTTACGGAGATTATGACCTGCTTACTTTTTACGGAAGACATGCCATGGAGCGGAATCTGCAGAGAGTACCGGTGGCTCATGGAAGTCAGATGATCGGCAGTGTCCGTGGCACATCCAGCCATCAGTATAATCCGATGATGATCCTGGCAGAGAAGGACACAACAGAGGATCATGGAGGCTGCTATGCTATGTCCTTTGTATATAGTGGAAATTTCCAGGGTGAGGTTCTTAAAGATCAGTACAATCAGACAAGAATGCTCCTTGGTGTACAGGAGGAGTGCTTCCGGTATCCGCTGGAAGCCGGGGAGACCTTCTATGCACCTGAGGTGATCTTAAGCTACACAGATCAGGGAATGAACCGCCTTTCCCAGAATCTGCACAGCTGTATCCGTCATCATATCTGCCGTGGTAAATATAAGACAGAGGTTCGTCCGGTGCTGGTAAACAGCTGGGAGGCAGCATATTTTGATTTTACAGGGGAGACTTTATATAATCTGGCAAAAGAGGCAAGGAGCCTTGGTATCGATATGCTGGTTCTGGATGACGGCTGGTTTGGAAAACGTGACGATGACAACAGTGGTCTTGGGGACTGGTATGTTAATGAGAAGAAGCTTGGAGAGACTCTCGGCGGACTGGTAAAAAGAGTCAATGACCTTGGAGTGAAATTCGGTATCTGGATCGAGCCTGAGATGATCTCTGAGGACAGTGATCTTTACCGTGAGCATCCGGACTGGGCACTTACGATTCCGGGAAGAAAACCAGTGAGATCCAGAAATCAGCTGGTACTTGATTTTTCCAGAAAAGAAGTTGTAGACGGAATCTTTGGACAGATCAGTGCGGTATTGGATAATGCCAATATTGAGTACGTTAAATGGGACATGAATCGAAGCCTGATGGATGTATTTTCCGTAATGACCAAGGATCAGGGACGTGTAATGTATGATTATGTCCTGGGATTGTACGATTTTCTGGATCGTATGGTGAACCGTTATCCGGATCTTCTGATCGAGGGCTGCAGCGGCGGCGGCGGAAGATTTGACGCAGGTATGCTGTATTACACACCGCAGATCTGGTGCAGCGACAACTCCGATGCTATTGACAGGCTTCGGATCCAGTATGGCACTTCCTTCGGATATCCGGTATCGGCCATGGGAGCACATGTATCTGCAGTGCCGAACCATCAGACAGGAAGGATCACTCCGTTACATACCAGAGGTGTGGTTGCTATGTCCGGAACCTTCGGCTACGAGCTGGATCTTCTGAAGCTGACTGAGGAAGAAAAAGATGAGGTCCGCAGCCAGATCGGGGAATTCCGTAAATATGCGCCACTGATCCAGAACGGACGGTACTATCGCCTGACAGATCCGTTTAAGAGTGAGGTCTGTGCATGGGAGATCGTTGGAAATTCTCAGGAAGAAGTTCTGCTCAATGTTGTCATGGAGGAGATCCATGGAAATATGACTGTGAATTATGTGCAGCTTCGTGGCCTTGATGAGAGTGCACTTTATAAGGAACAGACTACCGGCAGGATCTATTCCGGAGCTGCTCTGATGCATGGTGGAATGCCGCTTCCTGCAGAGTTTGGGGAGTACAGAGCTTATCAGTATCATTTTGTGAGAGAATAAGAGCGTATTGAGACAGTAAGATAAATAAAAGGATCCGTCATACAGACAGCTGAAAAAGCCGATGTATGGCGGATCTTTTTTTATCATAGCTCAGTGTACGGTGATCTGATAGCTCTTGATAAATTCCTCATCCGGTTTCAGCACATTGATATTTGCTTTTTCGGAAAGAGGTTTTTCAAAACCACAGTCATCACAGCGTCCCATCCACGGCTCCAGGCATACGAAGGGAGCACCGGGTACGGACCAGATACCGAAATTCGGGAAGCCCTCACTGGTAAGTGTCAGATATGGAGTTCCGTCCGGGAAGAGGATACCGGCCTTTTGGATCTGGCCGTTATCAAAAACAAGAGCGTCTTTATCAAACATATGAGGAGCAATGGAACAGGTTCCGTTTTCAAGGGAAAGTGTATGTGGCTCGTCAGCAAGGACTGTTCCTACAGACGTATCGATAAGGAGATAGGTAAGAGTGTCCAGGCCTTCAAAAGCAAGACGGTAATCACTCTGGGATTCGCCTTCACGTACCGGAACACGGAATGCCGGATGGCCGCCGATGGTAAAATACATAGTTTCAGAATCATTATTAACTACTTCCCAGCATACTTCCAAATCATGCTCCTTCAGAGTGTAGGTGATCTTCAGAGCGAAAGCAAACGGATAAACTTTCAGGGTTTCTTCAGAGGACTTAAGGACAAAGGAAAGGGAAGTATCGGTGATATCCGTGCAGATAAAATCGCTGTCTCTTGCAAAGCCGTGCTGGCTGGAAGGATATTCCTTTCCGTTCAGACGCCAGATATCTTTGTAGTTACGTCCCACGTTGGGAAAAAGTACAGGCGCATGGCGTTTCCAGTAAGCCGGATCTGCCTGCCAGAGGATCTCCCTGTCATTAGTCTTGTCATAGATGCCGGTGAGTTCAGCACCGTGATCGGAAACGGAAATCTTAAGAAAGCTGTTTTCAATCGTTCGTGTCATGATAAACCTCCTGTATGACAGCATTCGGGTAATATTACCTCGGAATTGCTGCATGTTTTTTTCTATTTTAGCACATTTTTCAGATGATAACGAGAAAAATACAATCTGTGAAAAATATAACTGGAAAATCTGTCATATTTCACAAGAGAAATTGCTGTTTTTTGGAAGAATAACCTTGACTAATGAAGGATAAATCTATAAAATAATTATGTGCGTAGAAAACATACATTTTTTATGTTTTAAAGAACAATAATTAGGAGGAAAATGTAAAATGGCAAAATGGGTTTACATGTTTACAGAAGGTAATGCTACTATGAGAAATCTTCTGGGCGGCAAAGGTGCCAACCTTGCTGAGATGACAAACCTCGGTCTTCCTGTACCGCAGGGCTTCACAATCACAACAGAGGCCTGCACACAGTACTACGAGGATGGCAGATCCATCAACGATGAGATCATGGCTCAGATCATGGAAGCAATTACCAAGATGGAAGGAGTTACCGGTAAGAAATTCGGTGACAAAGAAAATCCTCTGCTTGTATCCGTTCGTTCTGGTGCGAGAGCATCTATGCCAGGTATGATGGATACAATCCTCAACCTTGGTTTAAATGAAGAAGTTGTTAACACTCTTGCTGAGAAATCCGGCAATGAGCGTTGGGCTTGGGACTGCTACAGAAGATTCATCCAGATGTACTCTGACGTAGTTATGGAAGTTGGTAAGAAATATTTCGAAGAGCTTATCGACAAAATGAAAGCTGAAAGAGGCGTTAAACTTGACGTTGAGCTTACAGCTGACGACCTTAAAGAACTTGCTATGCAGTTCAAGGCTGAATATAAAGAAAAAATCGGTTCCGATTTCCCGGCTGACCCGAAAGAGCAGTTAGTTGGTGCAATCAAAGCCGTATTCCGTTCCTGGGACAACCCACGTGCCAACGTATATCGTCGTGACAACGATATCCCATATTCCTGGGGTACAGCTGTTAACGTACAGATGATGGCATTCGGTAACATGGGTGATGACTGTGGTACTGGTGTTGCATTTACAAGAGACCCAGCTACAGGAAACAAAGGTCTGTTCGGTGAGTTCCTTACCAATGCACAGGGTGAGGACGTTGTTGCTGGTGTTCGTACACCTATGCACATCGCTGAGATGGAGCAGAAGTTCCCGGAAGCATTCAAGAAATTTACAGAAGTTTGCCATACTCTGGAGACACACTACAGAGATATGCAGGATATGGAGTTCACTGTTGAGCATGGCCAGTTATACATGCTGCAGACACGTAATGGTAAGAGAACCGCTCAGGCTGCTCTGAAGATCGCTTGTGACCTTGTTGATGAGGGAATGAGAACAGAGGAAGAAGCAGTAGCTATGATCGATCCTCGTAACCTTGATACTCTTCTTCATCCGCAGTTCGACGCTAAGGCTCTGAAAGCTGCTACACCAATGGGCAAAGGTCTTGGAGCTTCTCCAGGAGCTGCTTGTGGTAAGATCGTATTCACAGCTGATGACGCTGTAGAGTGGGCTGAGAGAGGCGAGAAGGTTATCCTTGTTCGTCTTGAGACATCCCCAGAGGATATCACAGGTATGAAATCTGCTGAAGGTATCCTGACAGTTCGTGGTGGTATGACATCTCATGCAGCAGTAGTTGCCCGTGGTATGGGTGAGTGCTGTGTATCCGGATGCGGTGATATCGCTATGGACGAAGAAAACAAGAAATTCACACTTGCTGGTAAAGAATTCCACGAAGGAGACTTCATCTCCATCGATGGTACAACCGGTAACATCTACGACGGAATCATCCCGACAGTAGACGCTACAATCGCTGGTGAGTTCGGACGTATCATGGCTTGGGCTGACAAGTACAGAACAATGAAAGTTCGTACAAACGCTGATACTCCTGCTGACGCTAAGAAAGCAGTTGAGCTTGGTGCTGAAGGTATCGGTCTTTGCCGTACAGAGCATATGTTCTTCGGTGAGGGACGTATCGATGCATTCCGTGAGATGATCTGCTCCACAACAGCTGAGGAGAGAGAAGCAGCACTTGCTAAGGTTCTTCCATATCAGCAGGAAGACTTCGAAGGTCTGTTCGAGGCTCTCGAGGGCAACCCTGTAACAATCCGTTTCCTGGATCCGCCGCTTCATGAGTTCGTTCCTACAGAAGAGGATGACATCAAGAAGCTTGCTGACGCTCAGGGCAAGACTGTAGAAGAGATCAAGACTATCATCAATTCTCTTCATGAGTTCAACCCAATGATGGGACATCGTGGATGCCGTCTGGCAGTTACTTACCCAGAGATCGCTAAGATGCAGACAACAGCAGTTATCCGTGCAGCTATCAATGTAAAGAAAGCTCACGCTGACTGGAATATCTGCCCAGAGATCATGATCCCGTTAGTAGGTGATATCAAAGAGCTTAAATATGTTAAGAAGTTTGTTGTTGAGACAGCTGACGCTGAGATCGCAGCAGCAGGCGTAGATCTGAAATATGAAGTAGGTACAATGATCGAGATCCCACGTGCAGCTCTTACAGCTGACCAGATCGCTTCTGAGGCTGACTTCTTCTGCTTCGGTACCAACGACTTAACTCAGATGACATACGGCTTCTCCCGTGATGACGCTGGTAAATTCCTTAACGCATACTATGACGCTAAGATCTTCGAGAACGATCCATTTGCAAAACTGGATCAGGTTGGCGTTGGTAAGCTTATGGATATGGCTATCAAACTTGGTAAGCCAGTTAACCCGAACCTTCACATCGGAATCTGTGGAGAGCACGGTGGAGATCCATCTTCTGTAGAGTTCTGCAACAAGATCGGTCTTGACTATGTATCCTGCTCACCATTCCGTGTACCGGTTGCTCGTCTGGCAGCAGCTCAGGCAGCTATCGCTCAGAAGAATAAATAATTTATTCTGAATATATATTTAAGTCATACTTCAGTATGATATGTGTCCAAGCGTAAAAATTGCCTTGGAGAATTGTAGAAATACGGTTCTTCAAGGTTTTTTTGTTTCAGGAATATACTCCAGAAAGGAAATTTTATACTAATGAAAACCAAGATTCAGGATATGACCTCCGGTTCGCCGGGGAGATTGATCATTCTTTTTGCAATTCCCTTGATGTTGGGGAATATCTGTCAGCAGCTTTATACAATGGTGGATACTATGGTCGTTGGCCAGATTGCAGGTGTGGAGGCTCTTGCAGCACTGGGCGCGGTTGACTTTCTGATGTGGGTTGTCACAGGAATATCTACTGGTCTCACTCAGGGATTTTCTATTCAGCTCTCCCAGTATTATGGTGCAAAGGATTTTGAAAATCTGCGTAAATCTCTGGCACACAGTTACCGGCTGACTGCATTCATCGCAGTGGGAGTATTCATTCTCAGCCAGTCCTTTGCTGCACTGGTATTAACAGGGCTGCATACACCTTCCAATATTATTGGAATGTCATTATTATATCTGCGTATTATTTTCTGCGGAATCCCGGCTACTGCAGCTTATAATATGTTTGCCGCTGCTTTAAGGGCTATGGGAAACAGTAAAACACCATTAACGGCAATGATCATCGCATCTGTACTGAATATTTCATTGGATATCCTTTTTGTGGCAGGCTTCGGATGGGGTGTGGCAGGGGCAGCAATCGCAACTGTGATTGCGCAGAGTTTTTCTGCCGTGTACTGTTTCCTGATTTTACGCAGAATTGATATTGTTCATCTGTCCAGAGCAGATTTTATGTCTGCCGCAGGAATGAATGCCCGTCTGATGAAGCTTGGTATTCCTGTTGTATTTCAGAATATCATTATCGGTGTAGGCGGTCTGGTAGTCCAGTACGTGATCAATGGCTATGGCTTTCTTTTTGTGGCAGGATTTACAGCTACAAACAAGCTTTATGGTCTGTTGGAAATGGCAGCGATTTCTTATGGATATGCCATCGTTACTTATGTGGGCCAGAATCTGGGAGCCAGAAGGATCGACAGGATCAGGAAAGGTGTCCGCAGCAGTATGCTGCTTTCGCTGCTTACCTCACTGATCATTTCTGCTGCCATGTTTTTATTTGGAAAAAATATCCTCTCACTTTTCATCTCAGGTGAACCGCAGCAGACACAGGAGGTACTTGCAATTGCTTTTAAATACCTTTCTATTATGGCTGCCATGCTCTGGGTGTTGTACTTCCTGTATGTGTACAGATCTGCACTGCAGGGACTGGGAGATACGTTAATGCCTATGGTAAGTGGTATGGCCGAATTTGTCATGCGTATCAGTGCTGCGCTAATTCTTCCCCATTTTATCGGGCAGGACGGTATTTTCTTTGCGGAGATTGCAGCATGGAGCGGAGCTACTGTGATTTTATGTATCAGCTATTATGTGCGGATGCATAAATATCATTAAGGCAAAATATATGATACGGAAAATAAAAAAAGAGACATATGTCTTTTGACAAAAAAACAAATATAAAAAAATATACTAAAAAACACTTGAAAAAATATCCTTTTTGTACGAAAATGAAAATAAATATAAAAAAAGGGACATGTGTCCTGTTTTAAAAGTGAGACATATGTCATTGTAGAGATAACAAAGCCAATTTCAAAAAAGGAGGAAAAATAATATGAAGAAAAGAATTGCAGCTATGGTTCTTGCAGGTGCAATGGCACTTTCCCTTGCACCAGCTTACGGAGTGACAGAGGTGAAGGCTGAGGCTGGAGATATGAAGATCGCCATGGTAACTGACTCCGGTGATATTACAGACCAGAGCTTTAACCAGACCACTTACGAGGCATGTAAGGCGTGGTCCGAAGAGAATGGTTCTGAGTTCAACTATTATAAACCAGAGAGCGACTCTGATGAGGCACGTAACGCAAGTGTTGACCAGGCTGTAGCAGATGGAGCTAACGTGATCGTGCTTCCGGGATATATGTTCGCAGCTACTATCGTAGAGCAGTCTGAGATGTATCCGGACGTGAAGTTTATTGCACCAGACGTAAGTGCAGGCGATATCTGTGAGAAGGGTGTTGGCGAAGGATACACCTACAATCCGGATGATTATGAAGTGACCGATTACTACAATGCAGACAATGTTTACTGCTGTACTTATCAGGAAGAGATCTCCGGATACATGGCTGGATATGCAGCTGTGAAGCTTGGATACAAGCATCTTGGATTCCTCGGCGGTATGTCTGTACCGGCTGTTACCCGTTTTGGATATGGATATGTTCAGGGCGTGGACGAAGCAGCCAAAGAGCTTGGAATCACAAGTGACGTTGAGCTTGAGTATGTATGCGGCGGACAGTTCTACGGTGATGCAGACATCACAGCTTACATGGATACCTGGTACGGAAGCAAGGGCGTTGAAGTTGTATTCGCATGCGGCGGTGGAATCTACACATCTGCAGCAGAAGCAGCAGCAAAGGTTGACGGCAAGGTAATCGGTGTTGACTCTGACCAGTCCGGAATCATCGGCGAGGACATCACTGTTACATCCGCTATGAAGGGTCTTGCACCGACAGTAAAGACTGCACTTGATGCGATCAAGGATGGCAATTGGGAATCTGATTACGCTGGAAAGATCGACAACCTTGGTCTTGTATCTGAGAACCCGGAAGACAACTATGTACAGCTCCCAATGGAGACAACCCAGTGGGATGACAATTTCACTGTAGATGATTACAAAGATCTTGTAAAGAAATTATACAATGGCGAGATTGAAGTAAGCAGCGACATCACAGCAATGCCAGAGACTGAGATCACAGTAAATGATTACGGCAGCATCAAATAAGACAACCAACTACTCCGCATAGTAAATGCAATTATAAATCACGGGTAGGGTTCCGACAGGAAAGCAGACTGGTCTTAACATGAAGAATGGCCATGCAGTGAGAAAAAGGGGAGTGAGCAGTGGCCACTCCCCTTTTTTACGTAAGTGCCGTCATAATAAGACTTATAGTACTGTTCACTCGAGAGGTTTTTGGTGAATGAAGTGATCAGTAACCGTTTTATTACTTGTGCTTTCTGTCTGCGACTTTGCCATGAAAAAAGGAGAAAGCGAAGATGAGTGAATATGCAATTGAAATGCTGGGAATAACCAAGCGTTTTCCCGGAATCATCGCAAATGACAATATCACACTTCAGTTAAAAAAAGGTGAGATCCACGCTCTGCTTGGCGAAAATGGAGCAGGTAAATCCACTTTGATGAGCGTTCTGTTTGGTCTGTATCAGCCGGAAGAGGGCGAGATCCACAAAGATGGAAAGAAAGTTGAAATCAAAGATCCAAACGATGCAAATGACCTGGGCATTGGAATGGTACATCAGCATTTCAAATTGATAGAATGCTTCAGTGTTCTGGATAATATTATCCTTGGCGTTGAGACCACAAAAAACGGTTTCCTTCAGAAAGAGGGCGCGCGTAAAAAGGTTATGGCCCTTTCCGAAAAATATGGTCTTTCTGTAGACCCGGATGCCATTATCGAGGATACCACAGTAGGTATGCAGCAGAGAACCGAGATCCTGAAAATGCTTTACCGTGACAACGAGATCCTGATCTTTGATGAGCCTACTGCAGTACTTACCCCGCAGGAGATTCAGAAATTGATGCAGATCATGAAGAACCTGGCAGCAGAGGGCAAAAGCATTCTGTTCATTACCCACAAGCTTGGTGAGATCATGCAGGTTGCAGACCGCTGTACCGTTCTTCGTAAGGGAAAATGCATCGGAACCGTAGACATCAGGGATACTAACCCGGAGAAGCTTTCCGCCATGATGGTTGGACGAGACGTAAACTTCGTTGTAGAGAAAGAAGAAGCAAAGCCCGGTGAAGTTGTTCTGGATATCAAGGATATGGTGGTTGCTTCCAAGCATCATAAGAATAACGCAGTCAACGGCGTTTCTCTTCAGGTCCACAGAGGTGAGATCGTATGTATCGCCGGAATCGACGGAAATGGCCAGACTGAATTTGTCTATGGGCTTTCCGGTCTGGAGCCACTGAAAAGCGGCACCATCACTATGAATGGAAAAGACATTACTCACATGCCAATCCGTGAGCGCCTTACCTCCGGTATGAGTCATATCCCGGAAGACCGTCACAAGCATGGTCTGGTACTTGATTATTCCCTGGAAGACAACATCGTTCTTCAGAGATATTTCGAACCACAGTTCACCAATAAATTTGGCTTTTTGAAACGCAAAGAGATTCGCAGATATGCCAACCGTCTGATCGAACAGTACGATATCCGTTCCGGTCAAGGTGCCATCACCAAGGCAAGATCCATGTCTGGTGGAAACCAGCAGAAAGCAATCATTGCCCGTGAGATCGACAAGAATCCGGAGCTTTTGATTGCAGTTCAGCCTACCCGTGGTCTGGATGTTGGAGCAATCGAGCATGTTCACAAACAGCTGGTACAGGCAAGAGATGCAGGGAAAGGCGTTCTTCTGATCAGTCTGGAGCTGGATGAGGTTATGAATGTATCAGACCGGATTCTGGTAATGTACGAAGGAGAAATTGTAGGAGAATTTGACCCGAAGAAAGTAACCGTAGAGGAACTTGGCCTTTACATGGCAGGATCGAAGAGAAAGGAGACGAAGAGCAATGAATAATGAATCCAAAAAGAAAGAAAGCATTCTGAGAAACAATGCGGTTCAGACCATCATTGCCTCTCTTTTATGCATTGTGATCGGTCTTCTCATCGGTTATCTGGTACTTCTTATTATCAATCCTGCAGGAGCTGCGGGTGCGATTACTGCAATTATCAAGAATTATTTTTACTATCCAAGCCAGAAGGCTATGATGAAGTATATGGGAACCACACTGGTAAAGGCTTCCGCACTTCTGATGTGTTCCCTGTCCGTTCTGTTTGCTTACAAGGTTGGACTTTTTAACATTGGAGCAGCAGGACAGTATGTAGTTGGAGCCGGAGCTTCTCTGTATTTTGCATTAAAACTTGGCATGCCCTGGTATGTATGCATGATCGCAGCAATTGTGATCGCAGCCCTGGTAGGCGGCATCTCCGGTGCACTGAAGGCTTACTTCAATGTAAACGAGGTTATTTCCTGTATCATGCTGAACTGGATTTCCCTGTATGTGGTGAATATGCTTCTTACCCAGGTGAAATCCGAGTCTACTCCATACACTGTAGATCTTTCTAGCGGCAATAAGAGCGCTCTTCTTCCTAACTGTGGACTGGACGAGATCTTTTCTGGCAACAAATTCGTATCCATCGGTCTTATTATTTCTGTGGTAATGGCGATCATAGTGTGGGTACTTCTGGAAAAAACAAAATTCGGTTTTGAGCTTCGCGCAACAGGTATGAACAAAAATGCTGCAAAATACTGCGGCATGAAAGAAAAGAGAAATACCATTGTAACCATGATGATCGCTGGCGGCCTTGCAGGACTTGGTGCAGCTGTTTTCTATCTCAGCGGAATTGAGACCTGGATGGTTCAGCAGACAACCGTTCCGGGCATGGGCTTTAATGGAATCGCAGCAGCCTTCCTTGGCGGCCTTCATCCCATCGGAGCAATTTTTTCCTCTTATTTTATCCAGCACATTACAAGTGGTGGAAGTTATGTGGATAAGACCATGTATTGTGCACAGATCTCTGATCTGATCTCCGCGTTTATCATTTATCTGTGTGGATTTGTATTCTTCTTCAAACTCTGGTTAAACCGTTATCTCGACAGGAGAGATGAGAAAAAAGCTGCAAAAGGAGGAGAAAAATAATGTTATTATTGATTCAGTATACATTAATATTTGCTTCTGTATTGATTCTCGTAGCACTTGGCGGCTGTTTTTCCGAGCACAGCGGTGTCATCAACATTGGTCTTGAGGGAATTATGGTTATGGGTGCACTTGGCGGTGCCCTGATGATGAAATATCTTCCGGATTCCGCTCCGGCACCAGTTGTGATCCTTCTGGTGGTTCTGGCCAGTGTGCTTGTGGGAATGATATTTTCCCTGCTCCTTGGTGTGGCTGCCATTCATTTCAATGCAGACCAGACACTGGTTGGTACGGCCCTGAATCTTCTTGGACCGGCAGCAGCTGTTGTTATCGTAAGAGCCATCAACATGGCAGAAAATCCAGACAACGTTTCTTCCACAGTTGCTTACAAGGTGGCCAAGAAAGCGTTCCTGATAAGAATTGGAAAATTTGAATTCAGCTGGTTCATGCTTTTTGCACTGCTGATCCTCATTGCTTCTTATGTGGTACTTTATAAGACCAGATTCGGACTTCGTCTGATGGCATGTGGTGAGCATCCACAGGCAGCCGATTCAGTAGGTATCAATGTTTTTAAAATGCGTTACGCTGGCGTTTTGATCTCCGGTGCACTTGGCGGTCTTGGGGGACTGGTTTATATTACTGCCGGTGTAAGTGAGTGGAAATTTGAGAACGGAGTTGCCGGCTTTGGTTTCCTTGCCCTTGCTGTTATGATCTTCGGACAGTGGAAGCCGGTAAACATCGGACTGGCAGCTCTTCTGTTCGGCCTTTTCCGTGCGCTGTCAAACGTATACACAGGATTTGATGCGCTGGTAGCCTTGAAGCTTCCCAGCACATTATACAACATGTTCCCATATATTATTTCCCTGATCGTTCTGGTGTTTGTATCCAAGAACTCCAGGGCACCGAAGGCGGAAGGCATTCCGTACGATAAAGGACAGAGGTGACACTATGAAAAACTATTCTGAAGATGCCAGCAGGCAGTATCATATCCAGGTTGCAAAGGGGGAAGTTGGCCGCTATGTGATCATGCCGGGAGACCCGAAAAGGTGTGTGAAAATTGCCCAGTATTTTGACAACCCGGTTCTCATTGCAGACAACAGAGAATATATCACATATACAGGAACCCTGGACGGCGTGAAAGTCAGCGTGACATCCACCGGAATCGGCGGACCGTCTGCCTCCATTGCCATGGAAGAGCTTTCCCGGTGCGGCGCAGATACTTTTGTCCGCATTGGAACCTGCGGCGGTATGCAGCCTGAGGTAAAAAGCGGAGATATCGTAATTGCCACAGGTGCCATCCGTATGGAGGGAACCAGCCGGGAATATGCCCCCATAGAGTATCCGGCAGTAGCTAATCTGGACGTGACAAACGCCCTTGTGGCAGCTGCGAAAGAAAAAGGACTTTCCTGTCATACAGGTGTTGTCCAGTGCAAAGACGCTTTTTACGGACAGCATGAGCCTGAAGCAATGCCAGTTGGTTATGAGCTGCTCAACAAATGGGAGGCCTGGAAGAAAATGGGCTGTCTTGCTTCCGAAATGGAATCTGCAGCGCTTTTTATCGCAGCTGGCAAGCTTCGTGCCAGAGCTGGCTCCTGTTTCCTTGTGCTTGCAAATCAGGAAAGAGAGAAGCTGGGACTGGATAATCCGGTTGTGCATGATACAGATATGGCAATCCAGGTGGCTGTTGAAGCTGTGAGAAAGCTGATCCGGGAGGATTCGTCGAATTAAGACCGTGACATCGCAATCTGCACGCCCCACTTTGCGTTATATTTTGCCTGAATTCGGTTGCCGTAGCCCATTACGGCGCCCTCATTCGGGCGAAATCTCCCACAAATTGTGACGAACATCTTGCAGTTACTTAATATTCGATGTACTAGACAATCAAATAAAGAACAGATATGAATCCTGCCAGTAAATTGCGATACAGTAATTTCGGGCAATATAAAGAGATAACAGAAATGAGGAAAATAAATGGACGTAAAAGAGATTTTAAAACATGTGGATCATACCCTTCTTCTCCAGCCATCTACCTGGGAAGAAATCAAACAGATTTGTGACGATGCGATGGAATATGGAACTGCATCCGTATGCATTCCGCCAAGCTATGTAAAACAGGCAGCAGAATACATGAATGGAAAAATGGCAGTGTGCACGGTTATCGGTTTCCCAAATGGCTACATGACAACAGCAGCCAAGGAATTTGAAACAAAAGATGCTCTTGCAAATGGTGCTTCCGAAATCGATATGGTAATCAATATCGGCTGGCTGAAAGATCAGAAATATGACCTGATTGAGAACGAGATCCGCACCTTAAAAGCTGCATGCGGTGACAAGATCCTGAAGGTTATCATTGAAACCTGCTTCCTCACAGATGAGGAAAAAATTAAAATGTGCCAGATTGTAACAGAAGCAGGCGCAGATTATATTAAGACCTCTACCGGCTTTGGTGGCGCAGGTGCAACCTTTGCAGACATTGAGCTTTTCTCCAGACATATCGGACCAAATGTAAAAATGAAAGCAGCAGGCGGAATTTCTTCCCTGGAGGATGCAGAGAAGTTCCTTGCACTTGGTGCAGACCGACTGGGAACCAGCCGGATTATAAAAATTGTAAAGAACGAGAAAGCCACAGGATATTGATCTGGTCATTGATTGTAAGGGCGAACAGATGCTGTCTCCGGAATTGATCAGATTATAACGACGTTCATCGAGAAGAGCATTATGTTATCAATGACAATCAGAAAATGTGAATGATAAGAGAGGTGTGAAAATGGAAAAAGAGACGATTAACCATCTGATTGATACAGCAATCCACCAGCTGAAATATTCCTATACACCATATTCCAATTTTAAAGTAGGCGCAGCCCTCCTTGCAAGAAACGGGCAGGTTTACACAGGCTGCAACATTGAAAATGCCGGGTACACAGCCACAAACTGTGCGGAGCGTACCGCCTTTTTTAAGGCAGTAAGCGAAGGGGTGAAAGAATTTCAGGCAATCTGTGTCGTTGGCGGTAGGGCTGGCGTGCTCACAGAATATACAGCTCCCTGCGGCGTGTGTCGACAGGTCATGATGGAGTTTTGCAACCCGGAAACCTTCCAGGTCATTCTGGCGGTGGATAAAGAGCATTATGCTGTGTATACACTAAAGGAGCTCCTGCCGTTAGGATTCGGACCATCTAATCTGGCGTGAAAGATGCTGACCAAAGAAGATTATTATGAAGTATGCCGGAAAATGCCGAAAACAGAGTGATCTGGCATTGAATCCGGCAGTTATAAAGCGGCATAAAGAATTGCAGGAGAAAAAATATGACAATCGAACAATTAAAAGCACTACCAAAGGCAGAACTCCACTGTCATCTGGACGGATCTTTAAGCCGGGAGTTCATGGAGAGTCAGCTGGGAAGAAGGGTACAGCCGGAAGAGCTTAGCGTGTCTGATGACTGCACAAGCCTTGCAGAATACCTGGAGAAATTTTCGCTTCCGGGTCAGTGTATTATGGATGAAAAAGGGCTTGAGGCAGCTGGCTACGACGTACTTCGCACCATGAGCCAGGAAAATGTACGCTACGCAGAAATCCGTTTTGCACCTCTTCTTTCAGAGACCTCCGGAATGAACTGCCGTGCTGTGATCGAGGCAGTATTAAAAGGCCTTGAGCGGGGCAGAGCAGATTTTGGAACGGAGTTTGGTGTGATTACCTGTGCCATGCGTCATCACAGCCAGGAGGACAACAGCCGGATGATAAAAACAGCCCGTGAATATCTGGGCTATGGTGTGTGTGCAGCGGATCTGGCAGGTGCGGAAGCAGCATATCCCATGGCACAGTTTATGGAGCTTTTTCAGAACACCCGTAAGCTGGAGATGCCCTTTACCCTTCATGCAGGAGAGTGTGGAAGCGTACAGAACATTGTGGATGCTGTAAAAGCGGGAGCCGGCAGGATCGGACATGGAATCGCCATGCGAGGCCATTATAATATTCAAAAAGAGCTGGCTGACAGAGGCATTGGAATTGAAATGTGTCCTATCAGCAATCTTCAGACAAAAGCGGTAAACAGTCCGTCAGAATATCCCATCCGGGAATTTCTGAACACAGGATTGAAGGTTTCCATAAACACGGACAACCGTACAGTGAGCAACACAAGCCTTACCAAAGAGCTTCAGTTCATCCAGAACACGTATGGCATTCAGGAGGAAGAGATACGGCTGATGATGAAGAATGCAGTGGATACGGCATTTGCCACTGATGAGGTGAAAGCAAGATTGTATTCTGAACTGGGAATAAAAGGATAAAATATTGGAAACGAGGGATTTTATTTTGAAAAAATATGAAAGGATTTTCGTGATCGTTCTGGATTCTCTGGGAATCGGTGCCATGCCGGATTCAGAAAAATTCGGGGATGTGGGAGTGGATACATTCGGACATATTCTGGATAAAATGGGCTCCCTGGAAATACCAAATCTTAAGAAGCTTGGAATGTTAAATCTTCATCCGGCAGGAAATATGCAAGGTGTGGAGAAGCCGATTGGCCGTTACATGCGCGTAAGCGAAGCAAGCAATGGTAAGGATACCATGACCGGCCATTGGGAAATGATGGGAATTAAGACAGAGAAGCCGTTTAAGACTTTCACAGACACTGGCTTTCCGCCGGAGCTGATCGCGGAACTGGAGAAGCGCTGCAGCAAGCGCGTGATTGGAAACAAGAGCGCCAGCGGAACGGAGATCATTGAAGAGCTTGGGGAAGAAGAAATCAATACAGGTGCCATGATCGTGTATACTTCAGCCGACTCTGTTCTTCAGATCTGCGGAAATGAGGAAACCTTTGATCTTCAGAATTTGTACCGCTGCTGCGAGATTGCAAGAGAAATTACACTGAAGGATGAATGGCGTGTAGGCCGTGTCATCGCCAGACCATATGTTGGCAAAAAGAAAGGTGAGTTCAGGCGAACCAGTAATCGTCATGACTATGCTTTGAAGCCAACAGGTCTGACTGCATTAAATGTGTTAAAGGATAATGGGCTGGATGTGATCGGTGTAGGGAAGATCAACGATATTTTCTGCGGCGAAGGAATCACAAAGACCTATCATTCTGATAGCTCCGTACACGGCATGGAGCAGACCATCCAAATCTGCAAAGAAGACTTCAGGGGACTTTGTTTTGTGAACCTGGTTGATTTCGATGCCCTGTGGGGACACAGACGAAATGTGGAAGGCTACGGCAAAGAAATCGAGAAGTTTGACAGGAATCTGGGCGTTCTTTTGGAAGAGCTTCGGGAGGATGACCTTCTTATTCTTACCGCAGACCACGGGAATGATCCCACCTATAGCGGCACTGACCATACCAGAGAGTATGTTCCCTTCCTGGCTTATTCCAAGACTATGAAAGAGGGTGGCCCCCTTGAAAACGAGGATACTTTTTCCGTTATTGGCGCATCAGTGGCAGATAATTTTGACGTGAAAATGCCGGAAGGAACTATCGGACATTCCATTCTTGAGAAATTATGCTAAAATAGAAAAGACAGTTATTGGATAGCTGTTGCTCATTCGGGAGATTGTCTGCTTTTGCGACAGAACCCGGATAGAAACAAATGATTTGCAGCACATGGCAGAAGATGAGGAAATCATATGAAACACACTTATTTACACGATGTACTTCCATTCCTTCGTGAACTGGAACGTGAGAAACAGAAACAATTTGAGGCTTATTTTCGTACTGCACCATTATGGCTTATGGACCTGTTTCAGAGTGAGATAATGGAAGCCGGAACTACTTTTATCAGGGAAAATGAACCGGCAGATACGATTTTCTTTGTTGCCAGAGGAAGAGTAAAAGCTACAGATTACCGGATTTCCGGCATTGCCTATGATTTTATGAAGCCCATGAATCTCATTGCGCTTGGTGGTATGGAGGTGATCCTGGGACAGGATACCTACCAGACCACCCTGCAAACAGAGACAGAGTGTATTGTTACCAAGCTTCCAAGAGCGCAATATGAGAAATGGATTTATTCAGATACGGAAGCTTTTCGCATGGAGGCAAAGCTTACCTGTGCTTCCCTGTTGGAGGAAGAGCGGCGGAACCGTCTGTACCTGTTTTTGGAAGGGGCTGACAGATTAGCTGTACTTTTTTCGGAATGGTTTGAAAAATATAACAAAAATGACATTTTATGCATCGGCGAAAGCCGGCAGAATCTGGCAGATGAGACAGGCCTTTGCCTGAAAAGCATCAGCCGCGCCATCAAGAAGTTTCAGGCAGAACAGCTGATCGTGAAAAAAGGAAATCAGATCTGTATCGACAGGAAGCAGTACGAAAGGCTGAAGCGGACTGTGGATGAGAAAATCGGCAACGTATAAACGAAACACAATAATGTTATAAGCTGTCCTGGCAATAAGCCGGATAGCTGTAGATAAAGGAGAAGGTGTACATGAGCGATTTATATCAGAAATTAGAGACTTGCCTTGCAAGTGTCAGAAAAAGGACAGATTTTAAACCGGAAGTGGCGCTGATCCTGGGATCCGGCCTTGGAGATTATGCAGATGAGATCCAGATCGAAACCACCATTGACTATACAGAGATTGAGGGCTTTCCAACCTCCACAGTTGCAGGTCACAAAGGCAGATTTGTATTTGGGTATGTGAAAAATGTGCCGGTTGTGATCATGCAGGGAAGAGTGCATTACTATGAAGGCTATCCAATGACGGATGTAGTTCTTCCCACCAGATTGATGGGCATGATGGGAGCGAAGAAGCTGTTTCTTACAAATGCAGCCGGTGGAGTGAATCCGAATTTTAAACCAGGTGATTTTATGATGATCACCGATCACATTACCACAGGAATTCCGAGTCCGCTGATCGGACCGAATATTGAGGAACTGGGAAGCAGATTTCCGGATATGAGTGAGGTATACAGTAAACGATTGCGAGAGGTGATCCGTGCCAGTGCAGAAAAATGCGGTATAGATCTCCAGGAGGGCGTATATGTGCAGTTTACAGGTCCTGCCTATGAAACTCCGGCTGAAGTGAGAATGGCAGCTATATGGGGCGGTGACGCAGTTGGAATGAGCACTGCATGTGAAGCAATGGCAGCTCGTCATATGGGAATTGAAGTGTGTGGAATTTCCTGTATCACCAACATGGCAGCTGGCATTTCGAAGCAGGAGCTGAACCACAAGGAGGTTCAGAAGACTGCAGACAGAGTGGCGAAATCTTTTAAAAAGCTGGTGACGGAAATCATAGCCGGTATGTAGCCGCAAGGAAGTGCGGGTTTCATAAGAGGCAGCGCAAACCAAAAGATATAACGTAACAAAGGAGAAAAGTTATAATATGGGAATTGTTGTAATCGGTGATGTTTTTATCGATGTGAAAGGTTATTCCACAGCACCATTTATTCCTGGAGGAAGAAATGCCGGTGTGATCCAGCAGATCCATGGCGGTGTAGGAAGAAATGTAGTGGAAGATATTGCCAATATAGAGTTGAAACCAACCTTTGTCAGTCTGGTAGATGACGACGCTATGGGGGATGATGTGATCCGCAAACTGGAGCGTCATAAAGTAGATACCAGATATATGCGTAAGGTAAAAAACGGCATGGGAACCTGGCTGGCTGTCTTTGACCAGGACGGAGATGTGGTGGCATCTATTTCCAAACGTCCGGACCATCGTCCGATAGAGCAGATCCTGGATGAACACGGAGATGAAATTTTCCAGGATGCGGACAGCGTTGTAATCGAGATTGATATTGACAAGGAAATTGTGAAGAAGACCTTTCACTATGCAGAGAAATACGGCAAAAAAGTATACGCTCTTGTATCGAATATGACCATTGCAATCGAAAGACGTGACTTCTTAAGGCGGACAGCCTGTTTTGTATGCAACCAGCAGGAAGCGGGCATCCTGTTTTCGGAGGATTACGGTGGCCTGAAGCCTGAAGAGATGGCCCGGTGTCTGGCAAAAAGGATCCAGTCCGCCCATATTCCAAAGATGGTGGTTACCATGGGAAGTGATGGTGCAGCTTATGCAGATCAGGAAGGAAACTGGGGCGTTTATCCAGCTATGAAGGTAGATGTGGTTGACACCACAGGCGCGGGAGATGCCTTTTTTGCAGGTGTGTGCGTAGGCCTTACCTATGGAAAAACAATGAGAGAGGCATGTGCCATTGGTACCCGTCTTTCCTCAACTGTAATTTGTACCTCAGAGAACATTTGTCCGAGATTTATGCCGGAAGAATTTGATCTTGACAGGTAGGAGAAGAATATGGAAAGTCTTATTATAGGAATTGCCGGCGGCTCCGGCTCCGGTAAATCTACTTTTACAAACAGAATTAAAAAGCGTTTTGGAGATGACGTAGTAGTCCTTTATCACGACAATTATTACCGCAGACAGGATGGAATCCCTTTTGAGCAGCGTGTGACTGTGAATTATGATCATCCGGATTCTCTGGAGACAGAGCTTCTGGTGGAGCATCTGAAGCTTCTGAGGCAGGGGAAAGCTATTGACTGTCCGGTTTACGATTATTCCCAACATAACCGTTCAGACAAGATCCTTCATATCACCCCAAGTCCGGTGATCCTTGTGGAGGGAATCCTTCTTCTGGCAGATCCCAGAGTGCGTGAGCTCCTTGATATTAAGGTCTATGTGGAAGCTGACGCCGATGAGCGTATCCTCCGCCGGATTTCCCGTGATGTGGAAGAGCGGGGAAGAGACTTGAATGGAATCATTAAACAGTACTTAAATACAGTGAAACCCATGCATTACCTTTATGTAGAGCCCACGCGTTCCAAGGCTGATATTGTGATCAACAGCGGAAAGAATGACGTGGCGTTTGATCTGTTTGTTTCGAAAATCAGTATGGAATTGGAAAAACGGAAGCAAGGGTAATTACAGAAGATGTTTGCTGTAGGCTGTAAACATTGATGTGATGATGCGGCAGAATTAGCAAATGAAAGTTGCTGTTTACGAATTGGGTGAGAATCCCGGCATAAAGAATTTTTCTGCGAAATTGGTAGATGGCAACAGATAAAAAGATACAGGAGATCAGAATGTCACAGGAAAAAGAGAACAGACAGCATGAGAATGCGCAGAGTGTGCAGGAGGGGCAGCAGCCTCATAAGCGCAGAGTGCGCTACAAAGGCAGATACCCGAAGAAATTTGAGGAGAAATATAAAGAACTTCAGCCGGAGAAATACCAGGATACCATTCAGCATGTAATGCAAAAAGGGAATACCCCGGCAGGCATGCATATTTCTATTATGGTAAAAGAGATTATTGATTTTCTGGAGATCAAACCAGGACAGATTGGCTTTGATGCCACACTTGGCTACGGCGGTCATACAAAGGCCATGCTTCAGTGCCTGCAGGGTCAGGGGCATATGTATGCCACTGACGTAGACCATGAGGAAGCCGCCAAGACAAAGAAGAGACTGGAAGCTCTTGGCTTTGGTGAGGATATTCTGACTATTAAACTTCAGAATTTCTGTACCATTGATGAGATTGCAAAAGAAGTGGGAGGTTTTGATTTCCTTCTTGCTGATCTCGGCGTGTCCTCCATGCAGATTGATAATCCCAAGAGAGGTTTTTCCTTCAAAGCAGACGGACCTCTGGATCTGCGCCTGAATCAGGAAGCCGGGATCAGTGCGGCAGAGCGCCTGGAACATATTACCCGGGATGAGCTTGCAGGAATGCTTTATGAGAATTCAGACGAGCCATACTGTGAGGAGCTTGCCAAGGCGATCACAGATGAGATCCGCAAAGGAAACCACATGGATACCACCACAAAGCTTCGTCAGGTCATTGAGAAAACTCTGGATTTCCTTCCGGAAAAAGAGAAGAAGGAGACCATCAAAAAGACCTGCCAGCGTACTTTCCAGGCCCTTCGGATTGATGTGAACCGGGAGTTTGAGGTTCTGTATGAGTTTATGGAGAAGCTGCCGGGAGCACTGAAGCCTGGTGGAAGAGCGGCAATCCTTACGTTCCATTCAGGAGAGGATAAGCTGGTGAAGAAAGCGCTGAAGGCTGGATACAAGGAGGGAATTTATTCCGATTATTCCAGAGACGTGATCCGTCCGTCAGCCCAGGAATGTGCCCAGAATGGACGCGCACGGTCTACGAAAATGCGCTGGGCGATTAAATCGGAGTAAACGCGATAAATACACTGCGCGAGTTTGGCTCGCCTATCGAGTAAATGAGACAAAATACGCTCTGCGAGTTTTGCTCGTTATCGCGTCAGTCGCCAAGGTTTTTCGTGCAAGTACGAACTTTAGTTCACCTATCGCATAAATAAAATGGGGGGGAGGAACCGTATCACTGCAGTTCCATCCCCCATATTTTACAATCTCTGGTTCCCACAACCATATAACTTTGATATACAGCAGGAGATGCTTCGATGACTCCCTCACTGATCTGGTGGCAGTCAAGAACGTCTCCTGTTTTTCCATCCAGAAGATAGATATGTCCTGTGCTGTTGCAGTAGAGAACCTTTCCGCTGCCATCCGGATTGTATACACATACAGGTGAAGACCAGGCATAGGCAGATTCATGTTCCCAGTTTACTTTCCCGGTATTTTTATCAATGCATGCAAGTACACCTTGTGCCTGTCCACTGGTTCTGGCAACTGTCACATAAATGTTATCCGACAATTCTTCTTTTCCAACAGCGATGGTAGATTGTACACCGCCTGAAACACTGTCCTCGGAGGAACAGTCGTAAGAGGTCTGCCAGATGATCTCTCCTGTCTCCGCATCAATTTTCCAGACAGGAACCTCTGCAGTGGTGCTGCTTCGCCAGCCCAGGCGGAAAGAGGTGCTGACATACAGGTAAAGGTGTCCGCCCTCCACAGACAAAACGGGAGTGGAGTTGGAGTCATCCAGAATATCCTGCACCCATACAAGCTGCAGGGTATTCAGATCCAGGCACATCAGATTGCCGCCGTTATCTGCAATAAAAAGATAACCGTCATAGATGGCTGCGCTGTCCTCCATGCCAAGCCAGTAGGAACCTACGCTGGTACGTGTTCCGTAGTAGCGCCATTTCACAATATGATCCGGATTGACGGACAAAGTGCCTGCTTCCGGGGCATAACTGGTATTCAGCTTGATCAGATAAAGAATTCCGTTCTCTCCTGGATAGATCAGGGTATCTGTGGCAGCATCCACAAGGGCAGAGGAATCAAAGTAGCTTAAATTTCCGCGAAGGGAAAATTCATCATTATTTCCAAAGGTATACATCACACTGCAGTCCAGAAGATTCACAACAAAGACCCTGGCAGTGCCTTCATTGCTGTCATAACCTGCGCCCACATACATAATTGGATAACCTCTGGGATCAAGTGCACCTGCCCCTTTGAAGGTGAAACCAAGGTAAAGGGGATCTCTGGTAGCCTCGCCGGTTTCCAAATCCAGGAAATATACATAGCCGTCCATGCAGGCATAGATCACTTCCACAAGATCGTCTTTTTCCTTTGCCCAGTCGTACATATTCATGGACTTCTTTACTTCTCTGGACCATTTTTCCATAAGAGGCTGTCCGGTCCAGCCGCTTCCGGACCAGGTGGCATCTCCGTAAGTAATAGAGCCGGTTTTGGCTGTCCAGAGATCCTGGATTTTTCCATTTTTGATCTGTGTATTGCCATAGGCTGCAGTGTCACGGAAATTGTTTCCGCGGAAGGTGACGATTCCATCCACATCTGTGTAGCTGATTCCGGCATCGAAGGAGTGGGGATCTGTGGAGGTATAATCCGAAGTATTGGCAAGTATCTGCCCGTCCACCTCAATGTCTGTGGTTTCTATGTATAAAGATGGTCTGGTGGAATCTACGCATTTAGGAGAAAATTTTGCCGGTCTTGCCATTGCGGCCTTTACAGCGGCAAGAGAGTTGGAGTCATCTATGTCCAGACCGCTGGCTTCCTCAACCATGGAAACTGTATTTACATTTTCCCGTATCCTTTTTACGAGGAAAACTCCTCCCAGTATAATTACTGCTGCAATGATCAGGATCCCTTCGGTAAGAAGAAGTCTTCGGAAGAAATATTTTTGCTGCAGCTGCTTTTTTCGTTTCCCTACTTTTCTTTTCATATTCTGAATCCTTCCCTGTTCATTTGGCAAAAATTATACAAGGTATGACTGGGAAATTCAAGATGTCAAGAGCTGTTTTGGAAATTCAATTTTCAGATTTGGAAAAAGGGCGCAATCTTTTTTCTTGACAGTGTATGGCCTGGCTTGTTAAAATATTATTTATCGTATGAAAAGGAGGAGAAAACATGCTGAAAGTATGGATCGTAGGATCTGAAGGCCAGATTGGCGAGGCAATTAATGAAGTGCTGGATCCGTTGGAAATTGAAGTTTTGAATACAGACAAAAATGCGCTTGATATTACAGAAACAGACGAAGTTCTCCATTTTGGAGAGATCAACCGTCCGGATGTGATCATCAACTGTGCTGCGATCACAGATGTAGAGCTTTGCGAGAAGCAGCCGGAGGAGGCATTTCGTGTAAACGCTTTAGGCGCCCGTAACTTAAGCCTTGTAGCAAGAAAAACAGGGGCAAAGATGGTGCAGCTTTCCACAGACGACGTTTTTGACGGTCTGGCACAGAAGCCGTACACGGAGTTTGACAATACAAACCCCAAGACTGTTTACGGAAAATCCAAGTGCGCCGGGGAGAATTATGTGAAGGAGTTTACCCACAAGCACTTTATCATCCGAAGCAACTGGGTCTTCGGAAAGGGAAATAACTTTGTAAACCGTGTTCTGGAGGCCGCAGATCAGGGCAGAGCTCTTGCTGTAGCTGAGGATCAGTATGGTTCCCCCACAAGTGCCAAAGATCTGGCAAGAATTATCCTGCATCTGATCCGCACCAATGAGTACGGAACCTATCATGCAACCTGTCAGGGTGTTTGCAATCGTTATGAATTTGCAAAGGAGATACTTCGCCTTGCAGGCAAAGAGGAGCAGCTGAATCCGGTACCTACCCCGCAGTCTGATCTTTCTTCTGCCAGACCTGCATATGCAGTTCTGGACAATTTTATCCTTCGCATTATCGATGTATATGAGATGCCTGGCTGGAAGGATTCTCTGGAAGAATTTATGAAAGAAAAACGGGAGGGCTAAGATGAGCGCGAAGAAAGAAAAGAATGTAAAAGAGAAAAAGAAGATCAGCTTAACCAGTATGATCTTTATTGCGCTGATCGCCGGAGCAATCACAGGAATGGTTCTCCATTACCTGGTGCCGGATAGCAGTGTGAAGAATGATGTGATTGTTGAAGGAGTGCTGTACGTTCTTGGGCAGGGCTTTATCCGCCTTATGAAAATGCTGGTAGTACCACTTGTTTTCTGCTCACTGGTATGTGGAAGTATGGCTATCGGTGATACTAAGAAGCTGGGAAATGTAGGTGGAAAAACACTTGCATTTTATCTGGTTACAACAGCGGTGGCAGTTGCAGTTGCCCTTGGAATCGGAACTCTTTTGAGACCGGGAATTGGTCTTGATATGAGTAAGATCCAGGTAAATGCTTCCGATATTGAGACTATGGAGTCTACCTCTCTGGTTCAGACTATTCTCAATATCATTCCGGATAACCCCATCAAGTCCCTGGCAAGTGGGGAAATGCTTCAGATCATAGTGTTTGCTTTGATCATTGGTGTGATCCTGGCAAAGCTTGGGGAGCGTGCGGAGACCGTTTCCAACTTTATCAGCCAGTTTAATGATATTATGATGGAAATGACCATGATGGTTATGAGTCTGGCTCCTATTGGTGTATTCAGTCTGATCGCAAGAACCTTTGCAACCATTGGTTTCAGCGCATTTGTGCCTCTGGCAAAATATATGATCGCAGTTCTGATCGCTCTGGCAATCCAGTGTTTTGGTGTATACCAGATTTTGCTGAAGCTGTTCACGGGCCTGAATCCGGTGAAGTTTATCCGAAAGTTTTTCCCGGTTATGGCCTTTGCCTTTTCCACTGCAACCTCTAATGCGACTATTCCGCTTTCTATTGATACGCTGTACAAGAAGATGGGTGTTTCCAAGAAGATTTCTTCTTTTACCATTCCTCTTGGTGCGACTATCAACATGGATGGTACTTCGATCATGCAGGGTGTTGCGGTTATGTTCGCTGCCCAGGCTTTTGGAATCCAGCTGACTCCTATGGATTATATTACAGTAATCGGAACAGCCACACTGGCTTCCATTGGTACCGCAGGTATTCCAAGTGTTGGACTTGTTACTTTGACTATGGTATTTAATTCTGTTGGTCTTCCGGTTGAGGCAATCGGTATTATCATGGGTATTGACCGTATTCTGGATATGGCAAGAACAGCGGTTAATATTACCGGTGATGCTGTTTGTACGACCATTGTGGCTTGCCAGAATGGGGCTGTGGATAAAGAAGTGTTTAATAAAGCTGAATAAAAATATTGGCGTGTGTATGTGAGTTTAGACTCAGGTATGCACGTCTTTTTTTGTGTGGCGAAGGCGGACGCCTGGGAGGGACAGTGTGTTGCGGACAACGTCAAAAAACGGGATTTTACTCCGTCGTCGATTGCAGGTTCCATAAACAAACTCGCCCCTGCTGGGCTCAGACAGTGTTTATGGAACCTGCGCTATACTCATAAAATCCCGTTTTTTGACGAACTATCCGCAACACACTGCCCATTCCAGGCTGATTGTTCAAAGTAACTATGAATTAAGTGGAAATAAACAGCGCATAACACTTGACAACAGTATAATACTGTTATATACTGTTTATATAAGGAGGAGTCACATGAAGATCATAATTAATCACTCGTCGATGCAGCCAATTTATGAGCAGATCACAGATCAGATCAAGGCGATGATCATTGACGGGACGTTAAAGGAAGAGGAAATGCTTCCCTCTGTGAGAACTTTGGCGAAGGAGCTGAAGATTAGTGCTCTTACGGTGAAGAAGGCGTATGACTTTCTGGAGGAAGAGGGGTTCGTGGTTACGGTGCATGGGAAAGGAAGCTTTATCGCTAAGAATAACCAGGGGCTTCTTATGGAAGAGCGGAAGCGGGAGATTGAGACAGAACTGGAGGAAGTGATCCGGAAAGCGCGGGTCAGCGGATTGTCTGAGGAAGAGATCCGGGAACTGTTTGAGCTTATTATGGAGGAGTAGATATGCTACTGAGTTTGAAGAATTTGCAGAAGAATTATCCTGGATTTTCCCTGGATGTAAGTATGGAAATAGAAGAAGGACAGATCACCGGTCTGATCGGAGCCAATGGAGCAGGGAAGTCTACTACCTTTAAGGTTATTCTGGGCCTGGTTCATTCTGATGCAGGAGAGATTCGTCTGTTTAATAAGGATATGGAGCAGATTTCCCAAAAAGAGAAAGCGGATATAGGCGCGACACTTTCTGACAGCGGTTTTTCCAATTGTCTGACCGTGAAACAGATTGTGCATATTCTGACAGAGACTTATGAGAAATTTGACCGGGAGATGTTTGAGAAGCGGTGCAGCCTGTTTTCCATCCCCATGGATAAGAAGCTAAAAGAGTTTTCCACAGGAATGAAAGCAAAGTTAAAAGTGCTGACAGCCACCAGCTTTGATGCCAGGCTTCTTGTTCTGGATGAGCCTACAGCCGGTCTGGACGTGATTGCCAGGGACAGCATTCTGGAACTCCTTCGGGAATATATGGAGACGGAAGGAAGAAGTATTCTGATCAGCTCCCACATTTCCTCAGATCTGGAGAGCCTGTGTGATGATATCTATATGATTGATAAGGGACGGATCGTGCTTCATGAGAATACAGATGTGCTGCTGGATGAATATGGTCTTATCAAGGCTGACGAGAAGCAATATGAATTGCTTGATAAGCAGCATATTCTCAAGGTGAAGAAGGAGCAATACGGCTACAGCTGTCTCACAGATGAGCGTGCATTTTATGCGGAGAACTACCCGCAGCTTGCAATAGAACGTGGGTCTGTGGACAAGGTTATTACTATGATGATCAAGGGGGAAGTATTATGAAAGGTATGTTTGTAAAAGACATGGAAATTATGAGGGGAAACATGAAAACGTTCATTGGCGTATATATTATAGCCATTTTCTGTTTCCTTAGTACTTCCGCAGGTCCTTCTTTTCTAATCAGTTATGTGTCTGTTCTGGCTGCTGTTATGGCACTGAATACCATAGCAAGTGATGATATGGATAATGGTATGCCTTATATTTTTACTTTTCCTATCAGCAGGAAAGAATATGTGAAGGAGAAGTATCTGCTGGGTGCAGGGATGGTCACGGTATTGTGGGCTGTTGCTGTTGCAATTGCAATTGGTGTAAATGCTTCCGGATATCGTATGGTGTCCTGGGAAGAACTGATCGCTTCTGCAGCTGCCGGTCTTTTTCTTGCTGTTTTCGCAAATGCGGTTGTGTTTCCGGTACAGTTGAAATATGGAAGCTCTACAGGAAGGCTGGTGCTACTTGTTCTTGTATTTGGCATCATGGCTGTAGGATGGATTGGCGTAGAACTATGCCAGAAAATGAAAGTGGATTTTTCAGGTCTGAAAAATCTGGGCCTGCGCATTTGGAACCTTGGAATCCCAGTCTGTCTGGCGATGCTATTTGTTCTTATGTTGCTAATGCTTCTGATTTCCTGTACAATATCCATAAAGATTATGGAGAAAAAGGAGTACTGATCCGGAAATGAAGAAGAATCAGATTTTTATAAAATGCGGAACTGAATATAAGGAGATGACGAAAGAACTGCTGGAGGCGTGCAATCTGGCAGGGGAGATAGAGAAGAAGTTTGAGAAATGCGGATTGAAGGTGCTTTCAGAAAATTCCGGGGCAGGTTTACAGCAGAATAGTGAGAAGATTATAACAGAAGCGAAGTTTGAAACAAAGAGCAGTCTTATTGACAACTCTGAAGCAGAAGTGGACTGTTTTTATTCTTCGGATTCTGTGGAAAAACAGAATTCAGAATTTGGTTTGTACAATATGCGGATCGGCATCAAGCCAAACCTGGTCGCCCCCATGGAAGCCTACTGGGGCGGCACCACTCACCCAGAGGTAGTCGCCGGAATCGTAGAATATCTTCAGGAAAAAGGGTTTTCCAATCTGGTGATCATGGAAGGTTCCTGGGTAGGAGATAAGACCTCCGAATCCTACGAAGTCTGTGGTTTCAAGTCCCTCTGTGAAAAATATAACGTTCCGTTCCTTGACATGCAAAAGGAAAAGGGAGTGCCTGTACAATGTGGCGATATGATCTTAAACATCTGTAAAAGTGTCCTTGACCTGGACTTCCTTATTAATGTTCCGGTACTAAAAGGTCACTGTCAGACCAAAATCACCTGTGCATTGAAGAACATGAAAGGTCTTCTCCCTAATTCTGAGAAGCGCCGTTTTCACGCATTAGGTCTCCATGACCCCATCGCTCACCTGGGCCTTGCTATCCACCAGGATTTCATCGTGGTAGACAATATTTGCGGAGACCTGGATTTCGAGGATGGCGGCAACCCCGTAGAGATGAACCGCATTCTGGCAGCTGTGGATCCGGTTCTTATGGATGCCTATGTCTGCGACATGATGTACTACCAGGTAGAAGAGGTTCCCTACATCACAAAGGCTGCCACCCTTGGTGTTGGCTGCGCCGACATCCGCCAGGCAGAAATCCGTGCCCTCGATGGCAACCCCGGTGCCCCCATTCCCAAGTCACGGAAAGTGGTAGAGCTTGTCGACGCTGTAGAAGAAGTAGAATCCTGCAGCGCCTGCTACGGCAACCTGATCCCTGCCCTTGACCGCCTGAAGCAAGAAGGCCTCCTTTCAAACCTGACCACCCGAATCTCCATCGGTCAAGGCTACCGAAACCAGGAAGGCATCCTGGGAATCGGCCACTGCACCCGCCACTTCACCCACCACCTGGAAGGATGTCCGCCAACTGAAGAAGAGATTTATGAGTTCCTGAAAATTTATTTAATTGGTTGAAAGTTATTCAAGGCGGACGCATTCGGACAATGGTGATTGCTCACTCGCCGGCGCAACGCTCCAGCGAACTAACTGCTAACTGCGACTAAATCGTTCAGGAGAGCCTTCACGATTAAGTCTCCGTAAGCAGTGGATTTCGCCTACGCTAAAACCGCGCCTGAAATGGCTCGCTAGAGCAATCACCATTGCCCGAATGCTGTGTACTGGCTGGGACTTATTTGTGCATAGGAACTTTCAACAGGTGGGGAGGGTGAGTGACTGGTTTCCCTATACTGTATCGGAAACGAAAATTTATGGGAAACTTGCCGGAAATTAGTGGCTTTTACAATTTCTATGAAGTATTTGCACATTTTTAGGGCTGTTTTGCAAACAAAAACTTGACATATTATTTTATGTGTTTTCGAAACCCCATTTAGATGGTTGATACTTCACAGCTTTATTGGTTTTACCTAATCTAACATTGCCAAGAAAGTATCGGGAAACCAATCACTTCCCCTCCCCCCCCGTTAAAAGTTTCTAAATAACCTCAGATCTAGCCGACACACAGCATTTGGGCAATGTGTATTACTCCAGCGAGCCATTTCAGGCGCGCTCTTAGCGTAAGCGAAATCCAGCGCTTACGGAGACTTATGCGTGAGGGCTCTCCCGAACGCATTAGTCGCAGTTAGCGATTAGTTTGCTGGAGCGTTGCGCCGGCGAGTGAGTAATACACATTGTCCAAATGCGTCCGCATTGAAGAACTTTTAATCAACTAAATAGCAAAAAATCACAGCCCCGCCAAAAACGGGGCTGTCTTTCTATACACTTTAGATCAACTTCTTCACCATCTCCACAATCTCTTCCTTCGTCACCCTGCTGCTGTTAATACACAGATCATACTGCAGCATATCCAGCCAGTTAGTATCTGTAAAATACTCATAATAAGCCCGGCGTTCCTTATCCGTACGTTTCACTAGCTTCCTTACACTCTTTTCCTCCCGGCCGGTACGTGCCATCACCGTCTTCACACGGTCCTCAAACGGAGCATAGATAAACAGACTCAGATGCTTATCTTTATTATCCTGTAAGATATAATTGCCACATCGCCCAACGATCACGCAATTCTCTTTTTCGGCTGCCTCCAAAATGATCTTCTTCTGCAGATCGTAAAGCACATCATTCATGGGAACAAAATGGTACTCCGGATTCATCTGCAGCTCGTAATCCACCGGATACAGCCACTGGCTGGCTTTTTTCTCATCTACTCTGGCAAACTCATCGAAAGGAATATTCTTCTCCTTGCTGGCCATTTCGATCAGCTCCTTATCATAGAACTTAAATCCCAGTTCCTCCGCAAGAGCCTTTCCAATAATACGTCCGTTACTTCCAAACATACGATTGATTGTTATAACACGGTTACTCATAAACGGCGCCTCCTTTTGTGGTGGATTTGTAAATAATTTTGTTATAAAATAGTTTATGAAAACTATTTTCTGTTCTTTTTTGCATTATAACATAATTGTATGAAAATATCTATATAATTTGCATAAAATCAAAACAAAAAAATATTCTGAATATGTCATTTCGCTGGAAATTTGAACCCTTTCTTGTTATACTAAAAATAGCAATACGATTGCTGTTCACTGCATGTACAGATTGCAGAAAGCCTTTTTCAAACACGCTCTGGAAAAGCGTATTTGGAAAACGATGAACAGTGATACAATATGAGAAAGGAATTGAACATGCTCAAAATAAAAAATTATGTGAAAGCAGAATCTCTGGAACAGGCTTATGAGCTGAACCAGAAGCGGACTGCCTGTGTGCTTGGCGGCATGGTGTGGCTGAAAATGGGTAACCGTGTTGTAACCACAGCCATTGATCTTTCCGGGCTTGGTCTGGATACCATCACAGAAACAGAAAGTGAATTTGTGATTGGCTGTATGACCCCATTGCGGGACCTGGAACTTCATCAGGGACTTCATACATATACGAAAGGTGCCATAAGAGAAAGCCTGCGCCATATTGTAGGCGTACAGTTCCGCAACTGCGCCACTGTAGGCGGAAGTATCTGGGGACGCTTCGGCTTTTCTGATGTACTCACCATGTTTCTGGCACTTGATACAGAGGTGGAACTTTTTAAAGGCGGCAGAGTCTGTCTTTCTGATTTTGTGAAAATGCCAAAAGACAGAGATATTCTGGTACGCATTATTATAAAGAAAACTCCGTTGCAGGTTGCCTATTTAAGCCTGCGTAATACCAAGACCGATTTCCCGGTACTGGCATGCTGTATCAGGCTGTCTGAGAATGGTGTGAGAGCAGTTTACGGCGCCCGTCCGGCGAAGGCATTTCTTCTGGAAGACGAAGAAGGTCTCCTTGCAGGCATGGAAACCATGTCTTCGGAAGAGAAGAAGACAGCGGTTCAGAAATTTGCAGACTATGCAGCCCGGAAGGTTCCTACCTTTGGAAACATGCGAGGCAGCGCAGAGTACAGAACCCTTCTTGTGAAGGTTCTCACAAGAAGAGCATTAGAAGCAGTGGGAGGTATGACAGATGAAAATTAATTTCTGGCTGAACGGAGCCAAAAAGGAAGCGGAAATCAGTCCTGACACCATGCTTCTGGAGTTTCTTCGAAGCCTTGGCTGCTACAGTGTAAAAAGAGGCTGTGAAACTGCCAACTGTGGTCTTTGCACTGTTTTGGTAAATGACAAACCAATGCTGTCCTGCAGTGTCCTTGCTGCCCGTATTGACGGCAAAAAGGTCACCACCATGGAGGGACTTCAGGCAGAAGCAGAAGAATTTGGAACTTTTCTTGCCAATGAAGGTGCAGAGCAGTGCGGATTCTGTAATCCGGGATTTATCATGAATGTACTTGCGATGACAAAAGAACTGGAAGATCCGACTGAAGAAGAGATTAAGGAATATCTGGCCGGCAATCTTTGCCGCTGTTCCGGTTTTGTTGGACAGACCAGAAGTATCCTGAAATATCTGGAATATAAGAAAAACGGAAATATCCAGGAGAAGGAGGTGCAGGCATGAGTTATGTAAATAAGTCTTTGCAGAAAAAGGATGCCATGGCTCTGGTGACCGGAAAGCCAGTCTACACAGACGACCTGGCACCAAAGGACTGCCTGATCATCAAGATCTTAAGGAGTCCCTATGCCAATGCCTGGGTGGAAGAGATCAAGACGGACACAGCCATGAAGGTAGAAGGAATGGCACTGATCCTTACCTGGAAAGATGTTCCAAAGAGACGTTTCGCCTCTGCCGGACAGACCTATCCGGAGTTCAGTCCATATGACAGAATGATCCTGGATCAGCATCTTCGTTTCGTAGGGGATGCAGTGGCAATTGTGGCAGGAGAAACAGAAGCTGCCGTAGACCTTGCCATGAAGCGTATTAAAGTGAAATACCGCGTGGAAACCCCGGTTCTGGATATGCATACAGCCAAGGATAATCCGGTTCTGGTCCACCCGGAAGAAGACTGGGAATCCAAGTTCCCGGTTGGTGCGGACAACAAGCGGAACCTTGCGGCAAAAGGCCATGAGGAAATGGGAGATATTGACAAGGTTTTGTCAGAATGCAAATACACAGTAGATGAAGTTTATCACACAAAGGCCGATCAGCAGTGTATGATGGAGACCTTCCGCACATATTGTACCAAGGATTACTTCGGCAGGCTGAATGTGGTTTCCTCCACACAGGTACCGTTCCACCTTCGCCGAATCCTTGGAAATGCCCTTGGAATCCCATCCTCCAGGATCCGCGTGATCAAGCCTCGTATTGGCGGCGGCTTTGGAGCCAAGCAGACAGAGGTCTGTGAAATTTATCCGGCAATTGTTACCTGGATGACAGGACGTCCATCCAAAATCGTTTACAGCCGTTACGAATCTTTAATCTGCGCTTCTCCCCGTCATGAGATGGAAGTACACGTAAAAGTTGGTGCAGATGAGAACGGAATCGTAAAAGGAATTAAAGTAGAGGCGCTTTCCAATGCTGGTGCATACGGAGATCACAGTCCTACAACCATCGGACTTACAGGTCATAAGGCAATTGCCCTGTACCGGAATTTGGAAGCCTATGCTTTTGACTATGAGGTTGTTTACACCAACGTGCAGGCATCCGGTGCATATCGTGGATATGGTGCCACACAGGGAATTTATGCAGTGGAATCCGCTGTTAATGAGCTGGCCCATAAGATGAACATGGATCCTGCAAGGATCCGTGAGTTGAATATGCCAATTGAAGGCGAGCCAATGTATGACTATGATGGAAACCTGACTCATACAGCAAGCTGTACGATGGATCGCTGCCTTGCCCGGGCCAAGGAGATGATCGGCTGGGATGAGAAATATCCATGCCGTGATATGGGAAATGGAAAAGTCCGCGGCGTAGGTCTTGCCATGGCGATGCAGGGCTCCTCTATTGCCAATGTAGACGTGGGAGGCGCAACCCTGAAGCTGAATGAGGACGCATCCTATACACTTTCCCTTGGATGTGCAGATATGGGTACGGGCTGTGATACCATTCTTTCTCAGATGGCAGCCGACTGTCTGGAAACAGAATTTGAGAATATTGTTGCATTTGGTGTGGATACGGATGTTTCTCCATATGACTCCGGTTCTTATGCATCTGCCACTACTTACGCGACAGGCAATGCAGTTATTAACGCCTGCAATGAGCTGAAAAAGAGGATTATCCGGCTGGGTGCTGAAATGCTGGGTGTAAGTCCTGAGGAAGCAGACTTTGATGGAAAGAAAGTCTACGCAGGGGAAAAAGAGGTCAGTCTTCAGGAGATTGCTTATAAGGGAACCTGCGGAAATACCCTGGAAATGCAGGTGACTGCCTCCTATTCTTCCCAGATTTCTCCGCCGCCTTATATGGTTGGGGCAGCAGAGGTGGAAGTAGACAAAGAGACAGGAAATATTGACCTGATCGATTATGTGGCAGTTGTAGACTGCGGAACTCCTATTAATCCCAATCTTGCCCGTGTGCAGACTGAGGGAGGAGTTGCCCAGGGAATCGGTATGGCACTTATGGAGAATGTGCAGTATTCCAAAGAAGGTAAGATTCGTGAGAATTCTTTCATGCAGTACAAGATCCCAAGCCGTGAGGATATTGGAAATATCCGGGTTGAGTTTGAGAGCAGCTATGAAAAGAGCGGTCCTTTTGGGGCCAAGTCCATCGGTGAGCTGGTAATCGATACCCCTTGTCCTGCAATTGCAGATGCGGTTTACAATGCTTCCGGTGTCCGGGTAAGAGAGCTGCCGATCACATCGGAGAAGGTTGCCATGGGAATTCTGAAAAAAGAACTGGAGAAATAATATATGGGATTTATTTTTAAGGGGATACTGGCAGTGATCTGGCTGCTGGTGGTTCCCTGCCTGGCAGGGGGATTCTATTTCCGCAGAGAAAAAAGAACCTGCGGTGAATATCTTCTGGCCGGTTATACACTGCTGTTTGCCATTACAGAGCTGCTTTCTCTTACCATGATTTTTACCAAACAGCCGCTTCATGTGCTGACCATTACATATGGCGTGGTGGCTGGTGTACTGGCATTTCTGGGTGCCCGGAGTCTTTATAAGAAGAGGCAGAAGGAAACCGGTGAAGGCGCTGGCACATATTGCGGCAGAAGGACAGAAGCGACTGGAATTTCCCCGGAGCTTGTGGTGGCAGGAATTCTGATTCTGATCCAGCTTATCGTTGTGGTGCTTTATGCCCATATGGATGAAGATGATGCTTTTTATGTAGGAACAGCCACTACCGCGGTGGAAACCGATTCTCTTTATGCATATAACCCCTACACCGGAGCCGCTTACAATGTATTGCCAAGCCGTTACATTCTTTCTCCGTTTCCTGCATTTCTTGCTGTGACCAGCCGGTTATGCGGAGGACTTCATCCAGCCATTGTGGCACATACTGTTTTTCCGGCGGTATTTGTTTTTCTGGCATATGTGGTGCTTTTTCAGTACAGCCGCATATTCTTCAAGGGAAAGGCTGGAGAACAGGGGATTTTTATGATCCTTTGTGCCGTGATCCTGTGGTTTTGCGGATATTCGGTATACAATTCGGAAATTTTTACAATGGGCAGGATCTGGCAGGGAAAAGCTGTGCTGGCAGGGGTATTTTTACCATTTTTATTTCTGCTCTGTATGGAGATTTTTATGCAGGAAAAACCGGAATATCCATGGAGCCTGGCTTTTCTGGCAAATGGAGCCTGCTGTCTGTTTTCCTCAATGGGAATCATGCTTGCCCCTCTTCTGATGGGAGTATTTGCTCTGCTTAGTCTGGTGAAATTCAGAGACGGAAGAAGATTCTTAAAGAGTGTAGTCTGCTGTCTGCCATCCCTGATACTTGGCGTGGTATACATTCTGGTATTTTAGGAGGTGGAGAGATGAAACGAGCACTTTTGGCTTCACTGGATGCCTGGCAGAAATACTGGGGGAACGGATTTTATGTCTATTTACTGCTGGCTGCATGTTTGTATTTCCTGGTATTCGGAAGAAAAAAAGAACGATCCAGAATTTTATCCGGCTATATTGTAGTTTTTCTTGCTGTGTTTTTCTGTCCGGTGACTGCTTATATTATACAGAAATGTATAGGACGGTCGGTTTACTGGAGAGTATTATGGATTCTTCCGGCAGTGCCGCTTATAGCTTATGCAGGAACCTGCCTGATAAAAAAGGTGGGAGCTTCCAGACCACGGCAGTACATACTTCTGATTTTTATTGCGGCAGTGCTGGCTTTTTGCGGAACTGGCCTGAATAAAGATGGTTTTTACAAAAAGGTTCAGAATGTACAGAAGATTCCTGATGAGGTAGTAAGCATCTGCAATCTGATCAATGAGCAGAAGGAAGAAAATGAAGAGATTTACCTGGCAACGGATGACAAAATAGCTTCCTATGTGAGAGTTTATGATCCGTCTATCAAAATGCCTTACGGAAGAGGCGGTAAAGGAGCCTCTGGAAAAAAAGCTGCAAGATGGCTCCATAAACAGCTTGTGGCAGAAGTACCGGTGATCAAAAAGGTAGTAAAAAATGCAAAAAGACTGAAATGCAATTACCTGGTTTTTCCGGTTCCAAGCAAAAAGAAGCAGCTGTATATGGAAACAAAAGGGTTCTATCTGATCGGTCAGGTAAATGAGTACGGTATTTTCAAATATTATGAATAAAAGGGTTGCATTTACAGGGAAAAGCTGATACATTGAGTTTGTGAATAAACTGAATATGGGAAGTTATGATAGAGGCGCAGGCTTCATCAGTAATTTCAGCTGCAGAAACTGGTTGTGTGCAGATTATGGGCATACGCAGATACACGCTCTGGGTCGTATGGCGGACTGGCTGGAATGAAAGGGGAGACTGCCGAAGGATTTTTTCTCAGCCAGGAGAGAAGTTCTGGGCTGACGCAGAATATGCGGCAGACTGTCACTGTTGTGGAGCGCTATCTAAGGTATAGATCCTGTGAAGAATAAATGCCATGAATGTGTCCCCATAATGGGAGTGCATTCATGGCTTTTTGCGTTAAAGAAGAGGAGGCTTTTAAGAAAACGCTCTGACCGGTTTGTGACTGGTCATCTGATATTCAGGAAAAAAGAGGGAGGAAATCGATAATGAAGTACAATTGTAAAAAATTATCTGTTCTTTTTGCAGCTGTTATGATGTTTGTCCTGGCATGTCCGGTGACTGTTCTGGCAGCGGCAGAAGAGGAGGCTGGCACACCTGCTGTGTACGCTACTTTCTGGTCATTGATACCGCCAGTTGTGGCAATCGTTCTGGCTTTGATCACAAAAGAGGTTTACAGTTCCCTGTTCCTTGGAATTTTAGTTGGAGCACTTTTGTATTCTGGCGGTAATTTTGAGGGAACGGTTAACCATATTTTTTCAGGCGGAATGATCAGTGTGTTATCATCCAGCAGTAACGTAGGTATTCTGGTGTTCCTGGTAATTCTTGGAACTATGGTCTGCCTGATGAACCGGGCTGGAGGATCAGCCGCTTTTGGCCGCTGGGCCGGCAAACACATCAAGACAAGAGTTGGAGCAGAACTGGCAACCATTTTGCTTGGAGTGCTGATTTTTATTGATGATTACTTCAACTGTCTGACGGTAGGCAGTGTCATGAGACCGATCACAGATCAGCACAATGTATCCCGCGCGAAGCTGGCATACCTGATCGATGCCACAGCTGCGCCGGTATGTATCATTGCACCAATCTCATCCTGGGCAGCTGCTGTCAGCGGTTTTGTTCCGGGTGAGGATGGAATGTCCGTGTTTGTAAGAGCTATTCCCTATAACTATTATGCACTTCTTACGATCGTAATGATGGTATCCATGGTTCTGATGAAAGAAGAGTTTGGTGCTATGGGTGTGCATGAGTCCAATGCGTTAAAAGGGGATCTGTTTACCACAGCAGCCCGTCCTTATGCTTCAGGCGAAGGTGATGGACCGGTGAACCCAAGAGGAAAGGTTATGGATCTTCTGATCCCTATCATCTCTCTGGTTATCTGTTGTGTAATCGGTATGATCTATACTGGAGGATTTTTCAGCGGTACAGATTTTGTAACTGCTTTTTCCCAGAGTGATGCTTCTGTCGGACTGGTGCTTGGAAGCTTCTTCGGTCTGGTGATCACCATTCTTCTTTATATGGTGCGCAGAGTGCTGTCCTTCCGCGATTGTATGGCATGTATTCCAGAAGGATTTAAGTCCATGGTACCGGCAATCCTGATCCTTACTTTTGCATGGACCTTAAAGAGTATGACGGACAGTCTGGGTGCTGCTGAGTTTGTTGCGGAAATGGTGAAGTCCTCAGCAGAAGGGCTGGTAAATATGCTTCCGGCTATTATATTCCTGGTAGCCTGCTTCCTGGCATTTGCTACTGGTACTTCATGGGGAACCTTCGGTATTCTGATCCCGATTGTTGTTCATGTATTTGAAAACACACCGGGAGACCTGATGATCATTTCCATTTCTGCCTGCATGGCTGGTGCTGTTTGCGGTGACCATTGTTCTCCGATTTCGGATACGACTATTATGGCCTCCGCGGGAGCTCAGTGCGATCATGTAAACCATGTTTCAACCCAGCTGCCGTATGCCATTGTGGCAGCAGTAGTATCCTTTGTAACTTACATTTTTGCCGGCTTTATCCAGAGTCCGCTGTGCCTGATCATTGGTGTAGCACTGATGATGGGAGCTATGTGTGTTGTAAAAATGAAGTTCTCAGATCTGAAAACGGAATAAAGAGGTTTTTCTTATTGGAAAAATAAGAAAAGAATGTGGAAGCCGGGATGGATTTTCCTGTGTAATGCCTGCGGCAGTGTGAAAGAATTTACAGTGTCTGCAGAGTATTGGCGGGGAAATTGTCCTGGCTTTTTTGCATGCTTCTATCTTCTCTGTTGGCCGTTTAATATTCGCTCTAGAGCGTGTTTGAAAAAGGCTTTCTGCAAGATGTGCGTCACAATTTGTGGGAGATTTTGTCCGGATGAAGGCGCCGTAGCGGGCTACGGCAACTGAATTCGGGCAAAATCTCCCACAAAGTGGAGCGTGCAGATTGCGGGAATGATTTTTCAAACAGGCTCTAGAGCTTGGAGCAAGGTTTGCCTTGCATATGCCCGGGAAAAACTATATAATGGAAAAATGGACGAAAAAATCAGAATCAACAAATACTTAAGCGAAGCGGGATTCTGTTCAAGACGTGAGGCTGACAGCCTGATCCGGAACGGACGGGTGACTGTGGAAGGTCATAAGGCAGAACCGGGAGAAAGGATTACAGCAGATACAGTTGTATTTGTGGATGGTAAGCCTGTGAAAAAAGTAGAAGAAAAAGTTCTACTTTTATTTCACAAGCCCCGAGGTGTGGTGTGCAGCACAAAAAAACAGCGCCAGGAGACTACAGTTACGGAGTATCTGAATTATCCGGTTCGAATTTATCCCATAGGACGTCTTGATAAGGAATCCGAAGGGCTTTTGCTTTTAACAAACCAGGGAGACCTGGTAAATAAGATCATGCGTGCGGGAAACTACCATGAGAAAGAATATCTGGTGACTGTGAATAAACCAGTTGATGGTGATTTTGTGAAAAAAATGTCATCTGGAATTCCTATTATGGATACCATTACCCGTCCGTGTTTTGTGGAAAAAACAGGGAGAAATTCTTTTCGGATTATTCTCACCCAGGGATTGAACCGGCAGATCCGCCGAATGTGTGAATATCTGGGATATCAGGTGCTTAGTCTGAAGCGCGTACGAATCATGGAACTGACAATAGATGGCCTGAAAGAGGGCGGGTACAGAGAAGCCACCCAGGAGGAGTGGAAGAAGCTGGAACGTGGAATAGCAGATTCCTCCCAGCTTCCCGCAGCCAGAAGGCAGGACAGTGCGCCTGTATTTTCCCAAAAACAGGGAAGAGACAGCATTCCCTTTTCTTCAATTCCAGAAGTAAAAAGGCAAAATAAGCCAGCTACTTCCCGCACTATTTCAGAAAAAAGGCAGTCTGTTTCACAGAGGAAGTCTGCTTGCAGTAATTATAACAGTAAAACAGGAGGACATCATGGAAAATTCTCTACAGCGAATGAAAGAACTGGTAGAAAAGCTGGATCAGGCCGCGAAGACATATTACCAGGAAGACAGGGAAATCATGAGCAATCAGGAGTACGACAGCCTGTACGACCAGCTGGAGCAGCTGGAAAAGGAAACCGGCACTGTACTCACAAATAGTCCTACTGTCCGTGTAGGATACGAGGCAGTCAATGAACTTCCGAAGGAAGAACATCCAAGCCCCATGCTATCCCTTGATAAGACAAAAGACAGGGAAGTGCTCCGTGGATTTATAGGAAATCACAAATGCCTTTTATCCTGGAAGCTGGACGGTCTGACCATTGTTCTTACTTATGAGAACGGTGAGCTTGTGAAAGCAGTAACAAGGGGGAATGGAATTGTAGGTGAGGTTATTACTAACAATGCCAGGGTGTTTAAGAATATCCCTCTTCGCATCCCTTATAAAGGTCAGCTGGTGCTTCGGGGTGAGGCGATTATCACTTATTCTGAGTTCGAGCGGATCAACGAGACTATAGGCGATGCAGATGCCAAATATAAGAACCCGCGGAATCTTTGCAGTGGTTCCGTGCGTCAGCTGAATAACGAGATTACGGCGAAACGAAATGTGCGTTTTTATGCCTTTGCCCTGGTAAGTGCCCAGGATGTGGATTTTTCTAATTCCAGGGAGCAGCAGTTTATCTGGCTGAAGAAACAGGGCTTTGAGGTGGTGGAGTATAAGGTGGTTACCTCTGAAAATCTGGATGAAGCCATGGATTATTTTTCAAAGGCAATTGTAAACAACGATTTTCCATCAGACGGACTGGTTGTGACCTACGATGACATCGCCTATGGGGAGTCTCTGGGAAGTACTGCGAAATTTCCGCGAAACTCCTTTGCTTTTAAATGGGCGGATGAAATGCGGGAAACCAGGCTGGTGGATATGGAATGGAGTCCGTCAAGAACCGGACTGATTAATCCGGTTGCAATTTTTGAACCGGTGGAGCTGGAAGGTACTACCGTAAGCCGTGCCAGCGTGCACAATATCAGTATTGTGAAGGAACTGCAGCTTGGAATTGGAGATACCATTAAGGTGTATAAAGCCAATATGATCATTCCCCAGATTGCGGAGAATCTTACAAGAAGCGGCAATCTGGTAATTCCGGATAAATGTCCGGTGTGCGGCCGGGAGGCGCGTATCCGCAAGGAAAACGATGTGGAGACATTATACTGCATGAATCCGGACTGTGTTGCCAAGAAGATTAAGTCCTTCAGCCTTTTTACCAGCCGTGATGCCATGAATATTGACGGACTTTCAGAGGCAACTCTGGAGAAGTTTATTGCAATGGGATTTATTCATAATTTTGGTGATATTTTTGAAATTGGAAGATATAAAGATCAGATCGTAGAAATGGAAGGATTTGGTCAGAAGTCCTTTGATAATCTGATGGTGAGTCTGGAGAAGGCGAAAGAGACCACTCTTGCCAAGGTGATCTACAGTCTTGGGATTACAGGTATCGGTCTTGCAAATGCCAAGGTGATCTGTAAATATTTTGACGATGATATAGAGAAAATCCGCCATGCGGAGGAAGAAGAGATCAGCTCGATTGAAGGAATCGGTCCGGTAATCGCCGGAAGTCTGGCTGATTATTTTAAGAGCGCAGAGAATAATCAGAAGCTGGATCATCTGCTCAGTCATCTTCATCTGGTTCATGAGGAGACTTCTGCGGAACAGGTTTTTGCAGGGAAAACCTTTGTTATTACAGGCAGTGTAGAGCATTTTTCCAACCGTTCTGAGGCAAAGGAATTTATCGAAGCCCGCGGCGGTAAGGTGACCGGTTCTGTGACAAAGAAAACAGACTATCTGATCAATAATGATAAAACATCGGCTTCTTCCAAGAACAAGAAGGCACAGGAACTGGGAATCCCGATTTTGTCGGAGGAGGATTTCCTGGAGCTGGCGGGTGTTTAAAAGAAAATTTGGGTTTTCTGTGAACTTTGTTCACAAAAAACACCTCGCGGAACGTTACCAGTGAACTGTATTGAATATATTTTTACAGAAGAGAAGAGTGGAAGGACACAACATTTTTATAACTTGTTTGTGCCTTGAGCGAAGCGAAAGGAATGACAAAAAGTATGTATAATAGTAGGAGGAAATTGCAATGCCAATTAAAATACAAAGTGATCTCCCGGTAAAGGAGATTCTGGAAAAAGAAAACCTGTTTGTTATGGACGAGAACCGTGCTATGCACCAGGATATCCGTCCGATTTATATTCTGATCTTAAATTTAATGCCACTGAAAGAGGAAACCGAGCTTCAGCTTCTTCGCTCTCTTTCCAATACTCCTCTGCAGGTTGACGTAAGCTTTATGGCAGTGGAGTCCCATCAGGCGAAAAACACTTCCAGGAGTCATCTGAACAAATTTTATCAGACTTTTTCTGAACTGAAAGATAAGAAGTTTGATGGAATGATTATTACAGGAGCACCGGTAGAGCAGATGGAGTTTGAAGAGGTTGATTACTGGGAGGAAGTTACCCAGATCATGGACTGGTCAGAGACCCATGTGACATCTACCATTTTCCTGTGCTGGGCTGCTCAGGCTGCGCTTTACCATTTCTATGGACTGAAGAAACGTAAGCTGGATAAGAAAATGTTTGGCCTTTTCTGGCACAAGGTAATGAACCGCAAAATTCCGCTGGTCAGAGGGTTCGATGATGTATTTCTGGCACCTCATTCCCGACATACAGAAGTTCCTATTGAAGATGTACATGCCTGCAAAGACCTTACTGTCCTTGCAGAATCCGACGAAGCAGGCCTTTTCCTTGCCATGGCAGAAGACGGCCGCAAGATTTTTGTAATGGGTCACCCGGAATACGACCGTGTCACTCTGGACGGCGAGTACAAACGCGATCTTGGCAAAGGTCTCCCCATTGAAATGCCAGAAAACTACTACCGCGACAACAACCCCGAAAACGGTCCGCTTCTGCTGTGGAGAGCCCATGCCAACAACCTGTATACCAATTGGCTGAATTATTACGTCTACCAGAGCACCCCATACGACCTGTACGGAACACCTGATTTTTCCAGTATTTCCAGGGGTTAAGAGAGTTGCGCATTTCACGTAAATTATTATAATTTCACGCTATTTATTACGAAAATGGAGTAAAAATGGAGTACTAGAGGTGTGAAAATGGGGTATCAAAATAAGAATGTAAAAGGTGTGTAAATGAATATTTTTTATAAATTTTGATGAATAAAAATACATGAATAAGTCCATGGGTTATTTGATAACTTATGGGCTTATTTTAGTGTTTGGGACAATTTTTAGCCCAGATATTATTGGGCTTTGTTTTTAGAAAAAGAGAAGATGCATTATTGGTGCGATTGTATTTCAATGTGGTTCTTATTTCAAATCAAAAAAATCTTAAAAAAATCGCATTTTTTTTCCATTTTTTTACACATTTCGACAAGTAATTCCATTATTTATAATAGGAGAGTATAGTACCACTCCATAAAATTAGAAACGGAGGAATCAAAAATGTGGCATTTTTGGCTTTTTTTCTGGATCCTGCTGGCAGTGGTAATTATACTCATGTATTGCTGCCTTGTTAGAGCTGGAAAAATGGACGACGAAATGGAGAAGGCGTTTAGAAAATTAAATGAAAAGAGAAAGGATGAGACAGAGCTGTGGCAAGGGGAAGATCAGGAGTAATTTCAAAGGAATATAAGGGGGAAGAAAATACTGCCTATCATGACGTTATTAAATTATTCAAAATTTATCGGGCTGTAAACTGGCAGATGCAAATTAAAATTAATCAGGTTAAACGTCGATTCCATATGGAGTATGGTACAGACGTGGATGAATTCTTAGAAAGCATTTATCAAGCGGGAATGGACGTGGAAAGAGATTTGGCATCTGAGAAAGAGCGTGTAGAGGCCATCAACCGATCAAACCAATATTTGCGTTTAATTGATGAAGCCGTTGATCTTATGCGAAGGTACCATCCGCAGGGGGAGCGGTATTATTGGGTACTTTATTACAGTTATTTATCGTCAACAAAACCAGAGAACATTGATGAAATCCTGGACAAGCTGGAACCACATTTTCCGCAATATGCAAGAGTTCACAGGACTACATATTTTCGTTGGCGTGAACAGGCTTTTGAAGCTGTAAGAAGCATATTATGGGGCTATGAGGGAGAAAGTGAACGTGTACTGAAGCTGGTTTGTGAAGATTACGTAGAAAAATAATTATTTCCAAAATCCTATTGACACAGATTTTCCAAAATCTCTATAGTGAAATTGCAAGGACGCAAAAAAGGCGTATAGCAATACTATATTTGGATTTTGAAAGGAGAAATACATATGATTATTTCAGTGGATACCGGTAACAAACACATGAAAACAGAGAACTGTGAGTTCAATTCCGGGGTGGAAATTTTGGATACACTGCCAGGAGATATGGAAGAGGTGATTGAGTACGAGGGGAAATATTATGTGACAACCAACAGACGAATTTCGTATATGGAAGATAAAATTGCTGACGAACGATATTTCATTTTGACGTTATTTGCTATTGCAAAAGAGTTATCTTATCGAGAAAAAAACGAAGGCTTACTTTCACAAAATTTACAGGAGATTGAGCTTCTGGTAGGACTGCCGCCTGCGCATTATGGGAAACAGCGGAAAAAATTCAGGGAGTATTTTTATCGGAATGGTGAAGTGATTGAATTTGCCTATAAAGGAATTCCATACCGAATTGTTTTTAAAGAGGTAAAAGTCTACATACAGGCATATGCAGCTTATTGTCTTCTGGCGGTGAAGAAACAGTTATCGGTAGTACCGAAGGTCTTACTGATTGATATTGGTGGGTTTACCGTCGATTACATGGTTTTAAGGTTCGGACAGCTTGAAATGGAGTATGTCGATTCTTTAGAAAACGGCATAATCCGGTTGTATAACACTATAAAAGCTGCGATACGACAAAAATACAGTATTCTTTTAGATGAAGAGGACATTGATAATATCATTCTGGAAAGAGGCGGTGTCTATAAAACAGAACTAAAAGAACGTGTACGTGAGATTGCAATTGGTTACGTGACAGAATTGCTTGGCAGGTTTCGTGAGCTTGGAATTGACTTTAATACCACGCAGACCATATTTCTTGGTGGTGGCTCTATCTTAATGGCAGAATTTATTCAAATTGTATGGAAACGATATGGTGGGGAATACAGCGTTATTGGTGCTAGAATATAAATAGTACAAGCCAAAATGAGAAATTCCAAATACACATA